>WFLX010033764.1_pt1 | contig 15962 bp, 8 predicted proteins | sample 4967041 | NCBI WGS metagenome assembly WFLX01 (sample SAMN12857096, study PRJNA449069) | gut metagenome | isolation source: stool from male and female vole | host: Microtus ochrogaster | place: USA:Florida | collected 2017 | reverse complement strand
TCGCGATGCCAACGGCAAAGTTATCTACCGCAAAGTTACGAAAAATTTGTTAATTTCCTGTTATCTTTGAGTATAGACTATCCAAAATTGAGGCAATTAGATATATCTTTTATGAAAAAACTGCGACATGCTGCCGCAGTTTCGACAATCAAAGTTCTTATGATATACTTTCTTTTCCTCTGCGNTTCCTTCTCAATTCTGAGTTTGGTTTGGNTCGGCCTTTATAAATGCCNGATAAACTAAACTCATATATATAGTGGNCCGCCAGAAGATGGTGAGGCTGAGGCAAAATAAATTTTGGCTCAGCCTCTAAGGTGCGGCAGAATAGGGTCATCCCTTTTCTTGTCTCCGCTCAATTTGTCCGGAAAGCTATTTTTATCAGGGCAACGCCAAATCTTCACTCAATTGAGCTAAAATTCGCCGGAAGAAAACGGCATGAAGATTAAATTGGCGAAAATCTATGTGCCGGATACTCTTCACCATAAGGTTAAGCCGCCGTCCAAAATACTTGATCATTTCTGATTTATAATTATTATTATGAAGCAGATTTGCAAGAAAAGCTGCTGACTCCCCTATCCCCGGAGAATGAAGGAGGGAAATCCTGTCGATAACCATTCCTATTTCATCCCGATATTTTTCAATTCCTGAACTATCCACGCCCTGCTTTAACAATTCCAAGCCGTGGGAATACTTAGGATNATCATTGCTCAAANGNTATTNNAAAGACTGTNCTANACCATTNAAATACACAAGATTCCTATCTATCCTGCCGAGAANGGAACGGNAANNANATCCTGAAATATTATTNCTGAANAAACTGTTTCATCTCCAACATCAGAACCGATACCTTATAGGCTATCCTTTTCTTGAGATTGGAGTTATTCATCGTACTTTCAATCAGGGTCAGGTTCTCATCCATATTACGGAATATCCTATCCAGTTCATCGTTGCTCCAACCCATTTCATCCGCAAATCCTTCAAGATGGTAAGAGAAATCCCTTGAATCAACTGAATTTTCCTTTACCCCACATCCCCATACATCATATCGAAGGACAACCCTTCTGATTTTAGCCAGAAGCGCTTCATCCTGTAAAGTATAGCTCAGTATCCTCAAGCCGTCCCGGTCGTTAGCTGTCCATTTAAGATCATCGGCAGCAAGCATTTCATTAAGCTGGTCTTGCCATTCTCCATACAGAATATTATTATTCTTCAGGCCAAGAAACAGAGGATAGGTTTCGCTCAGGCGATTAGAACCTGTTATCCTTCTCAGGTCCTCTCTGACAGAGGGAATTTCAATCAATTCTTTAGAGAAATGAAAATTTGCCACAAGATATCTGAACAGTTTCGCGTTCCGTCCGTATCTATCGGCAAGCCAATGGAGAAGCCGCGCAATATTAGCTTCTTCTCGGGTCTCATTTATCACTACCTCCATCAACTTAAATGGCCAGTCTCTCTCATCGACATTCTCANAAGAGATACCCGAAAAGAAATCATTTTCGAGCAACATCATCACTTCATCAAACCATTCAGTCTCCGACACTACCGGCAACAGCTCCATTACCATCACTATGAGAGAATGCTTTAATAATTTAGGCGTATCGGGGTCAATAAAGCACTTCACAAATTCTTTCGGCAAAGTCGACCGGAAATCCACAAATAACTCATTCTCTGTGAAAGCCATCTCCTGAGCACATCGCCTTGTCAAATCATCGTTACGGTAACATAAAGTATAAAAAATTACCGCTAATGGAAATTTATCAAATATATGCCGGAATACTTTATACCATATCTCAGGCGAAACCATACTCCCGTTCTCAGAAGAGGTAGGGAGTCCGGTATTGAGGAGGTATTGGACAACTCTAAGTGCCGAAGGGAATGACTCTTCATTTCGGGTTGAGAATGAGGAAAGGATGTTTACCCCGTAAGGACGGATCCGCTCCTCCTTTCTATCAATATTTTCCGCAATCTTCCTTATCACTTCTCCTGGAAAGGCGAGACCCTCCGCATAAAATTTGTCAAAGCTTAAGCGACTTTCTTTATTTTCCCAATCATTGGTTAAATTCAGACTTAAAGCAGCCACAAATTGTTCCTCCATACAGAGTGGAGATGTATCTCTAAACCCATTATTCTCCTCATGATTACATTTANTGAGGACTTCTTNCAATTTCTCACGATATTCATCNTGACCCCATAAGGAATCAAGAATTACCTTTTTNGCAAAAAAACNTTCATCTGATNGATGCCATCTGTCGGNTTTAATTTTCATCTCTTTGAAGTCGAGAGAGAACGCCGCACGCATTATTGCTTCATAGGCTCCTTCATCCGTATCCTCGTCAATCCCCACACTTTCCAAATCAAAATTACCGGTTATCGTGNCCGCCCTTTGGAAATGTTTTACAAATTCAGGGCTCTTTCTGAAATCCTGAGGTGCAGTTTCAGGCAACTGGTAAAGCCCGGGCCACTGTCCCATGTCAGCAAGAACAAGAGCATAGGCTTTCTTATCATTCGAACTCCATTCCGGATTCTTTAAAGGATCCCGTAGGCTACCATCTAAATTTCTTATGGGGAAATGACTGATAATGATTTTGTTCCCTACAGCTTCCTGTATACTTGTTGATTTAGGCCAGGGATATCTTTCTTTCAGACACCTGATATCCCCTATCAATTGTCCATATTTCTCCTTATCAACAACAGCTGATGATAGGAGATGAAGCATCTGTCTCCATACTTTATAATACTCTATTTGAGGTATACTGACATCTAAAGATTCTATAGGGTGCTCCTGATAACATTCAAAAGAGTTTCTCCATATTGCATCATCGGGCAACTCCGGAATACGACGGAAACTCACATCATCAAGAGTCTTCCTACCCGTTGGATAACCTTTCACGAATCCCACACAATACAGCACATCTCCGTATTGGGTAAAGATACCTGAACCTGACAATCCCTCCAAATCGCTTAAATCCAACCCGGAGGCCTGTATCCCTTCCGCAATTCTATAATTGAATAAAGATTTCCGCTCCAATTTATAAGCTTCACCGAAATCATCCCCCTTCCTGTAGCCGAAAGTTGCGACAGCATCATGAGCCTCCCGGATATCCGAACCCACAAATTTGATCTGGCGATCATAATTGAATTCCATACTGCCAGATGGATTGAAATTGATTTTTAATAGAGCATAGTCCTTATCATCCTCTTCGCAATAGCCCTCGCATCCGATTACTTTAAACTCTTCATTCATATCATCCACTCCGCCTAATGATACGGTAAACTTAGAATAATCATCCGAAGATAGACTTTCTCCCATGCAATGGGCCGCTGTCAATACATAAAAATCACCTTTCATTTTAAACAGCACTCCCGAACCCGCCAACACACTATTCTCACCATCCTCTTTGCGTGAAATGCGGGCACACACCCACTTGAGGATATGCAAATTCGGCCGTTCAAAAAAGTTTCTGCATATTCTGTCACTTTGCCTATTCTCCATAATACGCCTTGTAATTTAAATATACCTCATCATCGATATCAGGATTAAATAAATGAGGTTTATCACCTTCTATTTCCCACTTTTTGTAATTAAAATACAAATGCACCGTAATATCATAATCCCGCATCGGATGGCATAGGATATTGGCTATTGTCTCGCGCTCCGGGTGTCGCGCTTTTCCCTTANCTCCNTTAGTGGAAAAAAGAAATCTGNTACACCTTATCNANCCAAGGAGTTCATTGCTGATGTTGGAAGCCGACCCATGATGAGCAACCTTGACATAATCTACCTCCAGCGGTTTCTCCTCAGAATAACCGNNNGCCCTCAANGNTCTGCAGNCGTTCTGTGGGTAAGTATCTCCCAACATCAGTATTGAAAAATCATCACACCNCNAAATAAATGAAACAGAAGCTATATTAGCTGCCTTATCATAAGTCTTATCCGAAGGGACACGTTTCTTGCGATGANCAAGATCCGGTAACGCCACCGAATAATCACGGTCGCTTCTTGGTGAAGCATCTTCTACCACCTGCTTGCCGTGATACCCCAGGATCTTACCTCGATACTTCTCCATAAAATTTTCATAAGAATCCACATCCGGGGTCAGAAAGAGGATATCACAAAATGGATATTCAACATTAAGAGGGAACGTAACCTGTTGCCTCCATTTCAATAGGTTTGTGTCGCATATCTCCTCAAGCAAGTCTGCAAGTGTCGCACCTTGACGGGCTGAAAGGTTTCCATCACATTTGCAAGGAATTAAGGGGGCAAAATTAGCCAATATCTCCTTTACCGGAAACGGGTTGTCATTTTTATGTCTCCTTACATAATCCAGAATCCCACAGATATGGTCATCATCCGGGTGAGTCACAATCATGAGATCGATCTCCTGATAATTTTCGATCTCACCGATAAATTCATTGAAACGTCTGTTCGAATACGCGCCCCCATCTACAATCACATTACCCGACTTCCCATTCTTTGTACAGCTAAGAATAAAAGAATCTCCATGGGCCGCCCTTAGCATATTAATATTATGAATTCTCATTTAATACCCCTTTAAGTACTGATAACTTCATCACCCTTTCCACGCGGACTGGAGATATATTCATCATTATAGTTCACACTCCCCTCGATGACGTGTAGCTCCGTTCTTCAAGTCAGTAATTCTGATGGTCCGCTGATTTCCGATAATTTACAAACTCGAAGTTTTCCGTTATTACTTCAGGAAAGATAGTTTTCAGCACCTGCCATTGTTTCATCCGGCTAATTTAATTATTTTGCCTCAATTTTAACAACCGGACATTTACATTTAACAACCGGACATTTACATTGACCCCAATTACCGGCAACTGCTAAGGCCCCGATGCGAATTGACTCGGTACCCGACACTGATAATCATGTCAAGGTTATAGTAAGAAACGGTATAGGTTTTCCCATCAGTGGCAGTTGTTGCATTTTCTGCAACAACTGAATTGCGCTGTAACTCACCGCTTTCGAGGATATTTTTTATATGTCTTGAAATGGTTGATTTGTTGCGTTGAAACAGTTCTGCCATTTGGTCGGCAGTAAGCCACACAGAGTCATTGGCAAGCCGAACCTCAATCTTCGTCTCGCCTACCTGCGTCTGAAAAAGTATTATCTGTCCGATATCCATTTACAAATCGTATAATCTATGTTTGTGACCGCTTTTTAGTTCGAATGTGTATTCTCGTTCTATGGCTTCTTTTCTTTCTATATGATATTGAATATGCTCAAGATATGTTATTTTATCTTTTAAGTTCCTTATCTCTGTAATTAACGACTCAACAAATTCGATTCTTGATTTTATGGCAGGCGCAAAACTATTGCCACCATACATTGAATGAGAAAACAAATCTAATCGTTGAAAATCAGCGAGGTTGGTATTATTGATAATGAAGGTTATGTAATGACGGGTTCTAGCAGACCCCATATGTGTTGCTACAATCTCGAAAATGATACTTATGCGAGTTCGGGATAATGAACACTATCAAAATTTGAATCTGCAGCTTGAAAAAGTTACCGATTCTTTTGGTTATGTCAATGATATTTAGTAAATTAGAGGTACCAGACTATAAAATACTTATCATGATAACCGAAGGTAAAGTTACTGAATTTTTTTGTATTGCCGATGATTTCGTAAAGAATTTGAAATTGAGATGGCGAAAAATGCCCTGGGTGCCGTTCCCGGAGTCGTCAGACGATGCAGGAAACGGATGATGTCCGATGCCGAGGTCATTACCATCCTGATCTGCTTTCACTTCAACTCGTTCCGCAACTTCAAGCATTATTACCCCGGATACGTCTGCCGACACTGGAGGCAACTCTTCCCGAGGATCTTCTCCTACAACCGCTTCGTGGAGATCATGCCCCGGTGTTTGGTGGCCCTGACAATGTTCCTCAGGCTGGCATGTTTCAGCCATTACTCCGGCATCAGTTTTGTTTACAGCACCTGCATACCTGTCATACACAACAAGCGTCAGTCCTCCATGAAGGTCTTCAGGGGGATTGCAGAGAAAGGGAAGAGCACCATGGGCTGGTACTTGGGCTTCAAACTACATCTGCTGTGCAATGAGAAAGGCGAGATCATCAACTTTGTGCTAACCGGGGCCAATGTCCATGATCGCAACGAGAACGTCATTGACACGCTTACAGACAAGGTGTTCGGCAAACTTTACGCCGACAAGGGCTATATCTCCCAGTCCCTATTCGGCAGGCTCTTCGATGACGGGATACATGTCATGACAGGACTCCGTTCAAACATGACGCAGCGGCTTATGCCATTCTACGACAAGATAATGTTGCGCAAACGCAGTGTCATCGAGTCTTTGAACGACATGCTCAAGAATGTGGCGCAGCTTGTCCATACAAGACACCGTAGTTTCCATAACTTTCTGATGAACCTGCTTGCAGCCATGGGAGCGTATTGCTTCTTCGCGGTGAAGCCCGAAGTCAACTTTGACTTCGACATCGAACCCTCGAACGGACAACTTGTCCTCAGGCAATAACCTTTGGGGATTCGCTTATCCCGAACTCGCGTTAATTGCTAAATTAATGAAAAATTCATGAGATTGTCGATATTAAGCAACAGGAAAATTTGGAGTCAGGGAGCTGCATGAGGGGAAGAAAAAACCTCCTCGAGCCACGCCCGGGGAGGTCTTGATTTTAGAGCTGCAGCGAGCCTTAGTATGCTTCTTTATCTCGGCAACCGGATTGGGGATTGCAAGCTTTGGCAGTTCCTGAAATATGCTTGTATTGATGAGCCGGAGTTCTTGGAATTAGAAGTGGTACAGGAGGGAGATACTTATGGCAAAGCGAGATAGTTTTGAACTATTGAGATAGCTTGAAAGCGGCATCATTTTCTGGCCTTCNGCAACAGTATATNTCACGGGTACATTTNCAGGATTNAACGTAGAGAAGTCNGATTTAATCGTCTTATACAGATTACTCAGTGCTCCCTCATATTTGAATGTAATCCCGGCAGAAATCGGGCCCCACACACGCGCCTCAGCCCCCACACCAGCCATTAAAGAGAAAATGGCTGAATTTACTTCAGGTTTAAGAGTCTGGTCACAACCAAGCTCCGATTCGCCAAAATCGTTCATATACGGAGCATCAATCATAAGATCATCATACTGTGGATAGACTCCGTAGCAGAAAGCCTTAGCTCCTGATTTATTAATTTTTGACGACACATTAAAACCGAGTTTCATANCTGCCAANGCNTGTANGCTNAATCTATCATTTATCTCATAGCGGTAGGTGAGATAAACAGGTATTGACAACGTTCCGGTTGAGATTTTTTGGTTAATCCCATCAAGTTCGCAATAGCGTATGTAGGGTTCATTATCCATGTCGGCTGTCGCAGGTGCCGAGTAATGATAATCCAAGTCCGGCAGTTTGGCTTTCAGGGCGGTACATCCGTAACCGAGTCCTATATTTGCTTCAAGAGAATTTTGACGCTGACGCCAGAATGTCCAGCCAAAGTCTATACCAAAATCAGATGCTGATGCCTTCGAACTGATTTCAGGCAAAGCATATTTGGCATTCATAGCATTACCGAGACCAATATTGGCGTTTGCTTTTATTGAAAAGTCCTCTTTCCCGTTTGCATTGCTTTGTGACCAAGCCGAAAATACAGGAACCAGCGCGGCGATTACCAATATATGACGTGATAAGAATTTCATATTCGTTGAAAATTGTATTTGGAATTTATCTTACTAATATTTTCTTTGCTTTCACATCACCGGCACAATTCAATGTCACCAAATAACTGCCGGGAACAAATCGGGTGAGTTCAATCATGTCTGTTAGCTGAGTTTCTCCCGAGTAGGTTTTAGAGTAAACCTTAACACCTGATGCCGTATACACAGCCAGCGTTGTTTCGTCGGGATTATTTATCGAGATCGAGAGACCCTTCGGTGTAACGGTAAGCCAATCGCCTCCATCGTTTACCATTGATCGNCTTCCGCTNAGATCAAAGCNGTATATTGAGGGATCGAAACAAACTTCTTCCTCGCCATCAAGATGGCGAAGATTGCTGCACGCGATCTCTCCAGCTTCATTTTCAATAAATGCAAAGGTCCAGAAATCATATGAAGGATTATTGAAGATTTCTGATGTAGTGTGACAGTAGCGCAAAGGTGTCTGGGCGATAATTGCCGACTGTCCATAGGAATCGGTATAACCTACCACAAATTGGTATCCGTGATCTACCAGTTCTGTATCGGAGAGGTCCATGAGGATTACGAATGTACATGTTGTGCCATCGCCTTTCCTGAGGAGTTGCCGTGGTGTGAATGGACGCTCCTTAACTGTAACAGAACAATAAGCAATCTTCCCATTTGAACTCTTTGCTATGACTGTGGCGGTTCCGGCNTTGAGAGCCTTTACAACACCATCCTCTACAATTGCGATTTCAGGATAATTTGAANTCCATGTCACGCTCTTATCGGTGGCATCCTCAGGATCGATTGTTGCGACCAACGTAGCAGTTTCACCTTCCCATAATACCAGGTCGGTGGTATCCAGAGTTATTGCCGTCACTTCAATAATTCTTGGTGAAACATTGACCTCACAAATCGCGGTGAGTCCGTTAAAGGAGGAAGCATATATTATCGCTGTCCCCACACCTACGGCTGTAACCTCACCATTTTCCGAGACGGTAGCAATATTACGGTTGGATGATAGCCAGGTCACGGTCTTGTCGATTGCATCTTCAGGAGTAATGGTTGCAATCAACGCCTCTGTATCGCCTTCAACCATGTCAAGCACTTCCTTATTGAGTTTGATGCCTGTAACAGCTATAAACTTAGGCACTACGGTAACTATACACTCAGCTTTGACCGCCGGATTTGACACAGAAGTGACTGTGATGATCGCAATGCTGGGCCTGACAGCGGTCACCACGCCATTTTCATCAACGGTAACAATAGATTCATCAGTTGATGTCCACTCTTTCCTCTGGTCAGTAGCATCAAAGGGTCGCACTATCGCGATAAGGTCCGTAACCTCTCCCTCGGTCATCACCAACTCCGTATTGGATAACGAAATTCCGGTCACCTCCACAAACCCTCTCACAACCGTGACGGCACATTCTGCTGTCAGTCCGTTAGAAGAGGAAGCGTAGATTGTTGCCGTTCCGGCAGAGACCGCTGTAACCTCTCCGGTTTCCGACACGGTAGCAACTGCAGGATCAGATGATTTCCAGGTCACTGTTTTGTCAGTGGCATTTTCAGGCATCACTGTTGCTATCAGCGTGAAGGTATCACCCTCGGTAAGCTCCAGCTCGGTTCTGTTAAGCTCTATGCTTTCAATTGCGGTGAAGTCAGGCACCACGGTGACCGTGCAAATAGCCGTCATGCCGTTGGAGGCCGTTGCGATGATCTGAGTGACTCCTACCTTGACAGCCGTGACGATACCCGTGGCGTCAACCGTAGCTATTGACTCATCATTAGAGATCCACTTTACTGTCTGGTCAGTAGCATCGGAGGGACGGATTATCGCAATCAGATCGGCTGTATGTCCTTCCCTCAACACCAGTTCGGAATTAGAAAGAGTAATACTTTCCACCCGAATCACCCCCGGGTTTACAGTCACATCACACTGGGCGGTCAGTCCGTTAGAAGAGGAAGCATAAATTATTGCTGTGCCGACACTCACAGCTGTAACCTCACCATTCTCCGACACCATTGCCACTGCAGGGTCAGATGATTTCCAGGTCACAGTCTTGTCGGTTGCATCTTCAGGAGTAATGCTGGCTCTAAGGGTTTCCTTATCGCCCACAATCATACTCAGTTCCGATTTATTCAGCTCAATTCCTGCTACTGCAATGACATTTGCATCAATAATTATCTTACATTCTGCCGACACTGATGGATAAGCCACTGATGTGACGGTTACTGTCGTAGTTCCTATCGCTTTGGCTGTCACGTTACCATGCTGGTCGACAGTCGCTAAGCTCTCGTTGTTGGAGCGCCATACTACTGATTGATCAGAAGCGTCCGACGGATGTATGATAGCCACCAATTCTGAGATTTCTCCAACCTTCATCAACAGTTCGGTATTGGAAAGCGTGATACGCTGTACAGCTATTTCCCCCGCGACTACTGTCACTACACAAGTAGCAGTGATACCGTTAGACGAAGATGCATAGATTACGGCGGTTCCTACCTTCACTGCGGTGACCTCACCATTCTCTGATACTGTTGCGACAGCCTTGTCTGACGATTTCCAGGTCACTGTTTTGTCAGTGGCATTTTCAGGAAGCACGGTTGCTACCAGCGTAAAGGTATCACCCTCGGTGAGCTCCAGCTCGGTTCTGTTAAGCTCTATGCTTTCAATTGCGGTGAAGTCAGGCACCACGGTGACCGTGCAAATAGCCGTCATACCGTTGGAGGCCGTAGCTGTAATCTTGGTCACGCCTACCTTGACAGCGGTTACAATACCGTTAGCATCGACGGTTGCTATCGTTTCATCTTCCGTAGTCCAGCTCACCGTATTATCATCAGCATTGACCGGCTTGACAATCGGTATGAGTTCAGCTGTGTGGCCTTCCCTAATGGTAAGTTCTGTATTGGAGAGCGTGATGCCCGTTACCTCAACCTTGTCCGGGACAACGGTAACCGCGCACTCCGCAGTCAGACCGTTGGATGAAGAGGCGTAGATCACGGCGATGCCCACGCTCACTGCGGTGACCTCACCATTCTCTGAAACGGCTGCAACGGTAATGTCTGATGACTCCCAGGTCACTTTTTTGTCAGTGGCATCTTCAGGAAGCACGGTTGCAATCAAAGTAAAATTATCACCTTCGGTGAGCTCCAGCTCGGTTCTGTTAAGCTCTATGCTTTCAACTGTTATTGTTGCAGGCACTACGGTAACTGTGCAGACGGCCTGTATACCATTGGTGGTTGTCGCTGTGATCTTGGTCATACCTACATTGACAGCTGTTACAATGCCGTTGGCGTCGACTGTGGCGATCGATTCATCCTCTGATGCCCAGGCAACTGTCTTGTCGGTGGCATCATCCGGACTGACAACTGCTATAAGGTCAGTGATATCGCCTACTGTCATCTGCATTTCTGTATTGGTCAACGAGATGCCGGTGGGTTCAATTACCCTGGCGCGTACCGTAACCGCGCATTCTGCTGTCAGACCACTGGATGTAGAGGCATAAATTACCGCAACGCCTGCTTTCACGGCAGTGACTTGTCCATTCTCAGATACAGTCGCCACAGTAATATCAGATGATTCCCACGTCACGGTCTTGTCGGTAGCATCATCAGGTATAACTGTTGCAATCAGGTCGAAAGTCTCTTCTTCAAGCATTTCGATAGAAGTCTCGTTGAGCGAAATATTAGACGCCATTATGATATTCGGCTCAACAGTTACAAGACACACAGCCTTTACAGCGGGATTTGATACGGAAGTTACTATTATCTTGACCGTGCCAAGTGCGATAGCTGTCACCATCCCGTTTTCATCGACTGTTGCGATCGACTGATCTTCTGAATCCCAGGTTACTGATTTATCAGTAGCATCGGCGGGCTGTATAATGGGAGCCAGTTCCGATATATTTCCCACCTTCATGAGCAGGGTGGTGTTTGTCAGCGAAATGCCTGTAACCGGAGTTGGAACGACTTTCACCTTACAGCTTGCGGTTATTGTGCCACAAGTAGCCTTGAGAGTAGTTTCTCCGAGACCTGTACCGGTCACAGTGCCGTTGGCATCGACTGTGGCTATCGCCTCATCATCTGTGGTCCATGTGACAGTCTTGTCAGTAGTGTCTTCCGGGAGGATCTCGGCGCTGATCTCTGCACTCTCTCCCACTTTAAGTTCTACTGAAGTAGGATTAAGAGTCATACTCTCAGCCGGAGTTGGCAAGACTGTTACAACACAGGAAGCTGTCACAGTGCCGCAAGTCGCGGTGACAATGGTTTGTCCAACAGCCACAGCTGTTACTTTTCCGTCAGCATCGACGGTAACTATCGACTCGTCATTCGTGCTCCAGATCACAGTCTTGTCGGTGACATCCTCCGGAAGGACGGTCGGAATCAGGGTGATTGTCTCATTTACTTCCAACTCGGCAGTCTGGCGGTCCAGACTGATACTTAGAGCCGGAGTCGGAATGACTGTTACGTTGCAGACTGCTGTTGCCGTGCCGCAGGTAGCGGTGATTATCGTCTCCCCAAGAGCCACACCCTTCACCATTCCATTCTCATCAACCGTCGCTTTAGTCGGGTCGCTCGAACTCCAGATGACAGTCTTGTCAGTTGTGACTTCGGGCAGAACCACGGCAGTCAGAATCACGGTTTTGTCCACCATCACCTCTGCCGATTCCGGGATGATCGTGACGCTTTCGGCCGGGGTTGGAATTACCGTCACCGTACAGGTGCCGACAGCCGAGCCACACAAGGCTGAGATCTGCACTTCACCCTCCCTTTTTGCGGTTACAAGCCCATTTTCATCTACGGTAGCGATCTCTTCGTTGCTTGATTCCCATCGCACAAAGTCTCTGTTGTCGGCATCAAAAGGCATAGGAGTGGCCTTGATTGTAAGAGTCTCGCTATCCATTATCGTTGCCGAGGTTGGATCCATCTCTACACTCGTCACCGGTTTGCCTATAGACACATAGCATGTCGACGTTTTACCGTTTACCGTGGTAGCCGTGATCGTCGCTTTTCCTTTGTAAACTGCAGTCACCATGCCGTTGGCATCGACTGTTGCCACATCGCTATCAGACGTTGTCCATTTCAGGATCCTGTTGGTAGTCCAAGAGGGGGTAAATGTCACCGAAAGGTTTTTCTCTAATTCATTCCCCTCCATAATTTCAAAACCTATACTCGAGGGGGTGATCTTGATCGCTGATGGAAGCACACCAATAGTAGCGTTTTGTTGCGTCACGGGCTCATCTTGGTCAGCTGAATTGATCAGCTTTATGTTAGAGAGTGTCAGTGTGCTTTCTTTAAAATCGGAAGCAACCTTTACATTAATATATGCGACTGCTCCCGATGTTCCTTCAATAGATTTTTCAGGATCGGATGAAAAAGTGCCCATGAGCAGCTTGCCGTCTTTGATACGTCACAAGATTATAGGTCGAGCCAAGGCNGTCAGCGTTAAGACTTACATCGGCCTTTCCGTCACTTTTCCTCACGACTTCAAGCCCTTTGGGAAGGGTTACGTCGACCGAAAAACCATAAAACGGGGTCTCAGGATTGATGAGTATCAACTCGAGCGTTCCGGTAGTGCCCGGTTCAAGATCTATCGGATTCAGGAAAAAGCGGTTTTGTGCATTGGCGTTGGCTGAAATAAAAAATATCAGCAACATCAGCAACGAGGATATCTTTGAGAACTTCTTCATCGATAAAATGAATCGTTAAATGACTATAATGATAGGTATAATGATAGGTATGTTACGACATATGGACGCACTGCTTGTGCGTCCATATGCCTTTTTATTTTATTGCTATCTTAGTTGACATTCCGTTCACTGATACGACATACATTCCGGGGGTAAGGTTGATCGTCTCGGAGTTGTATGCAGCTGTGAAGGTCCTGATGACACGGCCGTCGATGGTACAGATCGCGATATTCTTGCCCTTGACATCATATAATGTCAACCCGTCGGCAGTCAGGACAAACGATATGCCCTCGCCCGTTTCCACTGATTCGACGCCTGACATTCCCAAGCCGGCTCTTGATTTGAGCTTAAAGCTTGTTGCACTGATATCCGAGGCAATGATATCAAATATATCGATATCNCCNGCAANNACGTCATNGCCGTCAACCACGAGGTCAAGAAGCGGGCCCCCGTTATCTGCAAAGGCCTTGTTATCGAGGTCGAAGAGCACTATGCGCATCGTGCGGTCGTCAATACGGCGTGAACTGAGAACATGTCCTGCAGCCCGGGCGCCCCCCTTGACTTCTTTAAGGGTACACCCCTCAGGCACACGGATATTAGCCTGCAGACCCACATACTCAATGCTGTTGTCAAGACCCACGTGGACAACATTCCGCTCAGTCGGGAATACCACAAGCGCATCGCCAATATCGCCACCGTCAGCGCGGGCCACAAGTTTCCGGTCGGTGGCCATATTCACGGGTTGTGCGAGCACAACCTTGACGGTCGCCGATGCATCGGCAAATGAAATGGCTCCATCTTTATTCACGTCTGCTCCTACATAGTAGAATTTCTCCCAAGTAGCCTGATCGTCAAAATCTCCACGTCCTGTTTCCCACCAATTTGTAAGCACCTTCTGGTTCTGCACCGCATAGTTGGCGATATTGACAGCATCAGAGATATCGAAGCAGGCATCCCAGTTGGCATCGGCAAGCTGAGGATACACATCCAGGTCATACTCATGGTAGAAATGCAGGTCGGTCTCTACCTTTATATGTGTCGGACCAACGGCTTTGAGGTGGAGCGTGCCGTCATGTGCATTATCAGGCGCTGCAACCACGGAATTGCTACTGCTCCAAGTCATTACCTGCCCATCCAAAGGCCTAACCGCGGATATCTTATATGTTACACCGGAATCATATTCGGGCATTTCTTCTCTTGATGGTTGGTAAACCTGGATTCCCGGCTCAATTCTATGCGCATGCACGTCCCAAATCTCTCGGTAGTCTTCAAGGGTTTTTGCCTGCACATATATCTTACAATTTTGATCTGTCAGATTGGCCTCACCTCTAATTTCCGGAATTTCCTCCGTATAAACTCTTATTATAGTAAGCCTCTCGCAATCATCGAAAATATTCTCTCCTAACACCTTGACGGTAGTGGGGAGGGAAACGTTTACTAACTTCTGGCAATAATACATTGCCTCCTTGCCGATTTTCTCTACACCCTCCGGGATATTGATCTGCTCGAGCTCAATGCAATTTTTCAAGGCATAGTCATCGATAAGCCTCAATTTCCAGTTTTCGGAGCGTTCGAAAGAGCGCAGATGCCGGCAGTCCATCAAAGCTCCCATACAAAGCTCCTCGATATTGTCGTGCATTCGAACTGTCTGGAGTCCCCTACAGTCTTTCAGCACTTCGGGATTCAAGCGCGTTACGAGTGGAGGAACCTCAAAATACGTCAACCCGTAGCAGTTGGCGAAAGCCCTTTCCCCCATATTGGTGATGGAAGCAGGTAGAGTAATTTCCGGAAGATTCTTACAACCGTTGAAAGCCTCCTGACCTATTTCAATCACCGATTCGGGAATAGTTATCCCAACGAGGGTAAGATCATTTTCGAAAGCATCGTTTCCGATTCTTATCACTTTGTAAGCCTGTCCAAAATATGGGCTCTCTTCGTCGATGTTGTATACATATTCAGGAACCACGTATGAAGCGCGTTCGATAGGCGCTTCTGAGGAGCCGGCTGCCTCTTCATCCTGCGATCCGTCAGNNTCTTCTGCAGATACGGTATCCTCGCCAGAGATTTGAGAAAATTTAAAAGCAGGTCCCGCCACCTCGCANTAAGGTGTAGGTTTATTNCTCAATACNCTGAAACGTAGACCNTTTTTTTCCTCAAGCACTCTCTCTAAATGAANAAGAGTGTCNTTTTNGGCTACAATCTTATAGAAATGGGCCCACGGGCTTATTCCCTTTACATTTTCGATGAGAGCATTCGGAGTATTGAGTTCCGCCTCCTTACTTGCATATACCTTCGGAGAGAAAAACGCTTCATCAAATGTCTTCGGAACTTCAGCAAGATAAGTAACATTTAAAGCGTTATCGCAGTCGACGAAAACTCGGCTTCCCTCTTCAAGGGAGGCAGGAACAGAGATCTCTTTCACTCGTTTGCATCCACCGAAAGCTCCATTTCCAACGGAGCGTATGCCTTCCGGGAGCTTAATCTCAAGAAGGTTTGCACACCCATTGAATGCCTGGGCCGGAATCTCAGTCAATGAGCCGGGGAAATTAATGGAGGACAACTTCATACAATCGTTGAATGCTCCTTCTC
>WFLX010005530.1_pt1 | contig 15966 bp, 11 predicted proteins | sample 4967041 | NCBI WGS metagenome assembly WFLX01 (sample SAMN12857096, study PRJNA449069) | gut metagenome | isolation source: stool from male and female vole | host: Microtus ochrogaster | place: USA:Florida | collected 2017 | reverse complement strand
TCTTTCTGATTCCCCCATTATGGAGTGGAATGGAAATCGCAAGCTAAATTGGATACAATTTCTAGGATATTACCGAAGAAGAAAAGACGATTTTTTAAAGAAGATATTGATAAATTTACCATATCTTGACGTAGAGTTCGTTGGACTATTAACTAAATTTACCAATGCAGAGTTATTCAATGGGTTGCATATTATGANTCAATTAATGAAAGAGCATNGGTTTGGGAATAAAGATTTAGGACATGGAATGGAAAATAATTTTGTTTCCTATTATCACCTTATCATAAGTACTAATAGAATTATTGAAGAAAAATATAAGAAATATATTTGTTAGGCACAGAGGCTATTTCGTATTTATATGACACATTAATTTATTCTCAAACAAATAAAACTACTTATTTCCTTTCGCTCGATTATGGGTTTTACAGAGCATCTGGCAGTTATCAATTGTTGTAGCACCTCCTCTGCTCCAGGCTGTCACATGGTCGGCATCCATTTCTTTTAATTTATATACACGAGAACGATTGTTGTCATTCCCGAGCGCACACAAGGGACAGTTCGAAACACCATTTGCTTTGGCATATTCTGTCTGTCGATTGTAAACAATCTTTTTTGTTGATTCCTCAAATATACGGATTTCAAGGAGATTGGGATTCTTCTCGCCGCCTAATACATATTCATAAATATTGGAACGTCTCTTAATAGATTCATCTTGCAATAACTCATTAACTCGAGTATTGAGAGCGGTACGGTCATACGGTACATTATGAAACTCCTCATATAATCTTCCCCACTCCAATCCGGCCATGTTTTCAGTAGTATCAAACGTCCCGGAAACCCAATCAATCACAGAATTAAAATAGTTTGTCAGTTCCTCAATTGAAGTATCAAAACGACGTACACTCATATAGGCATCAATAGACATTCCTTTGGAGTAGCTTATCCAGTCAAGAGCAGTTTCTAGGTATTTTTGACGCTTTACATCCCCACTAACATAATGACCCCATTTTTGAATAGCAGCGTTTTGTGAATTACTAAATACACTTTTTGCTAAAGTTACAAACGGACCGATATGCACGGCATTTCGGCGTTCTTGGTCATTAAGAGGCACCCCGGTAATATTAATTGTCTCAAACCACTCTTTAATCTCTGGTTCAGTTCCTTCGCATACAAATACCACCAGCCTTGCATTCAAAATCTTATCTTTCAGCACTTCGTCAAGACCTGAAAAATAAGTTTCTCGCCCGTTGATGATAATTGCGAATTTATCTGTAACAAAACGACCAAAAGACGTGATCCGCTGTTGACCATCTAATACTTCAAATTGTCCTGAAGGGGTAATATTGAAATAAAGAAGTCCAAGTGGATAACCTTTCAGAAGGGAGTCGATAACAGCCACATCNTTTTTTCCATCATTATAGATATAATGGCGTTGATATTCTGGCTGAATAGTTAGTTTTCCGTTAAGCCCGAATAATCCTTTTCCTTCATATTCGTTATAAACAAAGCCGCGGCAAATATCACCTACCGTCCAATCAATATGCAGTGTGGGAATCATGATTTTTTACGTATTAAGATTCTTGGATAAGAACGACGNCCATTTATATATGGCCGATCATATTTTTGTCTATTAGGTATAATAAGATTATGTATATCTGGATTGACTGATGTTGATGGATTTTCTGTTATACCAACTATCTCAAATTGTTCAGGACAATATTTATCAAGCCAAGAAATAGGCACTCCCATNACACCGNTGTAATCATCGGGAATTGCATCTGTATAGGGTACTTCGATAGCATTATAATTGTCATAACAATCATATGCCGCTTTATTCTTCAATTCCTTGTGTCGGCTGAAACGTAGATTNTCNGACATTGACATAAGNGGAAGTGGCTTNTGTCGTCTGCCATGGTCNATNTTNGTAAACCATCGGACACCNTTGACACGGATAAATTTACGTCCGGNCTCGTCAATACGCCATCCAGANGCTGTGATGGGATATTCNTGTGGNACCTCAAATTCTCGGTCGCCACTATGGATTGTAGAACCCATCCATATTTTATTTGTCATAATAAGGGGAAAAGTCTCCTTATACGTTATGGCATTTATATTACCAATTATAATAAACTGCTTATTAGCATCGGTTATCCAAGCAAGAAATTCCCGAAATAGGGAGAATGGAGGATTTGTAATTATTATATCAGCTTCATTGCGAAGCGCAGTAACTTCACTACTACGGAAATCACCGTTTCCGGCGAGATACTCCCAGTGCAAATCGTCGATATTTATATGGCCGTCTCCAGTTAGGTCTCTGTCAAGAATGAAGATCTTGCCGTGAGTCTTAGATTTATCAGCATCAAACTGTGGAGAAGATTGTTCATATTCCGAAAATAACCCTCCCAATATCATTTTCTTACTCTCTGGGGCATAACTCGTAGAGATAAGCTTCTTTATACCTAATGATTCAAATTTAGCGGCAAAATATCTAGTGAAATTACTCTATTCTGGATCATCGCAAGGCAAAAGAATTGTCTTGTCCCTGAATATATTGGGATTATACTCAATATAAGAATTCATTTCTGCCTCGATATCTGAATATTGAGTATAAAATTCATCATTTTTATCAGCTTGTGCAGTTCTTAGATCTTCGTTTGCCATTGGACTTTTGTTTTTACCATTAGCTCCAAATGGCTGTTAATTAAAAAGAAAAGCGGGAGCCATATATTGCTACCTGCTCCGCTATCTGAGGCTGTGGAAGGTGCCTTACCCAGTTGAACAGGCAACAAAGACTCCACGCCATATATACAATACCCCAAACCCATTTCAAGCATTTCACTTGAAATGAGCCGGATAGGTACAGACATACCCGTGACGTCTATTGCTGCATTGTTACTGACTGGGTTTCTAAAACTTCCACATTTCAGATAGCCAAAAACAAGCGTCAATACACGCTTTCTTATGTCAAATTCTCTGCTTCTCTTAGAGTTGTGGATGCAGAATTCAATTACAAAATTATAAAAAAAATTGATATAAACCTAAATGCCGACCTAAATTTTTTATCTAATGTGTGTATTTTAAATAAATTGTTGATTATTGAAATATCTTATTAGTTATAATATTCGTTAATGCAGTAACCAGTTATTATATGTTAAAAGATTTTTCGGGGATTTTATCGTAGAGTTACGAACTTGTTTGCCTTGGCTATAAAGGCGACAAATTACTTTACCCTCGGCAAAACACTGTTAAATACGAAAAATGGTACTAATATTGATAAACAATGCGAACCTTAATATCCCAACATCTTTAAAGACAATTGAGCCTCATCGCCTTAATGCTTTAATAGAAGAAGATTTAAGATTACATCCCGATAGCAAACTTAGTGAAATTTCCAGTAGATTGCCGGATGTAGATCATAAGGACATACAGACTCAAATTTATAATATGGTACGACAGAACCATCTTAAAACGACCGGAAGTAAGAGCAATCGACGTTATTCATTGGCATAAAAAAATGATTTAAAATACAAATATATGTCAAAATAAGAATAATATATTGAATATTATCTTTTTACATGTTAAATGTTAATTTATTTTAACAAAAAGAAAATATTTGGTTTTTAGTTTTTGCCGACTAAGTGTTGTTATGATGACTTTAATCATTAATAATATGCTTTTCATAGATATTTAGCAGACTGTTTTGTGAAATAAATTGTATAAGTCATACTTTTGTGCGAAAAACTGCGTTATAATAATGACAAGTTAGAGGACTCGAATGCAATGTCTGCTTATATGATGAGGCAACCCTATGCAAATCGCTGCAATGCATCTCAGGAGCAAATGTTGGAGTTTGAATATTAAGAATTTTAAATCATTGATATATAGGATATAATTTGGTTGGAGTTTCCCCAACCGGATCACCAATCTATCAAGAAAAGTCGCTGCATTCCAGCGGCTTTTCTTATTTCTTAAGAATACCCGTCCCCATTTTAGTCCCTTTATGCCTTTCTTCTTCATATTTCATCTAAACTTCTTTCCGGGGATTCTCACTTTTGCGTTGTCTTCATTTCAATCAACCTAATTTTGTTCAATAAAGTTTCAATCCATTTTATGTCATGTTTTACATATCTTACCAATTATTTTCTTCCACATTGATTGTTTATAAGAGAACTCTTTATCATTTTTTTGATGTTTTCATAATTATGGAAAATATTTACAAATTCTACTGTTACACTCAGTATGTCACTCTTTGAGGTTATGGATGAGATAAACANGAGATTGGNAGCTGACACCATTGTTCTTGCTTCACAACAATACCCAAAGAAAGATGATAGCGGCAAGAATGTAAAGTTTACACACGCAATCAAAAGAGACCTGAAATCTCCGGACTACTCAACGTCTCTAGATGCTTTCAAAGTCATGTGACAGCCATATATGAACATTTATTAGATTTCTATATCCCAAATACCAATTTTTCATAATTAATCGTCATAGTCATCATAANAATAATCTTCATCNTTTTCTNGTTCANCTAACTGTAAGTCTCCANTATTATTAAAAAAATAAAGTTCNCTTTCTTTTAATGTGANTCTCTTTNCAAGAACAATTTGATCTTTGTTAGTTTTAATATGCAAGAAGTCGTAATCATCAGGAATAATTAATTTATTATCACAAGTTACAACTCCTATTTTAGAAGAATTTTTGGCAACATAAATACGACCATAGGAATCGGTAAATACTTTAGAATAAACTGGTGGTATAATTTCTTCTCCGTATTTATTTATTGCGCCCCAATGGCCGCCTTCTATTTTTTTTGTTCGTTGATTTCTTATACAATCTATTGCAAAAGATGCTATGCCTGCTTTTATAGGACCAATATAATTAGCGTCTGGCATTAGCACCATCCTCTTGGTTTGAGTATCAATAAAGCCCATCTTATTGGCTACTTTAATTGTTCTATAACCATTTTTTTCTTTACCTAATTGGGAACTACATATATCCAATATGAAATCGCCTTTTGGATCAAGAATGCCAAAAGTTAGATGTTGGGATCCTGTATCCATTTTTTTTCCAATACCTAAACTGAATTCTGCAACATCAGATAAAAAATCATATGAGCCGATTAAATGAGCTTTTAAGTCTTTCGTTATTTGATATAAATCAAACTTATGAGCTTCTCTATAATTATTACACTTATATATACTATCAGTTATTGCTGTTATTTTTACATATTTATCTTCAACTATATATTCGCCGAAATGATTAATAATCCCATATTTCAAGTTTACTGACGTATCATTACAAATAATTGCCACCCCATTCTTAAATGTTGAAATCTCACAAATCCTCCTGTCCAAGATTATTCTGGCCTTTATAGTTTGGCAAATCAGCAAACCAGTTGGAGTCAAGACCCCATTTTCAGTTTTAAAAAAGGGGAACTTTGAATAAGGGGTATGGTCATCTATTTCCAAAGTTTTATATCTACATGGTATTATTTGTCTAAATGCATAGTCGAGGAGTCCATATCGATCGTTGATTTTTACTCTTAAAATTGAAGATGTGAGTGTCACTATCTCCTCGTATAAAGGGTCAAGCAAAATACAACCCGTGTAATCTGCATATCCATAAATTTGATAGAACCCCTTGTGTTCTTTTCCTGAAAGTAAAATGAGTTTTAATAAATCATAATCCTTATCTTCTTGTATATCATAATACTCTCGAGCAAGTATCTCAGTGCCATCATTAGAATATAAACCCCATAGTGTTATTTTTTGGGAATTTATATCACTTATATCTATTTCTTCACAATACGTATGACCATCATCATCAGTGTCAAAATAGGGTGCCTTTTCTGAATATACATAAGACACCTCACTCCTTCTTCCTATCAGGATATTACCATCACTGAACAATTTAATATCTGAGATATCTTTCAAATTTTCGAAAATTCTTTCTCCTTTTAAATTATACAGATATAAAAATTTCCATGAAGCATATTTATTACTATCCTCTATTTCTTCTACAATGATTGGATAATTAGGAATCTCAATAATTTTTAGTACATTTGAAGAATCGTAAATAATATTATCTTCGTTATCTATAACATTATATTGCCCATCGTTATTTTGAAATATAAATAATCCACTATAATACTGTATATAAGTTCCTTCCCTTTTATCTTTGATTATCTTACCTTGCCTATTTACTACATAAGAATAATCTGGTAAGTTGGTTTTAATGGACCACTCAATTGATGTTTGAATACAATAGAGTCCGCCCCCAATATGCAAACTGAAACAGTCATCATCTACAACAGGCTTGAATTTAAATATCGCTTTATTATTAGGATAAGGAAGATATTTTTCTTCATAGGAGTTACCTAAAACATCAAGATTAGATGAATTTCTTTTTATATATCCTCGATATGACAATAATTCCTCGCCTGATTGAATATTAAGTACTTCTCCAGAAATATTTAATACTCCATAGGTACCGTCTTTAAAAAAAATTAAATTGTCTGCAATAAAGGATCCGGCTTTTTCAAGACAAGTAACATATACTTTACCATAGGAATCAATAATATCCCATTTCTCATCACAACATAATATTTTATAATAGTTTCCCTTTCCTAAATATGCAACATCTTTGCATATTTTGTCATTGACAATACCTCTATTGGCAATATATAGAAATTTTGAATCTATATCTTGACAAGTAAAAATTAATACAATCCCATTTTCTTCTTCATAAATCGAACATTGTTTAGAAAATTTGTAATGTATATTTGTATTTTCATTGAAACTGGTATCTAAAAACATATACTTAATACAAGATGACATGTTTTCAGAATTGGGCAGGTGATTTTTAATAACTCCGAAGAAAATGACATTCTCCTTTAAAGTATCAGCTATCTCTTTTGATAAATTATGTGGTAATTTAAATATCTTAAAGAATGGAGTTTCTCTAATCTCATAATCATTATCTGAGAAATTAACTAAGATATTTGATAGATCCCTATTTAATATGAAAGAATCTGTCTCTTCTATTCTTTGGAATCCTTCTATATTTTCAAATATGAGGTTTCGATCCTGTGAAAAAACAGAATACTTAGGAGTTGGATCTGATATTAACTTACAAATGAATATGACCTTTGAAGAAATTTTCTCTATAACAATATCATCAAAAATAGGTTCAATCCACCAATCCCAGTCAAGTTCTCCATTATGTCCCCTGCGAATTCCTACCTTATCGTCGTAAGTTCCGTCCATTGGATTTGCATTATAACTGTATCCATCTTTGAAGACACGTTGAGTCTCTATGTAAAATCTATCCATAAAAATCATAAATTAAAGGCATTAGTGGCCACTAATGATAATCAGGTGTAAAATTAATAAAAAAAATGAAAACCTTAAAATTTGAAAGAGCATTTTTATTTTTGTTCCCCAAAATTCTCGATTTTAAAGCTATTTACCGCCTTATATATGTATAATAATGAATAAACTAAATAATATGAATTTAAGGTTAACGTTAATAACAGATACTTGTCTTTTAGGATCACCGGTGAAGAGCCACTGATCCGACTGAGGCTGGATTTATCTGGAGTGCTGTATACTTAAGAGCTGAAAAGCCTCCCATTATTTTTTATCCTTAAGTGTTGCTGAGTCCAGTCTTGTTCTATAATGAATAACTATCTAAGTTACATGTAGTATTTAAAGTATTTAAATAGATTATATAATGGAAAATATTAGCGAAAAAATTCTTAATGATGAGGACATCATAAATAATGATATCATACTAAGTGTCTGTATAGATCTCATACTACGTAATTGTAAAATACAAAATAAAGATAAAGTGCGAGATCGTCTTAGGGAGATATTTATTGTTTCAAGGCTTACAGATTACGTCAGTTTTAAGGATGCCATGTGGATTTCTGATACCTTCAATCTGTTTTTATTTGCCACCTTAGGCAGGAATTCCGCAAAATATCTAAATGACCATGAAATTGAGGAGGGATTAAGAAAAGTTTTTGGTCGTAGGACTAAAAATAAGGTTCACCACATGGATTACCAAAACTTCAGATTACTTTTTATACATTGTGTTTTGTTAAAGGTAAGGGAAGTTCAGAATCATTCCGAATAGAATCATTTGATACATTTTGCTGTCACATCAGCAAAATTTAAATCCGCATATTTGCGTAATTAAAATTTATTTTATATCTTTGCATAAAATAACACAATTATGAAAACATTCATTCTCAAAGTATTGGATAAGGCTATTAATGTCAAGAGAATTAATAGTGAAGATTTCATTTGTCTTACCGACATGGTTAAGGGGATTGAAAATGGAGCTTCTCTTGTTGAAAAATGGCTTAGAAATAAAAACACAGTAGAATTTCTTGGATTGTGGGAAAAATTGAATAACCCTAAATTCAATGTTGAGACCTACAATGAAATATTCAATCAATCTGGNTTGAATCGATTTGCCCTATCTGCNAAACAATGGGTAGACAAAACAGGCGCGATNGGACTTATCGCACAAGCTGGACGNTATGGNGGCACGTATGCTCACAAAGATATTGCTTTTGAGTTTGGNTCTTGGGTAAATCCNACCTTTAAACTATATTTGATCAAAGAATATCAAAATCTCAATTTGCTTCTTGCGGATAAGCGTCTGAGGGAATGGGACGTAAGGAGAATTCTATCTAAGGCAAATTATACTCTTCAAACAGATGCTGTGAAAAAGCATGTGCTTGCAAAATTTTCCTTCCGAAAACTTAGAAATGATTGGATTTATGCTACTGAAGCAGATACTCTTAATCTTATTGTATTCGGTTGTACAGCCAAACAGTGGGAACAAGNGAATCCAGAACTTAAAAAGCAGGGGCTCAATTTGCGAGATGCTGCGACTCTTAGTCAACTTGCGGTCCTAGCCAATATGGAGGCTCTTAATGCTGAACTAATAAAACAAGGTATGATTGATTTACAGCAGAGGAAACCAATCCTACATAAAGCTGCAAAAGAGCAGTTGGCCCGATTTAACGAATCTGATATCAATAATAAGTTTAGTAAATTAGAACATTTACAAAATCCTAAATATTTAAAATAAAATAGCTTATATTTTTAATTCCCCCGAATTCGGGGGAATTAAAGGCAACTGTTTGGAAATTTTAATAATAATGTCGCAGATCATATTGTGGGAGAACTTGGACAAATACTTGGACAAAATGCTACATTGCAATGACACTTCTGGATAAACCTATGAGCACCCAACAAGCCTATAGGCTTACTGCAAAAGGTCAATCTTTATTTATTCTCAAAAAATGATGACGATCAACTCTAAAAAATACTAATCTGCCCCGATCCTCGTTATAGTTATAAATATAAAGACAAGTTAGAGGCCTTGATTGCAATGTCTGCTATATGCTGAGGCAACGCTATGCAAATGGCTATAATGTGACAGTCGATTTCCTTTTGTTGATGTGGGTTACAGGTTTTAATCCTGTGAGTATTACATGCGGATGGCTTCCTATTTTAGGAAGCCATCCGCATGTAATACTGGTTTAAATATTTGTTTGGTAGGTCTGGTTCGGTTATTGCTTTCAATCGGCTATCACTTTTACGTTGTCGCCGTTGAAGATGCCTAAGTCGAGTTTTTTCATTATTGCCTTTACGGCAGCCTGAGCCTTAACTGAATTGCCGGCATCATCCAATGGAGGTGCGAAAGCAGCTACACCCATTACTCCTGGATAGACACCCATCACTCCACCGCCTACGCCGCTTTTGGCCGGGATGCCGGATGTGTACATCCAGTCGCCCGTATTCTGGTAGAAACCTACGGCTGAGATCAAGGTTGTAATCTTAGGAGCCAGTTCGCGAGCAAACACCTGCGATTTCGTCACAGGATTAAGTCCGCCGTTTGCGATTGTGGCTGCACAAATGGCAAGCTGCGAAGCAGTGATACCCACTGAGCATTGACGAGTGTAAAGGTCAAGACTCATGTCTACATCATCGTAGATGCGGTTGTAGTTCTTAAGCAACCATGCAATCGAACGGTTGTTGAAATTCGTATCAGATTCTGATTTGTATAATTCATCGATCACCTGGGCTTCCGATCCGCAAAGATCAGTGAAATTATTGATGATTGCTTCCCATTTACCCCATGAATCGCCCTTTGGCTCAACCATGGAGCAGGCGGTTATTGCACCTGCATTCACAAGAGGTGTCGAGGGGTGATCATTTTCAAGTAGGATTGCAAAAATAGAGTTGAATGGTAGGCCGGTTGCGTCTGCACCAATCTGCTTCAGCACCGCCTCCGCTCCGAATTGTTTCAGCACGAGGATTGCAGTGAGCACCTTCGACACCGACTCAATTCCGAATTTATATTCTGTGTCGCCAACGCTGAAAGTTGTCCCGTCGGTAAGTGTGACACTTATTCCAAACAGATTAGGGTCGATGTTTGCCAGGAATGGGATGTAATCGGCATTATGGCCTCCGGTGATATCCTTACATTCCTTATAGGCTTCCTCTACGGCTTGCTTGATTTGGGAATGGGTGATTGTCTTTTCCATAGTAAGAATTTTGATTAAAATGTTTTCAGTCTTAACGTTTGGCATTTGAGATGGTTCAATTATTTAATGTTATTTAATCCAAGTTGCGTTTTATTTGTTATTGATAGAAAAACACACAATATTAATCTATATGCTATGAAAACACAATCACTCTTGGCTGCCGCTTTGCTCGTCTCAGCCACATCATTCAGCATTTCTGCTCAGCGCGACAACCGGCACATGGAGTCGGGTGTAACCACCCTCATCCACAATGAAGACGCAAAGCCTGAAGAGGTGGAGAAAACCATGAAGAATAATGCCCCAAAGGCTCCTAATGACAATGGTCTCCCTCGTTTTGCAATTGTAGGCAAGGACAAACAGTTTTATTTAGGCATCGGCGGTCAGTTCCTCGGTGAAGGCGTTTTTACATGGGGCGACAATATGCCATCTGCAACTCTCTTTACCCCTTCATCTCTTACTCCGTCCACTCCCGGCAACAGAAGCAATACGCAATTCGGATGGCAGACATCTTCTCTCTACATGAACTTTGTAGCAATGCCGGGCACTGACAATCAGATTGGAATCTTCTTCAAAGGCATCTTCTTGGGAGATCACGATGCATTCAAATTGAAGCACTTCTATGCAAAATATCGAGGGTTGACTGTCGGTCACACTACCAGTTTGTTTACTGATGGTGCCGCAGAACCAATGACAATCGACTATGAAGGTCCTAACGGATATCCATTCTTAGGTCTCTTCACAGCTTACTGGGAGCAGAATTTCACTAAGAATTTCTCGGGAGCTATCGGTATTGATGCCCCTACTGCCTCAATGACTACCGGCAGCACGACAAAGACTGTCAATCAAAGGATACCCGCCATCCCTCTTTACCTGCAGTATGCATGGAACGACGGTGGATCACATGTGCGTCTGTCAGGACTTATACGCCCGATGCAATATCGCAATCTTGCGGAGGATGCCAATAAATCCGTGACCGGAGGAGGTGTGCAGCTTTCAGGAATGACGAAGGTTATAGGAAACTTAGGCGCTAACTTCAATGCGGCTTATGGTAAGGGTATCGGAACATATCTTCAGGATGACAACGGTCTTGGTCTTGATGCTGTCGCTACTTCTACTCCCGGAAAGATGGAGGCTGTTAAGACATTTGGAATCACAGGCGGTCTGAGCTATGACTTTTCATCTAAGCTATCTACTAACCTCACCTACAGTCACCTTGTGAACTGGTTGCCTGACGATGCTATTGTATCCGACAGTCAGTACCGCTACGGTGATTATGTTGCAGCCAATGTGATCTACAATATCAATAAATTTGTATCAGTCGGAGTCGAATATGATTATGGTCATAGGAAGGACTTCAACGACAATGGTCTGCACGCCAACCGCCTGCAATGCCAGCTTGCTGTCACATTCTAATAGATCCTTAACTTGAATATGGGCCGGACGTTTTTGTTCGGTCTTTTTTTATGGCTAATGGAAGTTTTTAGTGCGACTTATGTTGCATAATACGTGGAAAAGAGTTAACTTTGGGAATTATGAATTATGAGTTCTAAAATATGTATCTTGGAAATTCACTAAGATATTGTGAATTTGAAGATACGGATAACAAAACTTGAATAACTAACCTCAAAATATGAAAAGATTTCTTCTTCTGTTGCTTCTCTGCCCCATCTTTTTATCTGCATATTCTCAGGAATATCCGAAAGTAATTTTTCCCGGCGACTATCCCGACCCGACAATACTGAGAGATGGAAAGGATTATTATATGACTCATTCCCCGATGTATTATAAACCGGGTTTCCTCATCTGGCATTCAACCGATCTGATAAACTGGGAACCGATAAGCAGGGTTGTGCCTGAATTTTATGGCTCTGCGTGGGCTCCAGATCTGGTCAAGTATGGCGACAGGTATTATCTCTATTTCCCTACAGCCGATACTAACTGGGTGACATGGGCGGATGATATCCGCGGACCTTGGAGCGATCCAATCGACCTTAAAGTAGGGGGTATTGATCCGGGTCATATAGCAGACGCGGAAGAAAATCGCTATTTATTTGTCAATACAGGGGAGGTGATCAGGTTGGCACCCGATGGCCTTTCAACTGTAGGAGAGAAGGTGCGCGTCTACGACGGGTGGGATTATCCTGTAGATTGGGAGACAGAAGGGAAGTATCTTGAATCTCCAAAACTTACATATCATAATGGCTATTATTATATGACTTCGGCAGAGGGAGGTACAGCAGGCCCTCCTACGAGCCACATGGCGATTTGTGCACGTGCGAAAGACTTGATGGGACCATGGGAAAACTCTCCCTATAACCCGATAGTCCACACTTATGACAAGGCAGATCAGTGGTGGTCGAAGGGACATGGAACGATTGTGGATGATGTCAACGGCAATTGGTGGATAGTATATCATGCTTATGCCAATGGCTTCCATACACTTGGGCGCAGCACACTTCTTGAGCCGATTGAATGGACTGCAGATGGATGGTATCGTGCTGTCGCAGATGCGGAGTTGACGATTGGCGATTCAAGAATCAGGAATGGCATGAAATTGTCGGATGATTTCAGCAATCCCGAGCTTGGATTGCAGTGGACTGCATGGATGGAAAATGCAAATGATGTAGCACGATCAGGAGATAACAAGCTAATTGTTGAAGGAAAGGGTTCATCGCCTGCCGATGCACGCCTCTTGCTTGTCACTCCGCAAGATAAGGATTATGAGGTTTCGGTCGAGGTTTCGGTTGGAGACAGGAATATGAGTGGATTGCTGTTGTTCTACAGCGAGAAAGCTTATGCCGGGTTATTGTCTGATGGAGAGACACTTCGGGTTTATAACAATGCGGGGCAATACAGGGACATAAAGTCCTCATTGGGCAAAAAATTCATGATTAAACTTCACAATGACCATAACCGTCTTGCAATCAGTGTGAGCAAGAATGGCGAGGAGTGGGAGGCATTAGGAGAACCGATTGATGTCTCATCGTTGCATCACAACAACTACGGCGGTTTCTTTGCATTGCGTCCTGCGCTATGCTCAACCGGTAAAGGGCTGGCTGAGTTCAGAAACTTCCGATATAATACCAAATGAGGCTTGGACGATAAGACGGTGATATGGCGTAACTTTGCTCGTCGCTCAATGAAAGAGGATCTTGTTTCCTTATGAGATTTTTTCTTGCTTATATCAAAATGAATTACGAACTTTGCAATGATTAAACAGAAACGTCATGAAATTTCAACACTCCCTTGAGGAGAATGCCAAAATAATGAATGAAATGGAACTGATATGCTCCAAGATATGTGGGATGCCGGGGAAGAAAGTGATTTTTGCACTTATAGTGGCACTTTCATGTTCAGTAGTATGCGCGGAGACTGTCAAGACAAAACAGGAGATTATTATTCCTGATCTGCCTAAGGCTCTTCCTATCGGCTCGGTGCCGATGGGAGATGATGAGAGTTTCGTAGAATACCACCTTGAATTGGACATGGAGGATGGTCCGTTTAAGGCTAATTGGGAATCAATCGAATCCAATTATCCCGGCACTCCGGAGTGGCTGCGCGATGCCAAATTCGGTATATGGGTACATTTTGGTCCGCAATCCGCCGGAGAAAGCGGAGATTGGTATGCGAGAAACCTATATAAGCAGGATCATAAGGCTTATGCCAATCATCTGAAGAACTTCGGACATCCGTCAGAAATAGGATATAAGGATGTGTTGCGCAATTGGAGTCCGGATAGCCTTAACCCTGAGTATCTCACAGACCTATACCATAAGGCAGGAGCGCGATTCCTGATGATACAGGGTGTGCATCACGATAACTATGACCTGTGGAACTCCAAATTCCAACCCTGGAATTCAGTCAATATCGGTCCTCACAGGGATCTGCTGAGGGAATGGGCTGAAGCATGCCGCAAGCATGGCATGCGCTATGGAGTGACATTTCATCATGAATATACATGGTGGTGGTGGCAGACAGCATTTGGAGCGGATTCAGAAGGGGAGTATGCCGGTGTTCCCTACGATGGCAATCTTACTTTGGAAGATGGCAANNGGCAATGGTGGGAAGGATATGACCCGCGACTGCNTTATGGTGTCGANATTCGGNAATATGAGACAGTAGAGAAGAATGCCCANANTCCCTGGTCGCCCCCGAAAGCCGGGATATTCAGCAATCATCTTGAATATGCTAAATGGTATGCTAAGCAGTGGGCTCTCCGTATCATGGATGTTACGGAGAACTATGACCCGGACTTCATATATACAGACGGTACAGTTCAAGGACCATTTACAGGAAATGGAACAGGAACTGGCTTCAAGTCAAATGCGATGCCGCACGTAATGGCAGACTACTACAACAAAATGTTGAAGAACCGTGGCAAGGTGGATGGTTTCAGCATAATAAAGTTTCGCAGGCCCACCAACGGCGCTGTCAACACAGCAGAATTTGACTTCCCGGATACTATAAACTCGTCTCAGCCATGGATAAGAGAGGCTCCGGTAGGCGATTGGTTTTATGCGCCCGGCTTTACCTATGATTCAGGAATGATGATTAAGTTCATCATCGAGTCAATAGCCCGTGACGGAAACGCAGCCCNCAACATCTGNCTNCTTCCCGAAGNNAGTATCGATCCTGATTGCGTCAAGATGCTTGAGNAAGTNGGGGATTGGATGGAGAGAAACGGTGAGGCAGTTTATGGAAGCCGTGCATGGCATACTCTTGGCGAAGGAGTGGAAGAAAACGTCAAGCTCCGCAAACTTCCGGGAGGAGGCCTCGGAAAGGCCCATGCAGAATTCAGGTTCTCCCCGGAGGANTTCCGTNNCACCCAGGGTAAGNACGGCAGTCTATATGCCTTCTGCATGACAGTGCCGGAAGGAGGAACAGACGTTGTTATCAAGTCTCTTGCTAACGGGGCGAAAGAGTCTCCGGAAGTCAGGAGTGTGACACTTCTCGGGTATGAAAATGCGTTGGAATGGAAGCAGACAGATAATGGATTGTCAGTTGCGTTGCCGGCTGATCTCTCAGATTTCAAATCAGCCTTAGTCTTCCGTATAAATTAGTGGGAGATGCCACGATTTTTTAGTCCATACTATAAATTGCATCCGGATGTGTCGGAACAGCCGGCGTCAAATTATTAGCAATCATATTGAATTAAAGCGATACTTCTCCTTACCTTAACTCAACAGAAAGTCCCATAGCTGAGACCATTCGATAAAACGTTGAAATTGAAGGAATAGTAAGACCTCTTTCCACTCGAGAAATATAGCTCTTATCCGTTCCTATTTTTTCTGCAAGTTCAGATTGAGTCATACCGGACTCTTTACGAGCACCCAGTAGAATTTTAGCATTGTATTCTTCCCATGCTTGTTCTTCAGCCTTTCGACGGCTCTCTGTCCCGG
>WFLX010009273.1_pt1 | contig 15967 bp, 10 predicted proteins | sample 4967041 | NCBI WGS metagenome assembly WFLX01 (sample SAMN12857096, study PRJNA449069) | gut metagenome | isolation source: stool from male and female vole | host: Microtus ochrogaster | place: USA:Florida | collected 2017 | reverse complement strand
GCTTTGGTCGGGGTGATGGCGGTGACGAGTATCAGCTTATGCCGCTTGACTTTTTCATCGTCAATCAATGACTCTGGCACCTTTGCCGCAAAACGGCCATACGGTTCTATAATGTCGGCTGGGATACCCAACTTCTCTGCAATGGCTCCTATGGGGAGCAATTGCGTTTCGCGTGCAATTTGTATGTCGGTTTTCATGAGTATTTGTTAATGTTAATGGTGGGAGAAATCGTTGTTTCGCTGTATGTGAGTGTCCCGACGGAAGTTGCCTCCTGCGGTTCAATCCTTCTGGTGCTGAGGACGCAACAGGTCGTTGACGGTCTTCACGGGATTGAAAGTCGAGAGAGGAACCTCAACCATGATGGTGTTCCAATTGCTCATGGCGCCATTCCACAGTCCGGGCAGTTCGAGAGCCTTCAGTTCCTTGCCGTCCTTACTCTTGTAAGAGATGAAGCCTGTAGCAGGATCAACGAAGTCGGGCAAATTGAACTTTTCGCCCTTGTAGTTGCGGATGGCGCACACGAGGTCGACGGGATTGAAATGTGTGCCTTGCGTAAACATCTGCATGCACTCGGGACGGCTCTGATCTATCTGACTGCTCTCCAGAATCTGGAGCGAGACGCTACCGTCGGGATTGTACGCAAGGAAAGGACCACCACCCGGCTCGCCGACATTCTTTACCACGCCGCACACGCGGATAGGACGATTCAACTTCTTGCGCAAAAAGATGTGCAACTCGGTGTCTTCCATGTCCTTTAGTCCGGGCATGTCGCAGCCCAAAGTGTGACGGACGAAGCGTATGATGTCCTCCAGATCGGCATGATTGAAGCGATTGCTGTCGAGCAGATGCAGATACGAGAACACTTGCTTCTGTGCCTGAACGAGCACGCCGGCTAACACCTGTTTCCAGAGTACTGTGTCGCCCTTCAGACGGTCAGGCACCACATTGTCTATGTTCTTTATGAAAACGATGTCGCTCTCCAAATCATTTAGGTTCTGAATGAGCGCGCCGTGGCCGCCGGGACGGAACAGCAATTTGCCTTCTGCCGTGCGGAAAGGCGTATTGTCCATATTGGCCGCTATAGTATCGGTGCTGGGCTTCTGCTCGCTCATGCTCACCTTGAAGGTTATCTTATGTTTCTCTGCAGCCTCCGGAACGGCCCTGTCTATGAGTTGCCGGAAGAGCGCACGGTGCTCGCTGCTGACTGTAAAGTGAACCTCTGCCTCGCCGCGACTGCTGGCATAAAGTGCGGCTTCCGTGAGATGTTCTTCGACCGGTGTCCTGGCACAGTCGTCGTAGGCATGGAACTGTAGCAGTCCCTTCGGCAACTGACCGTAATTGAGCCCTTCGGCTTCGAGCATATTGGCTACAACGGCCTTGTAATTACCCTCCTCCATGAGAGCGTCTATGCCTTTGCCTTCATTGAGGAAACAGGCATCGTTGAGCGCATCGAAGAATGCGAAATGATGAATCTCGGCAAAAAACTTTTTCTCGAAGTCGGTGGTGGGCACTTCATAGTCGGCATCGAGAAATTCGAACATGTTCTTGAACATGCGACTGGCAGCGCCGCTGGCAGGAACAAACTTCGTGATTGCATGGCCCTCTGCCTTGTAGTTGTTCCATGCCAAAACATGTGCCTCTGCTTCTTCCTCCGATGGAGCAACAATGCCATGGCCTACTGCTGCCGCACCGCAAAGCTTGAGGAAATCAAACCCTCTCCGGAAACACGCCAATTGCGCCTCTATCTGCGCTTCGCTGATTCCCTTTTTCTGCATCAGCGCTTTGTCTTCTGTACTGAACATAACGGTTAAATTTGTTTGTTTTAGTCATTTTCTCTACAAATGTACACTTTTTTCCGCAAACGCTGCAAGGAAACGCAGATTTTTTCGTACTTTTGCGGTATATATTCCAGCTTGGCAAACATTTTGCCCCGGCTGCGATTTCAAGGCAAAAACACAGAAAGCAGGAGCAGAAAAGGCAGAAGATTCTGCCGATACCTTTTTCAGGCAGAAAGCCGGCAACCACAGCAGACGACCAGCTTCCGGACTCCTTGACTAATGCAGCATACATATATAATAATGTAATACACCATGACACATCCTGCATTCTTCACAGAGGAAGAGAGGGAACGCTTGGTGAGCGTCCACCGGCAACTCGCCTCCATAGCATCGGGTGCCGTAGAGAAAGGCGACGAAGAGAAAATTCGTGCCTATTTGAAGCGTGCGGCAAAGCAAGGCCTGCTGCTACGCGATGCCTTCGGCATGAACCCCATCGTCAATGATTCAGAGACGGCGCTAATCGTGGCACAGGAGATTGGACTGACGCGTGGCAGCGTGCTCGGCGTGCTGCTCAATTCGGTAGTCATGAGCGGGGCCGCTTCCATTGACGAGATACGGAAAGACTTCGGCGAAGACGTGGCGCACATCCTACACGGCATGCTGCGCATCCGAGACCTCTACAAGAAAAGCGCTACCGTGGCGGGCGACAACTTCCGCAGTTTGCTGGTGACCTTTGCAGAAGACATGCGCGTCATCCTCATCATGATAGCAAATCGCGTTTGCATCATGCGCCAGATAAAGGACACTCAAAACGTAGAGGCACAGAAACTGGTGGCCATGGAAGCGGCTTATCTCTACGCCCCTCTGGCCCACAAGCTCGGGCTGTACAAACTGAAGAGTGAACTGGAAGANCTGAGNCTGAAGTATCNGGNACGCGATGCCTANTACCACNTCAAGGAGAAACTGNACGAGACGAAACGCAGCCGCGATGCATACATAGAGCGTTTCCTCGGCCCCATTGATGAGAAACTGAAAGCCGCGGGACTGCGTTACCACATGAAGGGACGCACAAAAAGCATACANTCCATCTGGCAGAAGATGCAGAAACAGCATGTGGGCGTAGATGGCGTATATGACCTCTTTGCCATACGCATCATTCTGGACTCCACGCCGGAAAGGGAGAAACAGGACTGCTGGCAGGCGTTCAGCATCATTACCGACATGTACCAGAGTAATCCCAAACGCATGCGCGACTGGCTCTCTGTGCCCAAAAGCAACGGCTACGAGAGCCTGCACATCACGGTGCTCGGCCCCGAACAGAAATGGGTGGAAGTGCAGATTCGCACGGAACGCATGGACGACATTGCAGAACACGGGCTGGCAGCCCATTGGCGCTACAAAGGCGTAAAGAGCAGCCAAAGCGGCGTCGAGGATTGGCTCTCCAGTGTGAGAAGCGCACTGGAGGCTAACGACGACATGCAGCTCATGGACCAGTTCCGGTTGGACCTGGTGGAAGACGAGGTCTTCGTCTTCACGCCAAAAGGAGATTTGTTCAAGCTGGCTATGGGCGCCACAGTGCTCGACTTTGCTTACCACATACACACAAAAGTCGGCAACCAGTGCGTCGGCGCACGCATCGGAGGGAAAAACGTCACCATCAAGCAGAAACTCCAAAGCGGCGATCAGGTGGAGATTCTGACCAGCAGCAGCCAGACACCCAAGCAGGACTGGCTCAGCATTGTCACAACGACCCGTGCCCGCGCTAAAGTGCGACAGAGTCTCAAGGAGATGCAGAGCAGGCAAGCACTGCTGGCCAAAGAAGAGCTGGAGCGCAAAATGAAGAACAGGAAACTCGACTTCGAGGAGCCTGTGCTCATGCACACCATAACAAAACTCGGCTACCGCATCGTGACGGACTTCTACGCAGCGCTTGCCGACGGCAAGGTAGATATAAGTACGGTGCTGGACACCTATGCACAACAGCAACGTTACGACCACGGAGAGGTCGATAAAGCGGCTCCTGTGCAAAGCGCCGACCGGTATGTAATGCCTGAAGACAAAAAGGAAAAACAATATGCGGGCAACTCTGATGTCTTGGTGATTGACCAGAATCTAAAAGGAATCGACTTTCAAATGGCACGATGCTGCCAGCCTGTTTATGGCGACACCGTCTTCGGATTCGTGACAAGCGGCGGCGGCATAAAGATACACCGCGATGACTGCCCGAATGCAGCCCAAATGCGCGAACGCTTCGGCTACCGCATAGTACGCGCCAAGTGGGCAGGAAAGCGCGGCAGCCTCTNCCCTATCACNCTTCGCGNAANAGNCAATGATGACATCGGCATCGTCAGCAACATCACNAACATCATCAGCAAGGAGGAAAAAATACTGCTGCGAAGCATCAGCATCGACAGCAACGACGGCCTCTTCAGCGGCACTCTCACCATCATGCTCGAAGACGTTGGCAGGCTGCAACAGATTGTNAAAAAACTCAAGACCGTAAAGGGAGTCAAAAATGTCAGCCGCCTATAGNTCCANAAACAACAGGCGAGACCATAGGNCATCCCGGCTCCGNCGCCCTAAATACTACGGTAACGGCTCCGGCGCAAACGGAACAAGCGCCACGCCTCCTACACGGCAGAATGAATCAGACAGAGTGGTTGCTTGGGCACAATGAACCACTAAACGCAAACGACGAACAGCAAGATATGAACTGACTAAAACATCAAATCCAATACTTGAAACTATGAAAACATCCCACATTAGAGCATTGCTCGCTCTGCTGGCACTGCCTACGCTCATCACGGCTGCCACTACCCCCATCACCCAACTATGGCTTGTAGGCCCCTACCCCGCTGCCAAGCCTCTCATGACCGACACCCTCGACACAGAGGGGAACCGCATTGACTTGGACAACGTCCTCATGGACGCCTTCGTCCGGCACGATGTAGGAAAGGAACAGTCGCTCCAGAGCGAAATCATCCTCCCCGCAAGCGACGAGACGCAGATCTACATGGCGGGCTTCTCTCTCCAGAATACAGGCTTCGTCAAAGGCACTATCAACGTGAAATGCAAAAGCCGTCACAAACTCTTCGTGGAAGGCAACGAGCACAACGGCAACATCGAACTATTGCCCGGACGGCACGACATAAGCATCAAGCTACTCCGCAAAGGCGACACCGCCGACACCTTGACGGTGAGCATCGACAGCGAACAACCGTTTGAAATCAATCCTCAGGGGAAACGCTACTGGACTAACAGCGACTTGATGCACGGCGAGCGCATTAGTGGCGTAAGCATCTCGAGCACAGGACGCTACGCACGCATTCGCAAGAACACCACTTTCAAAGGCGGAGAAACACAAGGGCGCGACATCTTTATCGACANCGCCACGGGACGCGAGTTCACTCTGGAGGGTTTCCGACAATGGCTGCCAAAANGCGACCAATATCTCCGCGCATACCGTGAGCCATCCGGCACCTGGTGCTACGAGACCGTTGACATGGCAAGCGGGAAACGGACGGAAGTTGGTAAATACAGCGGCAAAGGCAGTGCTTATCTCACCGAGGATCTCAAGCATTTCCTCATCACCATTNATGAGAAGGTGCNAAACGAAAAGAATCNCGNCGNNCATCAGGNGCTCATGCCCAACGACCGTCAGCCGGGCTATCGCCAACGCCGCAACTATGCNCTNTATGACATTGCAACCGGCGTAACGACTCCTATCACCCAAGGCGCCCGCAACANCTATGTTACACCCANTCGCGATGCCAGTCGNTTCTTNGTCAGCATTCGCCATGAAGACCTCACAGAACGCCCCTTCGGCTTCACCGACCTCCTGCTCCTCGACCTTGCCACAGGCCGCACCGACACGCTTATCCGCCATGACGGGTTCGTCGGCAATTTCACATTCTCGCCCGACGGGAAACAGATAGCTCTGACGGGAAGCCCGGAAGCACTCGGCGGTATCGGCAACACGCTGCCAGAGGGCGTCACACCCAACAGCTATGAGTACGAACTCTACCTTATAGATTTGGAAACAAAGGAGAAGCGTTGCCTGACTCGCGACTTTGACCCTTCCATCTCTTCCTACAAATGGTCGGAGTGTGACGGCAATATCTATGCGCTGACCGAAAACAGAGACTTGAAAACTCTCTACCGCATCACGCCCAAAAACGGCAAGATAGAGGAACTGCCATTGAGCGAGCCGCTCATCTACGGGAACTTCAGTCTGGCCACCGAAAAACCGTGTCTGGCATACATCGGCGAAAGCAGCACAAGCACTGACCGCTGCTATCTGCGCGACCTCAAGACGGGCAAAGAGAAGATTCTGGCCGACATCAATCCCACACGCCTGAAAGACATACAACTGGGCGAATGCCACGACTGGACATTCCGTGCCGAGCGGGGAGATACCATCTACGGATGCTATTACCTCCCTCCCTTCTTCGACCCTTCCAAACAATACCCTATGCTCGTTTACTACTATGGCGGTTGCTCACCCACTGGACGCATGCTCGACAGCTACTATAACTATCAAGAATGGGCCGCCATGGGCTATGTTGTTTACGTCATCCAGCCCTCTGGTTGCAGCGGTTTCGGGCAAGAGTTTGCCTCACGCCATGTCAACGCCTACGGCGACTATACTGCAGACGACATCATACAAGGCACCAAACAGTTCTGCAAAGAACACCCATATGTTAAAACCGACAAGATAGGCTGTATGGGAGCCTCATACGGAGGCTTCATGACCATGTACCTGCAAACCGTAACTAACATCTTTGCCGCCGCCATGAGCCATGCTGGCATCAGCAACCCGGCTTCTTATTGGGGCTTCGGATACTGGGGCTATAGCTACAACACCACAGCGGCCGCACACTCCTACCCCTGGAACAACCAGCAACTCTACAGCGGACACGCTCCTCTATTCAATGCCGACAAGGTACATACACCATTGCTCTTCATGCACGGCGGTGCGGACACCAACGTACCCATCAATGAGAGTATACAGATGTTCACTGCACTGAAAATCCTCGGACGCGAGACAGCATTCGTCACAGTCGACGGAGAAAACCACCACATACTCGACTACAACAAGCGCATCCGCTGGCACGACACCATAATGGCCTGGTTCGCACGCTGGCTGCAAGATGACCCTACTTGGTGGAATACCATGTATCCCGAGAAAAACCTCAAATAGAACAAATCTTTCAAGGCAGTCTTTATAAATTGGCTTGAGTTGCTTTTGCATCAATTGTGCCGCAGATTATTATCTCGAACGAAGAAGAGCTGCACGCTCCACAACCGGACGAAAGTCTATAAACTGCGTGACACAAAAGATGCAAAAGCGGGCAAGCTTATATAAGAAAAAAACGTCGATATGCCAATCTTCCGGACAAGCCATAAGAGAGTTAAGAGTTCCCCGGGGGCAACTATTACACCTCTGCTGTCATTTATCAACACACATAATATATAATAACAATCTCTCCGCACAGACTCTGTCTGCGCATGAGGATTATGCCAAAGAGCGTTGGACCAGAAACCTTGAGCATGATACCTGATACAATGAACTATGAAAAGAAGGTAGCATTCACTGAAGTGCGTGCCATGCTACATGCGTTTTGCAACAGTCCGCTGGGACATGAACGTGTGGATGCCATGCGGTACNTTTCCGACCACGGAGCTGTATGCGCCCTTCACNGCCAACTGGCNGANCTGCGCCTCANCCTACAGACACGGACANAACAACCTGNACAGGACTTCTTCGACTTACGCCAAGACTTATGCCGCCTGCGCATAGAAGGGACATACCTCGAAGAGCAGACTCTTTGGGAACTGCTGCGTGCCCTGCATACGCTGCACGACTGGGTAGGCATCGTACAGCAGACAGCGGATGAAGGGCATACCCTCTACCCCGCCCTTGCGAAACTGTCGGAAGGCGTCTTCACCTTNTTCACCATCGTCCGCAGAATAGAACAAGTNCTGGACAAATATGGACATATCAAGGACGATGCCTCGCAGGAACTCCGTGCCATACGTAGTGAATTGCGCCGGGCGGAAGGCAGTGTCAGTCGCACCCTGCAAAGTATCCTGCGAACAGCCCAATCAAATGGGCTGGTGGAAAAGGATGCCGCCCCCGCTATGCGCAACGGACGTCTGGTCATCCCCATCGCTCCGGCTCTTAAACGCCACATCCGCGGCATTGTACACGACGAGAGCGCCACAGGGAAAACCGTATTCATTGAACCGGCAGAGGTCGTGGAAGCGAACAATCGCATCCGCCAACTCGAAGCTGATGAACGCCGGGAGCTAATACGCATCCTGCGGGAAATCGCTGGGCTGCTACGCCCCAACTTAAAGGAATTCTTACGTGGCTTTGAGTTCCTTGCCGACATTGATTTCCTGCTCGCAAAGCATCGTTTCACTGATGCTGTGAACGGAATTTCGCCACACATAGTGGCTGAGCCGCTCATAGACTGGACAGAGGCACGCCATCCCCTGCTTGACGCAAAACTGCGCAAACATGGAGGAAAAATTGTGCCGCTCGACATCGCACTCCACGCCGGGCAACGCATCCTCGTCATCAGTGGACCCAATGCTGGCGGGAAAAGCGTCTGCCTCAAGACCGTGGGACTGCTGCAATACATGCTACAGTGCGGACTTCCAGTCCCCATGGCAGATAGCTCAAACGCAGGCATCTTTCAAAGCATCTTCATCGACATCGGCGATGAGCAAAGCATCGAGGAAGATTTGTCCACCTATTCAAGCCACCTGCTGTGCATGAAACGCATGATGGCGAACTGTACCCCTTCCACTCTACTGCTCATTGATGAATTCGGAAGCGGCACAGAACCCACCATCGGCGGGGCAATGGCCGAAGCTATGATGCGCCGTTTCGTGAAACGAAACACCTTTGGCATCATCACTACTCACTACCAAAACCTTAAACGATTCGCCCAAGAGACACCAGGCGTGGTCAGCGGCGCAATGCTATACGACAGGCAAAAGATGGCGGCTCTCTTCAAACTACAGATAGGTCATCCCGGCAGTAGCTTTGCAGTGGAGATAGCACGCAAGATTGGCATACCAGAGGAAGTGATAGCCGATGCGACTGAGTTAGTTGGACGTGAGTATGTCAATGCCGATAAGTATCTACTTGACATCACGCGTGATAAGCAGTACTGGGAGGGTAAGCGCCAGACCATTCACTCTCAGGAAAAGCAGATGCAACAGACCATAGACCGTTATGTGCACGACATCGATGAACTGAAGAAGCGGAGAAGCGACATCATCTATCAAGCCAAGCGGGAAGCGGAACATATCATCGCCACTGCCAACGCACAAATAGAAAACACCATACGCGAAATACGCGAGGCGCAAGCCGACAAAGACCGTACACGCATCGCACGGCAACAGCTACAAACCTTCCGCAAGAAAATAGACCATCTGAATCAGGAAGAACTCGATGCCATCGTAGAGAAAAAAAGAAGACAGATAGAAGAACGTCGCATGCGGCATGCAGAAAGGCAGGCAAAAAAAGCAGAAGAAAGGGCAGCTGCACAAGTCAAAAGAGCTGCTGCCGCACACAAAGAGGAGACCAAACCAATCTGCGTGGGTGACAGCGTACGCATCAAGGGGCAAACTTCCGTGGGCACTGTCACCGCCATTGAAGGGAAGCAAGCCACCGTCACCTTCGGAGTGATGCGCACCATAGTGGAGCTGAAACGACTGGAACACAACGGTGCNGCACTGGTGCAAGCGGCGAAAACCACCGTACATATAAGCCGACAGACGCAGGANAGNATCCGACAGAAACACCTCAACTTCAAGCAGGAGATAGACGTAAGAGGTATGCGTGCAGACGATGCACTGCANGCTGTTAGCTACTTCATTGACGATGCGTTGCTGGTCAGCGCANCACGCGTCCGCATTCTGCACGGCACTGGCACGGGAGCACTCCGCATGGTCATCAGACAATATCTGGACACTGTCCCTGGCGTAAAGTCCGCCCGCGATGAACATGTACAGTTCGGCGGCGCCGGCATTACGGTAGTAGAACTATAAGACCGACCTGCATTAACCTACATCGGCGGCAACAATTCAGAAGCATCGCAGGCAATACCCCACGCCGTCTCCTATAATGTATACGACAGTTGGTATAAGAAAAATCGGTTANATTTATATATAGGAAGTAACAAGACTGGTCATTGGTAAATTATTCATCAACAATAGCAATAATGGCTAAGAGAGATAAACACAAACTAAAGAATTTTCTATGGATAAAGCTTCTCAACTTTTGAAATATGTATATGGTTATGAGTCTTTCCGTCCATTTCAGAAAGATATTATTGACCATGTCGTGTCTGGTCGAGATGCTTTAGTATTGATGCCTACAGGTGGTGGTAAATCGATTTGTTACCAAATACCTGCACTTTTGCTTGAAGGTATGGCTCTCGTAGTGTCACCTCTCATATCTTTGATGAAAGATCAAGTTGATACCTTGCAAGCTAATGGTGTTGCGGCAGATGCTATAAACAGCAGTAATGAAGATTCTGTTAACAGAAATATTCGTGGACGTTGTCAGAAAGGAGAACTTAAGATTCTCTATATTTCTCCCGAACGTCTGATAGCAGAGATTACTTGGCTGCAAAAATATATAAAGGTGTCCATGATTGCTATAGATGAAGCGCACTGTATCTCACAATGGGGACATGATTTTCGACCGGAATACACTCAGTTGGGAGTGCTGAAAGAATACTTTCCTGAAGTCCCAATACTTGCTTTAACAGCAACAGCAGACAAAGTTACTAAATTAGATATAGTAGAACAACTACGTTTGCGCACCCCACGAATATTCATCAGTAGTTTTGACCGTCCTAATCTAAGCCTTGATGTACGCAAGGCTTACAGGAAGCATGAGCGAATGCGTACTATCTTGGACGTTATAGGTCGCTATCCTAATGAAAGTGGTATTATATATTGCCTGTCAAGAAAAGGCGCAGAGGATTTGGCTGCAGACTTGAAATCAAGGGGTATTGCAGCTGGCATTTATCATGCTGGTTTGTCGTCTAAGGACAAAATCCGCATGCAAGATGACTTTATCAATGACCATATCCATGTGATATGTGCTACAATTGCTTTCGGTATGGGTATAGACAAAAGCAATATACGCTTTGTGATACATAACAACTTGCCCAAGAGTATCGAGAGTTTCTATCAGGAAATAGGTCGTGGAGGTAGAGACGGGTTACCAACAGAAACCATACTGTTTTACAACTTGCAGGATTTGATAACACTTCGTGGTTTTGCTGAAAAAAGCGGACAGCGTGAAATCAACATAGAGAAATTAAACCGCATGCAAGAGTATGCCGAAGCGCAAGTATGTAGAAGACGGATACTTTTGAATTACTTTGGTGAAACCAGCGAATGTCATTGTGGTAATTGTGATGTGTGCAAGAATCCGCCACAACATTTTAATGGTTCAGTTCTTGTTCAAAAAGCATTGTCTGCCATCAAGCGATGCAATGAAGAGATTGGTTTTTCGGGAGTGACGGATGTATTGCAAGGACGTTTTTCACCTATAGTTGTTGCCAAAGGCTACGATAAATCAAGAACATTTGGAGTGGGACATGATATACCTGCTAATGATTGGCATTCCTATCTGCTACAAATGCTTCAGATGGGCTATATAGAGATTGCATATAATGAAGATAAGCATCTAAAGGTTACATCATTAGGCGAAGACATTTTATATGGACGAAAACAAGCGCAACTGTCTGTCATCGTTCGCGAAGACTTACATGTTACAAAGCGAAAGCGTAAAAACACCTTCTCTGAATCATCTATGAATATCGTCTCTGACGATGACCTGCTATTTGAAAAACTGAGGACATTGCGCAAGATTATCGCTGATGAAGTAGGAAAACCTGCATATATTATCCTTTCTGACAAGTCTCTGCGTTCTCTTGCTTCCGAAAAACCAATAACCCTTTCTCTATTTGGAAATACTTACGGTATAGGTGAGTACAAGAAGATGCAATTTGGTGAGCGTTTTGTAAATTTGATTTGTAACCATCTCGGAGTTCCTTATTCACCAGAACCAATCATATCACTTATCCATAGCAAAAATACTAAAGAAGTTAAAGAAATTACATCTTCCGTAAAGTCTGAGTTATCCTATATGGATAGGCAAAAACATCTATATGCCAATGCATACACACCTTGGACGGAAGAAGAGGAAAGGGCATTGCTTTATCTTCACAAACAAGGGAAAAANNTTTCTGAACTTATTGATATATTCCAAAGAAATGCTGGGGCAATCCGCTCAAGACTAAAACGATTAGGCGAATTATAACAAAATGTAACCAATCCCCAATGAATGTCTTTTTGAAATAGGATCATAAATTACTCTCAACNACNCAGAAAATAGGTCGGCTNATTAACACAGAAGCGTCACATGATGCATCTGCTATTTTTTGTGTATGTATGGGGGNNGATTGAGGTTGGATTAAAGGATCATAAGATTCGTAATATTGAATCTCTCGGGTGGGATGGAACAATATATCATTCTGCGAATAAGCGAGAGTTGATGAATTTCTCAAAAGATGTAGATTTTGTCTGTGGCCATAACATCATCAATCATGATGTCTATTCAGTTCAAGCGTGGATCTTGTCTTATAACGACAATACGCGTACAGCCNACTATAACCCGGAGAAATTATATACATTCCAAGGCGAACTGCACACCCGTGTTCCACNGAGAACAGNCTATACACATCTTCCGCCTTAGCCCGAGNTGTCGGACAAANAATAATGAGCCGATTCTGAACTCTCTGATGACTTCACAACTCTGAAAGCATTCAACTTTCAGTTTTTTCTGCCNAATACAGAGAAGTGGACATAGCGCTTAGGATGGGCTTTAAGATCTGTGACAAGACTATCGGCACTCTGTATGGTGTGATTAAGGTTGTCGTAGATGGAAGGGTCGGTAATAAGTTTGCCGAACGTGCCGTCTGGATTCTGCATCTGCACCATCATTGCATGCACACTGCCAATGGTGCGGTTGACGCTGTCCATTGTAGCTTGCATGTCAATTTGATTGAGTTTGGCGGCAAGGAGAGAGAAACGGTCACTGGTCTGTGTTATGGATGCCGTAAGCTGCGGTATGTCATGTTTCAAGAGGCTTTCCAACTGTTGGCTGCTACGATTAAGATTATCGGTGATTTGCTCCGCATGCTCCATAACAAGGGGCAGATTAGGATTGCTGAGCAAGGCATTCATTGTGGTGACAAGGGTATCTANTTTGTCAACAAGGCGTTGGACATCAGGAATGNTGTCNCCGGCGCGCTTGAGTATNNTCTTTTCTTCAATACCTNTNATGGTGTCGCCNGGCTCATAGCATGCGTCATAGTCCTTGGCAAGNTCAAGATGAAGCGTACAACCACCAAGCATGGCGGTCTCAAGCCTCGCCTGTGTGCCTTTACCCATACGCAGGTCACTGTTGGTAGTCATCTCCACAATGACCTCGNCCGGATGTTCGAAGTCATATGTGATGTTGCTNACGCGGCNTATCTTAAAACCATCNGCNTAAACGCTACTACTTTTGGCCAGCTCCTTTGCATTACTAAAAGAGACGTAATACACCTCACTGGTAGTAAACAAGCTAACGCCCTTCAAAAACTTTATGCCAAGAAAGAGAACGGCAAGAGCAATAACACCTACCAGTCCAATTATTATTTCCTTCTTCATGACCAATGATATCGTTTTGAGTTCAAAGTTTCAGGTTTCAAGCATCAGTTTTTCATCGACTCATGTCCCATGATTCACAGTTCATAGCACTCTCATTTGTTTCTCCTTGCGAGCCTTTCAACAATGGAATTAGGAACTGAACGCGACTCTCTATTATTCTTTTTCCTCTCTCTGCTTCTAACGTTTTACATGGGAACACATTCATTTCCTGTATGCGACAAATGCATTATATATGCTTTTTGCCAAAGCTGCTCTGCCTGCAGCGGAAGCAAGATAATTCTCTTCGGAAGGATTGTTNATGTAGCCGAGNTCNACGAGTACACTGGGCATGCTCGTGGCACGAAGCACAAGGAAACCGGCTTGATGCACGCCTTTGTCAGTTCTGCCCGCATAAGTGCGGAACTGTTTCTGAATATGCCCTGCCAGTTTAACACTCCTCTCCATGTTTTTATCCTGCATCAACTCGAAGATGATGTAGCTCTCGCTCGAACGGGGATCAAAACCTTCGTAGCGCTGCTCGTAGTTGTTCTCGAGTGTGATGACGGCGTTCTCACGCTTAGCCACTTCCAGATTATCTGCAGCGCGATGCATACCAAGAGTATAAGTCTCAGTGCCTTTTGGCCCCACTTTAGCTGCTGTTGCGTTGGTATGGATGCTGATGAAAAGATCCGCTTTTGCGCGGTTGGCTATATTGGCACGCTCATCAAGCTCCACGAAAACATCTGTCTTGCGCGTATAAACAACCTTTACCCCAGGACAGTTCTGCTCAACAAGCTTTCCGAGAGCAAGAGCAACAGCGAGATTGATGTTCTTTTCTTTCATTTTTTTGCCTACTGCACCAGAGTCCTTGCCGCCATGCCCTGCATCTATGACAAGGGTGAAAGACCTGCCATAAAGACAACTCATGAGCAGCAGGAGGAAGAAAATATGTCTTTTCATCGGAGTGCAGTAAGCGTTAATTTGGAGGCAAAGGTACAGCTTTTTAATCGAAATAACAAGAAAATAAAGCGTAATAATTTGCAAAGTGACAACTCTTCTGCCTTCCGGTATGGATGAAGCTTCAATGTCAGAAAGCTCATTTGGGAAGCAACGCTGTCTTGACGAACTGCATCAAAGGAAGGGTTACTCCCCTCTATAGCTCCACAAAGCGATTGTATGAAACACCCCTTCGTGAAGAGATAGCGAAGATGCTTGCAGACTTTTTCCAAATAGATATGCATCAGACAGCAATAGCCTAAATCATGAAACTAAACTGCACTCCGAAAGTTTTTGTCCAACGTTTTGGGGTCTGTTCAGCAAACAAAGACCAAATAAAAATGGCCCGACACGGATAAAAATAACGACATACAATTGGTGTTCATGGGTTGGGAGCAGGCTTATCCTCAATCTGTGAACACCAATTGTAGTAACTTTGTCCTCGGTGAGCATAGCGATTATTATTTGTGATACTTTATGGTTCAACACGATAAAATATCACAAACAATAACCACGAATCAAAAATTTACAGGTAATTACAATTCGCCGAACTCACGTTATTTACCTATTCTTATGTTCGCTCCTGCCATAAGCCATATTCCAGGCTGCGGCACACCGCCGATGTCATGGTAGCGACGGTCTGTGATGTTGTTGGCCTGCAAATGGATTCGATAGCGGGGGGCTGTCCATTGGAGTTTTGCATCGAGAGTTGCATACGGACCATATGCAACACGTTGTCCATCGACAAGGTATGCGCCCATTCGCTCTTGCCAACGCAGATCCCAACTCATGGACAAGCGGCTGACGATGTGGTGCGAGAGGCTCGCCACAAACTTGTGACGTAAGTACTCCAACGCGTTGTTACTCTTATAGACTTCGGGCGCTTCATGCTTTTGTTGGTGAATATAGGTNTAACCTGCACTGAAGGCTGTAAGCCATGTCTTGCGTCCGANAAGCTGCGGAAAATCCACCCTGCCTTGCACCTGNACGCCCATATTGTCGAGATTGAAGNCAGCGGTGTGAAACACATCATTAGGATTATACATTACCCAGTCTATCATCTGAGTGCCACGGTGATAGAAGCCACGCACGGAAGCTTCTGCACCTTGCCAGCGATGCTGCACGGCAAGCGAGACGGAGTGGTTTTGCTCCGGCCGGAGGTCACGGTTCCCATCATGTGTAACAGTCTTGTAATAGAGTTCCGTAAACGTAGGCAGGCGGAAGCCCTTATTATAGGAGAGCATAATTTTCCAGTGGTTGTCAGGGCGATAGGCCACATCAATGCCGGGATAAAATCGGAAGCGGTGTTCAATGGAGGATGTCATGCTGCCCATCAGGCCTGCCGATAGTGTCCAGCGCTGAAGAATAACATTGTGTTCAAGCGAGAAGGACATGGTGGTGCGGTTGTCGCTTCTTGTGTAATAAAGGCCGTCCTCTCCCCGAACGGGGACATACTGCGCCACATT
>WFLX010001446.1_pt1 | contig 15968 bp, 15 predicted proteins | sample 4967041 | NCBI WGS metagenome assembly WFLX01 (sample SAMN12857096, study PRJNA449069) | gut metagenome | isolation source: stool from male and female vole | host: Microtus ochrogaster | place: USA:Florida | collected 2017 | reverse complement strand
AATTTCTGCGCACAGTATGGAGATACGGCTAATGCCAAGTTTTTNCTTCAGAAGTTTGAGGAACANAATCTTAGNGTCANGCATTACACTGCNCAGGTTCAAAACATGTATGCCGTGCTAAAGTCGTTCCTACAATCACAACATTGAGTTGCAATGACTACAAGATATGGGAAATAATAGACTGAAAATCAANGTTGACTCTCTTCCCGAATTACCGTTACAACAAATTACGGAAGGGGAGAGCTATGCAGATGCCGTNAGCAGTTTGTCTTTCCCAGCAATTGGCGGTCAGTTCACTAATTACTTTAGAGCAAGTGTTCCGGCATTGCCTGAAGCCTCGGATTATACCGGCAATCTATANGAATATGTGGCTCACAACTCTAAGCTTAAGCGAAGTGAGAATAAGATAAGTACGTCGCGGAGCTACAATTTTCTCAAGAATGAGTTGGGAGAGTTTTATGGNAGCGAAAATATTCCCTGGAAGCGAGTGTCGGAAACCTTTGTGCTTAATTTTGCAGAATGGCTTAAGCACAAAGGGTACAAGGACAGCACACAGGTTTATTATCTGACCATGCTGCGTACGCTACTTTTCAAAGCTAAGAACGAGGGCTTTTGCAATGCGACATCAGAATGGTTTAAGCCTGTCAAAACAACGGTTACCTCAAAGACCGTTATTTCAAAAAAGCCATTTGATATTAAGTTGATGAAAAAGATTGCTCGGCTTAACCTCAAAGACAACGACCGATTGGCATTGGTACGCGACATGTTCATGTTTGCATTCTATTGTCGTGGAATGGAGTTGGTCGATGTTGCACACCTGACCAAAGAGAATATCCAAGGAGACACACTTGTCTACAACAAGCGACTTGTTGGAAAAGAGGTCAAGGTTACGCTTCAAAAGGACGCTATGGAAATTCTGAATGGATACGAGGATTCCGAAAAATATCTGTTCCCATTGTTGGAACGGGGAAGAGCCACNCTTTTNGCAACACACAGATACTGGGTCAGCACCCAGCTCAAGGAAATAGGAAAGATGATAGGTTATCCTGAGCTGACTTTCATCAACAATATCGACGCCTGGAAATCACTCATCGCAGAGACCAATATAATCGACAGACTCCTGCACTAACAATTCGTAGCCCGGACAACAGTGACGGCAACAGAGGATCACCTCCTGTTGCCGTCGCTGTTTTATGAAGCTTAGCCCTTAATAAAGATTTCATCGAGCATTAAAATAATCCGCGGTTATAAAAATGGATATTAGGTAAAATCATTAATGTATAATTTAGATTCATAGCTAAATTTGTAAAAGTATAAATGTATATTTTAGATTTACGACAATCAGAGGTGTTATACTCTTACGGAAAGAGCAATAAAGGGGTGGGATGGGCGTTATTTCAATATGAGAGTGATGTCAGATAAATTATCAGTAGGTTTGTTGGTTGTTTTGGTGGGGATGTTAGCGGGATGCAGTTCCGATAATGATCCTGCTCATGAATCCTGTTATATTCCGGCGCCGAGGGATTATTCCGAAGAGTCAATGTGGGTCGTCTATGCTAATGATAAAGACGGTATCGGTGCTGATGTTTTTTATATTCCGTCAACCTGGGAATATGACTGGACAACATCTGANGGCNTGANATGCCATTATGCTGACGTAAACAATCAGAATCATCTCGATGACATGGCGACGGAGATGCGCGGAGTGGCTGATTATATGGCCGATGGCAATAATTTCTATTCGCCNTATTACAGACACATCACTCTTGACTCATGGGCGACTCTCAATGAAGATACCATTGCACAGCGCTATTTCAGTGTATCTTTCACNGATGTAAAGGCCGCATACGAGTATTTCCTGACACATTACAATGCCGGACGTCCATTTATCATCGCCGGCTTCAGTCAAGGTGCCAAATCAGTGGTTGAACTGATGAAAATTATGCCTGAAGAGGATCGGACAAGGATGGTCGCCGCATATGTACTTGGCTACAAGATCACTCCCGATGACATAAAGATCGCTCCCTGGATCAAGGCGGCAGAACATGAAGATGATACCGGAGTGACCATTTGCTATAACTCTGTGTCGGATGTGAAATTCGTAAAATCTGTGGTTGCGTCACCTAATGTCATGTGCATCAATCCTGTAAATTGGCGCACTGACGCCACGCCGGCGATACTTGACGACACGGTAACCGTNACGNTGTCNCCNGAATTTAACGTACTGGTTCTTGACGGTTACGATGGAAGCTATCTCCCTAATATCCTGGATATACTCAACGTAGGAGATTATCATGGCATCGAGCCGTGGGCCTATAGTGAATCTCTTCGCCATAACTTCAAGGTGCGCACTAAAGCATTCCGCGCTTCATTATAATGAACATTAGGGTCTACAGACCGCGAGAAGAGTTGCGGCAATATATCAGATATTACTGGAGTGTGAAAAGTAGCAGTGGATTTTGCGTCCCGACTTATCCCATAGGTTGTCCTCAGATAATTTTCCACCGCANGGCGCCGTTTCNCATTCCTGAGCTTGGTGCNTCACAGCATCCGTTTACNATCAGCGGTCAGGTAAACTTTCCTTCACATGTTGCCTCGGATGCTCCGGTGGATTCAATTGTGGTTGTATTTCATCCCGGNGCNATAATGCCGTTTATCAGTACTCCGCCTTCGACGTTTTATAATCAGGAAATATCCGGTTATGATCTNGGGAACCATGCACTCAATGAATTATCTTACCGTATATTAGACAGCGACGACGATAGGGGAGCCATAGCCGTTATCGAGCAATGGTTATTGAACAGAGTCAGCACATCATCAGGCTCAAGTCGTGTCAGTGCCTCAATATGCCGCCTTATGACGGATCATTCAGTGACTGTAGGTCAGCTTGCGGAGGTAACTTGTCTTGGGAAAAGGCAATTCGGCCGTATTTTCAATGAATACGTGGGCATGCAGCCCAAAGAATATATCCGCGTGGTAAGATTTCAACGGGCACTGTGGTATATGCAACACGGATCCCGTGATTATGCCGGAATAGCCTACATGTGCGGCTATGCTGACCAGTCACATTTCATCCGTGAGTTCAAATCGATGAGTGGCTACACACCTGCCAGTTTAATAAAATACACTGCTCCATATTCTGATCTGTTTACCGAACCGTTAATGCAATAATGTCGCATTTATTCTATCACATTAATCATCGATAGCATAATTTTGCGATAAAAAATGCAGGAAATAAACCCTATAGACACCACCCGGAAGTATGCTTTCGAAATGTGGATGAATTCACCGATGCCTATGGTGACTCTGTTTAAGACATTGGATGTAACGCGATTGCTTAAAGTGAGTCGTCGACGCGGACTAAAGTTCAATATGCTTATGTGCTGGTGCATCGGTCAGTCAGCATCACATATCAAAGAGTTTTTCATGTTGCCGGTCGATGGCAAGCTTATGCGCTACGATTCGCTTGCTGTCAACACGATAGTGCTGAGGCGTGATGGCGAAGTCGCGTCATGTGATATTCCGTTTTCGCCTGACATTGACCAATTTAATGCCGATTACCTGCGGCTAACCAATCAGGTTGCAACCTCGGGAATCAACCATGATATNCCCGANCNAATGGTCATCGGCACATCAGCCTTGGCCCNATATAATATTGACGGAGCGGTAGGGATGTACAGCGGCATATTCAATAACCCGTTCATGATATGGGGACGCTACCGCAGATCCTTTNTCAGGACAAAGCTCACAGTGTCATTTCAGTTTCATCATACACAGATGGATGGCGCACATGCCGCCCGTTTCCTCGACATCCTCCAGAAAGAGATTACAGCTCTGGGATGATGTCTTATTTTATCCAGATTCTCGTTAGCCGGATGCATAAAAGACTGCCGATAGTGTTAAAATCATTTAGCAACAACATTTGTTGATAGTTTTTATAATTATTGGCTGTAACTTTGCTAATTCAAATCGCCTCACTACCAATTGAGGAGGATTGAATTGAATATAACAACGGCTATATGAGAGCGACATTAATCACGATAATATTATTTTTACCTCTCCTCGTCTCCGCACAGAAGGCTGAATCGCAATCTGTTACTACAGGGCAGCATGACGGATGGAATTATCGTCACCTTGTCTCCCGTCCTGTATTGCCTGACAGTACAGATGTTGCACGCTTGCAAAAGAAACGTTTCTGGATAGCCGGAGCTGAGACCGTCGGATTCAATATCGGATTATGGTCGTTTGATCGTTACGTTCTTAACGGTCACTATGCCCGTATATCCTGGAACACTATTAAAGAGAATTTCAGGCACGGCTTTGAATGGGATAACGACCACCTGCATACCAACATGTTTGATCATCCTTACAATGGCAGCATATTTTTCAATGCAGGACGTTCCAACGGCTTCAACTTCTGGCAATCGGAGTTGTTTGCCGTAGGGGGAAGTGCCATCTGGGAGATGTTTATGGAATGTGAATATCCATCAACCAATGATATTATCGCCACTCCGGTAGGAGGAGCCGCTATTGGCGAAGTCTTATACCGCACATCTGACCTCATACTGGATGACCGTAGCAGCGGCGGAGAAAGATTTGGTAGAGAGGCAGCTGCTTTTGTAGTAAATCCCATGCGTGGACTGACACGAATAATAACCGGNGATGCCTGGAANCACCGTNNAACCTCCGGCAGAAGATTTGGTATTCCGCCGATAAGTATTGATGTGTCATTAGGCAGTAGAATACTTTCCCTATGGGACAATGATGAGGCAACGAGAGCTGGAGCCGCAGCGGAAATCAACATTGAATATGGTGATAAGTTTGCCGAAGAGACCANNACACCCTACGACTATTTCTCTTTTCTGATGGAACTTCAGGGGATCAAGACCCAGCCATTTCTAAGCAGGGCTGAGATTGTGGGACGCCTATTATCCAAAGAGATAATCGATAAAAAGGAGTTCAAAGCCTCAATCGGTATGTATCAGCATTTCGATTTCTTTGATTCCGACACAATCAAAAGGCGCGAATCTAATCCCAACCTTATGTATCCGTGTGTAGTACCATACAAATTCGGTGCTCCTGCTTCTGTCGGAGCCGGAGTTATGGCTCAGTATGTTCCATCTCCTAATTTTGTTTTTGATGGTTACGTTCATGCCAATGGTGTGATACTTGCAGGTATTTTGACTGACTACTACAGAAACTATCACCGCAATTACAATTGGGGATCCGGATTCTCCGTAAAGGCCGGCATCAATGCATCACTGTTCCAAAACAGATTAATTGTTAATGTAGCCAATCAGTTTTACAAAATNTANACGAGAACCGGNTATGATGCAAATGTNGATTGGTCAACCACNCCGGATGGCAAACCGGTCAACATTCANGGCGATGCATCAACCGCGACATTCAATCATCTNGAAACAGCATTGAAATACCGTATATGGAAAAGGCTATACCTGTCTGCCGGAATGGATTTTTATTGGCGAACCACACGTTATCATGACATGTCGATTAATGTATGGCCAAGCAAACAAATCGGCACCCANATAATGCTNNCTTACTCACTTTAATAGGGCTAATTAGGCTAATTGGNCCTATTGGNCCTATTAGTGCAACTGTTTGTNGCTGATCCCAATTAGGCATATTAGGCTAATTGGCCTAATAAGAAAGAGAGCTGAAAGTCAATTAACTTTCAGCTCTCCCAGGGTGAAGTGTGGGGGTCGAACCCACGACCTTCGGAACCACAATCCGACGCTCTAACCAACTGAGCTAATTTCACCATTTTGATGGTGCAAAGGTAGGCATTTTATTTTAATCTACAAATAAAATTCGTGTTTTTTTACTCTGCACCCATCACTTTTTATTAGTCCTCCAGATAATATACGATAGTCGACACTACACGGACACGCTTGATGTAGGGTGTGCTTGAATCGCGGTCATCAATTGAAAACTGTCCCTGAGAGGCTGTCTTGATCTTTCCGACGCGGCTGTTGCTGTCGGCGGCAAACTGATCGGCTGACAGGCGTGCATTTTTAGTTGCCTCGGCAATCATCTCAGGCTTAATGGAATTCAGCTCCGTAAACTGATAGTTAATATAAGAGTTGCTGAATGCAACGCCCTCTTTCAGCAATTCCATCTGGCGGTTAAGCAGTGAACGCACAGTATCGATCTTTGACGAATTGACCGTAATGGTACAGCTCACCGAATACTTGAATGCNGGAATATTGCTGCTGTANCGGTTGGCCTCGGAATTATATATATCCGGCGGATTAACCGAAATCTCACTGCTGTCAAGACCATTTGACGTAAGGAAACGGGTGATGATGGCATTGGTAGAAGTGACACGGTCATACAGCGACTGCAGNTCATTACCTACAAGATTGTATGAGATGGGCCAGGTGACAAGATTGGCCTGAACCTCGCGTTCGGCAAGACCGCGTACTGTTACATTACGGTCGCGGAAAGCGACATTATCAATACCGGCCTTGATACACAGGCCCAGTGCGAATATGCCGACAGCGATAATGACAGCCGACAATAGTTTGGAGTAGTTGTTCATATAAAGTTATGAATAGGTTTTACAATGGACGGAGTTCACCGGTCACCGAGTCGATGACATAGCCTTTAACCACTACATCGTGGGGCATAAGGGGGTGGTGGGAGATAAGATCGACGGTCTCATGAACAGCATCGTCGGTATCNTCAAAGCCGTGAAGCCAGCTCTTGAGATCAATACCGCAGTGCATCATCAGATCAATATGCTCTTCNGATATCCCACGGTGACGCATAAGCTCAAGCATCTCCTCGGCATCCATGCCCTGAACGCCACAGCCCGTATGACCTATCACCATGATTTCCTCGACACCGAGCTCATAGACTGCCACAAGCAGACTGCGCACTGTCGAGTCGAAAGGATTGGTGATCACACCGCCGGCATTCTTTATTATCTTAACATCACCGTTCTTTATGCCGAGAGCGGCCGGAAGAAGCTCGATAAGACGGGTATCCATACAGGTGACAATGGCGATCTTCTTATCGGGATATTTGCTCGTGATAAATTTCTCGTAGGCACGTGAGGCCACGAATTCACGGTTATGGCGTAGTATTTCCTGTATCATAATCAAAATAGTTTATGTCACAAATATAATCAACTCCTCCCATTCAGCCAAAATATTTTTTGATGTATAGGAGAGAAATACTTATATTTGTAATTATGAACTTGCTACTCAATATAATATGGATTGTATTCGGAGGCTGGCTGATAGCCGTCGAATACGTATTGTCGAGCGTGACAATGATGATAACAATAGTCGGTATACCATTCGGATTACAGACTATCAAACTCGCTGTTGTGGCCCTGACCCCTTTCGGAACCATCGTAACCAAATCACCGACATCCAACGGTTGTCTAAGCCTGCTTATGAACGTGATATGGTGGATAGTAGGCGGTATTCCGATAGCGCTGACCCATATAGGACTCGGAGTGCTGTTCTGCATCACCATCATAGGAATACCGTTCGGACTGCAGCACTTCAAACTGGCCGGCCTGGCATTCATGCCTTTTGGAAAATCAATACAATAACGATATAAAACCAATACATTAACCATCAATGAAAAAGTTTTTGCTATCGCTCATGTTTGTCGGAGTATCGATGCTCGGAGCAATGGGCGAAAATTATCCCTACCGCAGCGATGTGCTGTGGGTTACTGTACCTGACCACGCCGACTGGGTGTATAAAACAGGAGAAAATGCCAATGTTGACATCCAGTTCCTGAAATACGGCATGCCCGTTGACGGGGTGGAAGTAAGTTATGAACTGGGTGGAGATATGATGCCCGGCGACACCAAAGGCACCGTGAAGCTCAAAAACGGCAAAGCCCGTATAAATATGGGTACCATGAAGCAACCCGGTTTCCGTGATTGCAAGCTGACAGCCAATATTGACGGCACCACTTACCGTCATCATGTCAAGGTAGGGTTCTCGCCCGAAAAAATTGAGCCTTACACCAAAATGCCGGCTGATTTCGATGAATTCTGGTCACAGGCAAAGGAGGAGCTTGCAAAGACACCGCTTAAATACACGATGACCCCTGAGCCTAAGTATTCGACTGAAAAAATGGACTGCTATCTCGTTAATCTTAAGATCAATGCTCAGGGTCAGTCGGTTTACGGATATCTGTTTATCCCGAAGGGAGCCAAGGACAATTCTTGTCCTATAGTCGTATGTCCTCCCGGAGCCGGAATAAAGACTATAAAAGAGCCTTTGCGTCACCGTTATTATGGCGAAAACGGCTGTATCCGCTTCGAAATGGAGATACACGGCCTTAACCCCGAGATGACCGATGAGCAGTTCGGTGAGATAAGCCGAGCCTTCAACGGCCGNGANAACGGTTACCTTGAGAACTGCCTTGACAACAAGGACAACTACTATATGAAGCGNGTNTATCTTTCATTGGTACGTGTAGTAGATTTTCTTACCACTCTTCCCGAATGGGATCATAAGAACGTGATCTTCCAGGGNGGNAGTCAGGGTGGNGCCCTTGCCATTATCGGCGCCTCACTCGATCCACGGGCTACTGCATGTGTGGCCAATCATCCNGCACTCAGCGATATGGCCGGNTATAANGCNGGACGTGCCGGAGGTTATCCTCACTTCTTCCGTACTCCCGGCAATGACACTCCTGACAGATTGAATACTATGGCTTACTATGATGTGGTCAATTTCGCACGCCGCCTCAAGGTGCCCACCTACATTACCTGGGGTTACAATGATGANGTATGNCCGCCGACAACAAGCTATGCAGTGTACAATGTGATNACTTCACCCAAGGAAGCCCTTATAACTCCTATCAATGAGCATTGGACCTCCGACGCGACCGAGCGCGGTCATCTCGACTGGATCAAGCGACATCTGAAATAATAGCATAAGTCATCCTACAAAAAATGCCATATACCTGAAAAGATATATGGCATTTTTCATTGGGTTCAATTACTATTCATGCAATCAGTCTTTTATACGGACTTTGACGATAGCGGGATTACACTCATCGGTATCTGATAGCTCCGACATCTCGATACTCGGTATGATGAAATAGAATGCATCATTATCGGCATAATCCATCAGTACAGCAGACCGTTCCNGACCATTAACCGTTACAGAATANCCCTGGATGCCACTCTGAGAAAGAGGAAGGGATTTCGAATAGATCAACTTACCGTCAGACATCCGGTATACCTGAAACACCGACTTATCACCGTAAACTAAGATGATGAGTGCATGCCGGTCATTTACCATCGTTACGACCGGTTCGATGTATTTATCACGCTGCTCTTTTTCATCCTGATACGTCTTAAACCGAGGTTTGTGCAACTTATCCGTTTTCAGGGCGATTACCGGCTTAACGGAATTGTCAGAAATACTGTACAGGGTATCATTGTCAAATAGATATGAATGCTTGCCGACGATATAGGAGATAGGTGGCATCTGGATATCTCCGTCGTCCATGACATAATTTTCTATCCCGGAGTCAATAGTCGCTAAAGGCNGCCAGTCATCAGTGTAGCGGTACAGCTGCAGCATGTTGTGCTGCTTCAAGCGTGGGGTAGCGACCCACCCGTCACCACAAGGCAACAGCTCATCGATACTGTCATTATTCATCACCTGTTCACAACGGCCGTCAACGCTGTATACCAAGATACGGTTGGTAAGGAAATCCTGAACTGTCCAACTGCTGCNNCCGGCAGTTTTCCAAGCCTTCCATATTGATGAATACTCATCGGGCCCCGATCCNGTGCGATTGACCGAATGAAGGCACATACCATCGGCTATGTCAAATACCATCAGCTGGTTCTGAAGTCCTGACTCATACAGATATATCTGATTGCCGTCAATGCCGGCCATCCAGGGCTTGACAAGCAGAGTCGAGTCAGTCAGCTCAGGATGAAGAGTCCATACGGTCTCGAATACATCTTTGCCATTTTCCGTATCCGCGGCATTGATATTATCAATAATGTCAAGAGTAACAATGTCGNTTCCGACATTATTGCGACTGTGACATCCGGCCAATAACATGGCGATAGCAAGTGTACAGGAGCAGCTTGGTTTAAACATATGGAGTCCTATGATATCAGTCTTTTATGCGAACCTTGACAATAGCCGGATTACAGTCATCATTGCCGGTAACGATGCCCATCTCTTCGCTCCGAATATTAAAATAGAAGTCGTCCTTCCCGGTGTAATCACCCGGAATACCGATGACCTCATATCCATCGACTTTAAGCGGGAATCCGTAGGCACCTTCATGTGAGGTAGAAAACGATTTTGAAAAAATCATTTCTCCGTCGGCCAGGCGATAAACCTGATAGTAAGCAGTGTCTGAATATCGGAACCCGACTATGGCATGCCGGTCATTGACATGTGAGAAAAATATATTTATATATTTTTCCCGCTCTACACGCTTTTCTTGGGAAGTAGCAAAACGCGGCATGTGCAATTTTCCGGTATTCAGGATGACTGCAGGCTCGACGCGATCACCGACAACGCTATACAGCGTGTCATCAGCACAAATATAGGGGCGGTCGCCGCATACATAAGTCCGGAAGGGAGTCGAGAAGCTACCATTGTTAAGCACATAATGCTCAATACCAGTATCAATTGTCCCCACAGGCGTCCAGTCGGCAGTATACTGATATAACTTCAAATCTTTGCTTCGAAGGAAAGAGTTCAAAGCTATCCATCCATCGCCACACGGAAGCATCTCATCGATACTGTCATTGCTGATACTTCGCTCAAATTTACCGTCAATTGAATATACAAGCAGACGCTTGGTCCTTACATCCAGTACGGTCCAGCCGTCAGCGTTGACGGTCTTCCATGCTTTCCACATCGAGGTATATTCCTCAGGCCCCTGACCGGTATTATCGAATGATGAGATGCATTTGCCATCGGTAGCATCAAAGATCATCATACGCTTCTCTTTGTTATTCTCATACAGGTATACCCGGTTATCGTCAACACCGGCCATCCATGGAGAATCCAATAGGGTAGAATCGGTTATCGCGGGCTGAAACGACCACACTGTCTCGAAGATATCTTCAGCATTATCGGTGTCGGCGACATCAATGTGGCCGATTATATCGAGCGTAGTGATATCATTATCCGCTGACTTATTTCCGCAACCGGCCGCCAGCAGGGTCACGACGGCTAATCCTGTGATATTTTTTAGTCTTGACATATTACAAATTAAAGAATCGAGTGAAAGCCTTGATGGTTGCCAGATGGTCGTTGACTGAAGCAGTCTCGCGTGCAGAATGCATAGCCCATACCGGCGCACCCATATCCACTCCGCGAAGATCAATCTGTGACGTCAGGATATTACCGAGAGTAGAACCGCCGGCCACATCGGAATGATTGACAAAATACTGACATGGCACACCGGCCTGTTCGCAGATAGAGCGGAACACCGCAGCCGAGTCGGCATCGGTCATGTACTTGCAATTGGCATTGATCTTGATTACAGGACCTCCGCCAAGTACAGGATGACTCGTGGGATCCTGCTTCTCGACATAGTTGGGATGTACACCGTGGGCATTATCAGCCGATATCATGAAGGATTTGTCAACTGCACGGAGGAACTGCTCCTCATCGCCACCAAGCTGCGAGGTAATACGACGCAGAGCATGCATCAGCACCGGTGAGGCTGCTCCCTGCTTTGTTCCGGAACCGGTCTCTTCATTGTCAAATATCGCAATAACACGGGTCATGGGACACTTCTCTGCAGATTCTGTCAATGCCATTACAGCGGCATGGACCATCGAGAGGTCATCAATACGGCCCGAACTTATGAATTCCTGATTAAGGCCTACGAGAGTTGCCTTTGTAGTATCGTACAGGTTCAGGTCATAGTCCAGAATCTCATCGGCTGATACACCAAGCCGCTCNGCCACCATGCGGAGCACGAGACCTTTCTTGTCAGCGGCATTATCAATGCGTCCGAGGACGGGGAGCATGTCTTTCTGGCGTGAAAGGTGATTACCGTCNTTGACCGCACGGTTGAAGTGAATGGCGAGATGGGGAATGGTGAGCAACGGCTGATCCCATTTTACCAGGCGAGTAACCGGATTAAGAGGATCGTCACTGCGGAGAATCACGCGGCCGGCAATTGACAATGGACGGTCAAACCAGGTATAAAGTATCGGGCCTCCATATACTTCCGTATTGAGCTTGACGATATTTCCGTCAGTAAGCATCTCAGGATCGGGCTTGATGCGAAAGCCCGGAGAGTCGCTGTGAGCCGAAATAATACGGAAACCGTCGGCAGCATCACCTGTACCTACGATGAAGGCGAAAAGTGCCGAATTGTTCTTAACGATATAGTAGCGGCCACCGCGTTCGAGCGACCAGGCATCACCGGCCGACAACGGCTGAAAGCCGGCATCGTCAAGTATATGACGCAGAGTATCGACTGCGAAAAAATTACATACGCTCGCGTCAAGGAAGTTCATAAGTCCGCGGGCGTCAGGACCATAATTATGCATGAGGTGTACAGTTTAGAGGTAAGGTTATTAAAAACAGCTTCAGCCCGAAGTAAATCTCCGGGCTGAAGTTAATTATTAAGGTGTCACTCGGAACATCAGGCCTTCTTGTAGAAGTCAAGATCCGCGATGTCAAAGTGATTGATGAAGTCAGAGTGCTTGGTAACCTCGGCGCAGGCCATGTTGAAATAAACATGAGCCGAAGCCTTGAATGACTCATTGCGGGTAGCATCAAGAATGAGCAGATAGCTCATGATGATATTGCCTGCCATCTCAACGAGACGACGAGCCATGAGATCAAGGTACTCGGAATTGTTAGCAGAAGTAACTTTCTCTACAGCTGCAGCATAAACCTCAGTCAGCTTAACGAGAGTGTCACGCATGGGCTTGTACTCGTCGGCGATCTCCATAGCGGCATATTCATTGATACGGGCCAGGTAAGTGCCGGTGGTGACGTGGCGTATAGCAGCCACAACCTGAAGCTGAGTGGTACCCTCATAGATGGAAGTAATACGTGCGTCACGGTAGATACGCTCACAAGCGTAGTCCTTCATGAAGCCTGAACCGCCGTGAACCTGAACGCAGTCATAAGCATTCTGATTGCAGTATTCGCTACCCATNCCCTTNGNAAGGGGAGTGAAGGCATCGGCAAGCTTAGAGTAATACTTGAGTTCGGTCTTTTCCTCCTTATCAAGCTTGCGCTCACGCTCGATNTCCTCCCAGGTCTTGTACATGTCGACGAAGCGGGTGGTTTCATAAAGCAGCGAACGTGAAGCATCGAGCTTNGCCTTCATAACCGACAGCATTTCATATACAGCCGGGAATTCGATGATAGCCTTGCCAAACTGCTTNCGGTCGCGNGCATAAGAAAGANCCTCACGGTAAGCAGCCTCAGAAACACCNACTGACTGNGCGGCGATACCGAGACGGGCACCGTTCATAAGNGCCATCACATACTTGATAAGACCAAGCTTGCGTGAGCCACAGAGTTCAGCCTTGACATTCTTGAATACGAGCTCGCAGGTAGGAGAACCCTTGATACCCATCTTATTCTCGATACGACGTACAGTTACGCCGCCGTCATTCTTGTCATAGATGAACATAGACAGACCACGGCCGTCACGGGTACCTTCCTCGCTACGTGCAAGTACGAGAGCGATATTACCGTCACCATTGGTGATGAAGCGCTTCACGCCGTTAAGACGCCAGCAACCGTTGGCCTCGTCAGGAGTAGCCTTAAGCATCACAGCCTGAAGGTCACTACCTGCATCAGGCTCGGTAAGGTCCATGGCCATGGTCTCACCGGCGCATACACGGGGAAGGTAGCGCATGCGCTGATCCTCGTTACCAAATTCATATATTGTCTCGGCGCAATCCTGCAGACCCCAGATATTTACGAAACCGGCATCAGCGCGGCTCACCATATCGGCAGCCATGATGTAGGGAACCAGAGAGAAGTTAAGGCCGTTGTAACGACGGGGGAGTGAGATACCCATCAGGCCGGCTTTTACAAGCGCGTCAAGATTCTTCTTGGTACCCTCGGCATATACTACATGACCGTCAACCACNTGNGGACCCTCATGGTCAACACTCTCAGCGTTGGGAGCTACGATATCGCCGCTGATTTCACCGGCTATTTCAAGGACTTTCTCATAAGAGTCCATGGCATCATCATAGTTGAAAGGCGCATAGTCATACTTCTGTGCATCGGTATAATTGCGCTCTTTAAGCTCAATGATGCGCTGCATCAACGGATGGGTCAGATGATGCTTAAGATCGGGATTATCGTTATAAAAATTAGCCATGGCTTACTTAGAGTTTTTCTTGTAATACTTAATGAGTTTCGGCACAACATCCTCCACATTACCGGTGATTACATAATCAGCGATAGTGTTTATAGGAGCATTGGGATCGTTGTTGATAGCGATGATGATGGAGCTTTCCTGCATACCGGCGATGTGCTGGATCTGACCAGAGATACCGCATGCGATATAAAGCTTGGGACGCACGGTAACACCTGTCTGACCAATCTGACGGTCATGCTCGGCAAAACCGGCGTCAACAGCGGCACGTGATGCGCCGACTTCACCGCCGAGTGTGTTAGCAAGCTCAAACAGAAGATCGAAGCCTTCCTTGCTGCCTACACCGTAACCACCGGCAACGATGATAGGAGAGTTCTTGATGTTGACTTTTGACTTCTCGATATGACGGTCAATGATCTCAACTACAAAATCCTCGGGCTTAACATAGTCATCAGCCTTAAGCTCTACGACCTCACCCTTGTAAGCGGGATCCTTGATCTCTTTTTTCATCACGCCCTCACGGACGGTAGCCATCTGCGGACGGCACTCGGGATTGACGATCGTAGCAACGATGTTGCCGCCGAATGCGGGACGGATCTGATAAAGCAGATCAGTGTATTCCTTGCCGGTCTTGGGATCCTTGTGGTCGCCGATTTCAAGAGCTGTACAGTCGGCGGTAAGACCGCTGTGAAGACATGATGAAACGCGGGGACCAAGGTCGCGGCCTATGCAGGTAGCACCCATAAGGCAAATCTGCGGCTTGATCTCCTTGAAGAGATTGATCAGCACAGCAGAGTGGGGATTGGAGGTGTAGGGGTAGAGACGCTTGTCCTCGACCTTGTACACAACATCAACTCCGTAGGGGAAAAGAGTATCCTCGATACCCTTGAGATCGTCGCCAATCACAACGGCTTCAAGCTTCACGCCAAGGCGGTCAGCAAGTACGCGTCCTTTGGTAAGGAGCTCAAGGCTCACATCGGCAACCTTTCCATCCTCATATTCGCAATATACGATAAGATTGTTATTGTCAGTCATGATTAAGTCGTTTTTAATGGTTAGCCGATAGTATGGTTGGTAATGAGCTCTTTGATAAGATCTTCAAGCTCTGCATCATTATTCTCGATAGTGCGGCTCTCCTTAGCGGTGAATACCACGTTTTCGATAGCCTTTACCTTTGTGGGTGAACCGGGCAGACCGATCTGAGTGGGATCAGCATCGACATACTCGGCGCTCCATTCCTGAAGGTTAAGGTAAGGACGTGCATCAACCACAGCCTTCTGCTCGTCACTGAGATTAGCCTTTTCACTGGGAGATACGGCATATTTATATTTCTGGATGCGGCGTGCGTTGCGCGGACGACATTCAGGAGCCGAACCATTGACAGTCACTACACAAGGCAGGGGAGCGGTTACGGTCTCCACACCGTTCTCAAGACGACGCTTTACAGTAACCTTACCGTCTTTCAGGTCTACTATCTCCTCGGCATATGTTACCTGCGGTATGCCAAGCTTTTCTGCTATCTGGGGACCAACCTGTGCGGTATCACCGTCGATAGCCTGGCGTCCGCCAAGGATAATGTCATAGTTACCGAATTTTTTCACAGCCTGAGCAAGTGAATATGACGTTGCCAG
>WFLX010200678.1_pt1 | contig 15980 bp, 12 predicted proteins | sample 4967041 | NCBI WGS metagenome assembly WFLX01 (sample SAMN12857096, study PRJNA449069) | gut metagenome | isolation source: stool from male and female vole | host: Microtus ochrogaster | place: USA:Florida | collected 2017 | reverse complement strand
AGCCGCACCCGCCTTGATTTCCAGTTCCATTTTCATCGACTCGATGATGATGACCGTCGTGTCCGCAGAGACCGACGCGCCTTCCGCGACGGCATATTTGAGCAGCGTTCCCGCGACCGGCGCGTTGACGGGTTTTCCGCCCGCCGGTGCCGCCGCGACCGGGGCTGCTGCCGGAGCCGCCGCAGGTGCGGGAGCGGCCTGCACCACGCCGCCGATAGCGGCGAGCGTCTGCCCTGCCGTAATCTGCGTTCCTGCCGGCACGGTGTACGTGATCGTCCCGTCTTCGGGCGACTTCACCTCCAGCTCCATTTTCATCGACTCGATGATGATGACCGTCTGTCCTTTGGTCACCTTCGCGCCGTTCGCCAGGCACTGCTTGAGCAGCGTTCCCGCGACCGGGGCTTTCACGTCCGCGCCGCCGACCGCGACCGGGGCTGCCGCCGCAGGAGCCGCGCCCGCCGCGCCGAACGCCACGTTGTATGCCGTGCCGTTGACGGTGATGCTGTCGCCGTTCGCCTGCACGTTGTACGCCGTGCCGTTGACGGTAACGGTATACGCGCCGTTCGCGCTGCCCGCCGCCTTCGGGGTCTCTTTCAGCCCGAACGCCTTCTCCGCATCGACCGGACCGTTGGCGCGCTCGGAGAAGAATTTCGTCGCCACTTTGGGGAACATCGCGTAGGTCAGCACGTCCTCAACCGAACCGTTGCCGCCGTTCGCCTTTGCCTCTTCCACCATCTTGTCCCATTCCGGGGCGATGCTGTCCGCCGGGCGGCCGGTGACAGCATGTTCCATCTTGTTCTGCTCCAGCGCCTTCTTGACCAGATCCTGGTTCGGCTCGGCGGGAACTTTGCCGTACTTGCCCGTGAGCAGGTCGCAGAATTCGCCGGTCATGCGCTCGTAGCGGCCGAACAGCACGTTGAACACCGCCTGCGTACCGACGATCTGCGAAGTCGGGGTGACGAGCGGGACATAGCCCACGTCTTTCTGCACCAGCGGCAGCTCCTTGAGCACCGCATCCATTTTGTCCGACGCGCCCTGCTGCTTGAGCTGGCTTTCCAAGTTGGAGAGCATGCCGCCGGGAACCTGTGACTTGAGGATGCGCGTGTCCGCGCCCAGGAATTTTGACTCCAATGACGCGTAATGCTTGCGGATGTCGCGGAAATACGCCGCAATCTCAAGCAGCGCGGAGATGTCGAGGCCGGTGTCGTATTCCGTGCCCTTGAGCATCTCCACCACGGTCTCCGTCGGCGAGTGGGACGTTCCCATCGCCATCGCGGAAATCGCCGTGTCGAGCACGTCCGCGCCCGCCTCGGCTGATTTCAGGAGCGTCGCCACGGAAAGCCCGGTCGTCGCGTGCGAGTGGATTTCCACCGGCAAATCGACCTTCGCCTTGATCGCCTTTACCAAATCATACGCCTCGAACGGCTTGAGCAGGCCGGACATATCTTTGATACAGATTGAATCCGCCCCGAAATCCGCATAGGTCTTCGCAAGGTCGGCGTAAATCTCTTTGGTGTGGTACGGCGTGGTCGCATAGGAAATGGCCATCTGCACGTGCTTGCCGGTCTTCTTCGCCGCCTTGGTCGCCCGCTCCAGGTTGCGCGGGTCGTTGCACGCGTCAAAGATGCGGAACACGTCAACGCCGTTCTTTGCGGCATACTCCACGAATTTGTCCACCACGTCGTCAGCATAGTGACGGTAGCCGAGCAGGTTCTGTCCGCGCAGCAGCATCATAATCTTGGTGTTCGGCATCGCCGCGTGAAGCTTGCGCAGGCGTTCCCACGGATCCTCGTTCAAGAAGCGGATACATGAATCGTATGTCGCGCCGCCCCATGCTTCTGCCGCCCAGTAGCCGATTTTGTCCAGCTGGGGGGCAATTGGCAGCATATCCGCCAGCGTCATGCGGGTCGCGTGCAGAGACTGCGTTGCGTCGCGCAGAACCAGTTCAGAAATGTTCACTTTCTTAGCCATTTTTCGTAACTCCTTACTTTTTCTCGTGCAGGGCAGTCGCGATTGCGGCGACGACTGCTTTCTGGTCAACGGCGGGTGCCGCAGATACTGTTGCCTCAGCTTTCGGTTCTTCTTTGTCCCATCCGAACGCATGAACGACTACGCGCAGCAGATTCATGAAACAGATGAGGATGACCAGAAAACTGAAGACAACTCCCATACCCAACAGAGTCAGAATGAGACTCTGATCAAGCATTTCAGCGATTGTCATAGTTCCTCCAACGGAATACATACCATAAATAGAGATATTACGCATAAGTATACGGAAAGCGGCGGTGTTATTCAATAAGGCGTGGCATATTTTTTGGAAAGAAATGCGGCGGACCTACTTCGCGTCGCCCGGCGCGGGGATTCCGGCTTCGGACACCTTCTCCAGCGGACGCTGCGCCTCGCCCGGCACGGGCTGCGCGTCGGGCAGGACGGGAACTTCGACTGCCTCCTCAATCGTCCGCTCGGCATCGCGGGCGCGGCGGAACGCCGCTTCGGCTTCGAGCATGTCCTGCTGCACCTCGCGAACGACGGTCTCTTCAACGCCGCTTTCCGCACTATCCGTCCGCGCATCATCCTCCGGCGGAAAGTCGGTCTCCGCAACGACCCGCTCAAGCGCATCCGTCGCCAGCGTCAGCTCTTCGGGCGGAAGCGCNGGCGCGGCGAATTCACCGGCATCCACCCGCTCCTCCGCCACGGCGGCTTCGGGAACGGCCTGCATGACCGGGACATCTTCCGGCACGACGCGCTCGGCTTCGGGCACCTGCATGGCTTCGTTCTCCACGGCAAGCGATTCCGGCGCGATCAGCTCCGGCTTTTCGTTCTCGCGGCGCACGATTTCTTCGTCCAGCAGCGCGATCAGCTGCTCAATCGCGGGACGCTGGACGCTCTCCGGCTCACGCTCGACGAACGCCTGATAGTTATCCCGCGCCTCCTGGATGAGATCCTGCTTGAGCTGCGCGTTCGCCCGGTTCAAGTAGGCGGCTGAGAACGCGGGATCTTCTTTGAGGGCAATGGCATAGCACGCGTCGGCGCGCGCGTAGTTCCCCAGCGCGTAGGCACTGTTCCCCGCGTTGTAGGCGAGCACCCTGTGGTCGGTGTCGGCACGGGCAAGCCCTTTGACGCAGACGCTGAGCGATTTCTGGTATTCGCCGACCTGATAATACGCCACGCCCAGGTACACGAACGCGGCAGGATCGGCATCCGTGTCGTCAAGCATTTCCTCAAACAACGGAATGGCCTCGGCGGGACGGTTGAGCCGGAACAGTTCCTCTGCGGCAGAGAATGCGCGGGAGCGCGCATCCGTCTTTTCCGCACCCAGCGCGAACGCGGAAACCGCGCAGGCAATCGCCGCCGCCAAAAAAAATCGTCTCATCATCTTATAAAGTATCGGCAGGCGCATGCGTTACGTTTACGCATTCTGCCGCCGTGCATTTGACACGGCTTCCCAAAAACAGTATCGTAGTAGCGGAATTTTTTATGGAAAGACAAGACATCCGGGGGATGAGATGGCATTGGTCATAATCGCGGTAATACTGGTCGGCATCGGCTTTCTTGCGGTGTTCGTCATAAAATCGTTCGCACAGCCAAAAAAAATCGACGGCATCAGACGGCTCGTCAAGCAGCAGAAATACGCGCAGGCGCAGAAACTGGCGAAATCGATTATCGCAAAAGATCCGCGNGACTACGTGGCGCACTACTGGCTGGGACGCGCCTACGCCGCCGACAACAAAAACGACCTCNCNTTTATGGAATTCAAGAACGTCGCCCAGAATGCCGTGTTCGACTCGTCCATCCCCGAAGTGCCGTTCAGGAAGCAGCTCGCCGAACTGTACGTCCGCTTCAACCAGGCGGAGGAGGCGGTCAACGAATACCTGCTGCTGACCAAGCAGGATCCGACGAACGCGGAGCATTTCTTCAACGTGGGAAAACTGTACGAGCAGCTCGGACGCGCCGACATGAGCATGGGATTCTACCAGAAATGCCTGCAAATCAACCCCAAGCACGTCAAGGCGCACGCCGCGCTCGGTCTGGCGCTTTTCCGGGGGAAAGACATGCGCGGCGCGCAGCGGGAAATCGACACNGCCATCAAGCTCGACCCCAATATGTTCTCCACGTATTATTACCAGGGAAAAATCCTCAAAGAGAGCAAGGATTACTCCGGCGCGGTCAAGGCGTTTGAGAAGGCGCTGCGCGACCCGGACTTCAAGCAGCGCGCGCTGCTCGAACGCGGCTCGTGCTACATGATGGCGAACTCAATNGACAACGCGATGACCGAATTCGACCGCGCGATCAAGGCCTCCAAAAACGACCGGGCGCAGGAAACGCTGTACGCGCGTTATTTCCTCGCCGCCTGCTACGAGAAGAGCCGAAAGATTGACAAGGCGATCGAGCAGTGGCAGACGATCATGAGCGTCAACAAGAGTTTCAAGGACGTGGCATCCAAGCTGAACGAATACAAGGACTTGCAGACGAACGACAGCCTCAAAGAATACATGACCTGCGCGCAGGACGAGTTGATCGAAATCTGCAAGAAGACCGCCGCCGCCATGGGCTACGCCACGCAGACCGCAGAATCGAAGAAATGGGGCGTGCTGATTATCGCGGCGGAAAAGAGCGAGGACTGGAAGAACGTGCGCAAGCAGATGTCCCTGATCGTCTTTTTCCGCGAGACCAACCCGCTGGACGAGCCGACGCTGCGGAACCTCGCCGATCAGGCGAAGACGCGCGGCTGCTCGCAGACNATCNTCTGCACGAGNTCCGGCTTTACGAGCACGGCAACGGGCTTTGCGGAGAACCGCCCCGTCGAGCTTATCGCCAAGGAAAAACTGGAGCAGATGCTCGCGAAAGCCGGTATCTGAACGCCGATGAAGATTCTGTGTGTCTCCGACCAGCTCGACCCGCTGGTGTACAGCACGAACGCAAAGGAACGCTTTGCNTCCATAGATGCCGTACTGTGCGCAGGCGANCTGCCGTCGGATTATATCGATTTCATCGTCTCCACGCTGAACAAGCCCACGTTTTTCGTGTTCGGGAATCACAACCTCACCGAATTCAGCTACTACCACCGCCGCCACGCCGCGCACAAAGGCGCGCACCCGATGTTCCAGAAAGAAATCGCCAACTACGACATGAGCTGCAACCACGGGGCGGTCTACGCGGGATTCAAGGCCGTCAAGGAACCGTCGCTCGCCGTCACGTCGGACGCGGGCAAGAANACCCCGCTGCTCGTGGCGGGCGCGTCCGGATCGCTGCGGTACAACAACGGGCTGTGCCAGTACACCGACCGGCAGATGTTCCTGCGCCTGCTCGCGCTCGTCCCCGCCCTGCTCTGGAACAAATTCCGCTACGGACGCTACCTCGACATCTTCCTGACGCACGCCGCCCCGCGCCACATCCATGACCGCGAGGATGCCTGCCACAAAGGATTCGAGTGCTTCAACTGGTTCATCAGGCATTTCAAGCCGACGTACCTCGTGCACGGGCACATCCACCTGTATGACCTGAATTCGCCCCGCTTCACCACGTGCGGCGGGACATCCGTCGTCAACGCGTTCAGCCACTGCGTCATCGAGCTGCAAGGGGCGGACAATGAGTAACCAGCTGCTTTCCTCCCAGACCGACGAAGACTTTCACAAGGCGCACAACAAGGCCCTGTTCAACGAAATCCAGCATTTTCTCAATCCCGACGAGGCCGCGCTCATCTCGTTCTCCGACATCAAAAAAATGATGCGCCCAAAAAATGAAGTCTACAAAGGCATGATGGTCGTCCCGGTCGCCAAAATCGTCGGGAGCGAGGGACGCTACCGCGACTTCGACAACCGGTTTTTCCCCAAAAGCATGCACCTCAAGTCGCGCTGGGAACATATCGACATGGCGCATATCCAGGACATCAACCTGCCGCCGATCACGCTGTACGAACTGGGCGGCGTGTACTTCGTGCGCGACGGCAACCACCGCGTGTCCGTGGCAAAGGCAAAAGGCATCGAATTCATCGACGCGGAAGTGGTCAGCCTCCAGAGCGAGATCACGCTGCATCCGGGCGACAGCCTTGCCAAGATGACCCGCCAGATCATCCAGTACGAAAAGCGCGTCTTCTACGCAGAGACCAATTTCGGCGACATCACGGACTACTGGCTGCTCGACTTCTCCACGACAGGGCAGTACGACGTTATCTACAACCACATCCTCACCCACAAGTATTACATAAATATGAACAAATCCGACGAAATTTCGCTGGAAGATGCCATCATGTCCTGGTTCAGGACGGTGTACATGCCGGTCATCCACGTCATCGACAAGCACCACATCATGCGGCTGTTCAAAAAACGGACAAAGGCGGACATGTACGTGTGGATCATCAAATACTGGGACGAACTCAAGCAGAAATTCAACACGCAGATTCCGCTGGACACCGTTGCCGACTACTTGTCGCACCGCTACGGCATGACCCTGCGCCGCCGTATCTGGAACAAAGTGCAGCATCTCCTGCTCAAAAAGCACCTCGAAAGCACCGACGAAACGTAACGGCGAAAACTTGACGAAAAATATATTCGGTGGTAAGATGAAATGTGTCGCACGGCACAAGTTTTTTCAGGAGCCAGAGAAATTGTCCAACCTAGATGCCATTGCGTATATCCCGCTCATTGCGATTGCCGTCGTCGCGCTCGTGCTTGCGGCATTCCTGGTCATCATAAAGATTCGCAACACGGCAAAGGTCAGTTTCATCTCGTTCCTTTCCCTGCTGATCCTTGTGCTTGCGTGCGCGTACACGACCATGCATCCGGGCATCACGACATTCTCCCTGCTCATACTGATTGCGTTGCTCGCGCTGTTTCCCTATGCGGTGCTTCTTGCGTTCGGCAAGCCCAAGGAACGTGTGTCCGTCGCCTCACAAGCAGACGCGCCCGCCATGCCCGACGCCGTCATTGAAGAAATCAAGCCCGAAGAAATCCACCTCATTCAGCTGGGGCAGGAATTCGTGCTGCGGGCGGCGGAGGCGTTCTCCAGCGAAAACGGCTCGCAGGAACTGATGGACACCATCAACCAAAAGCTCGTGGAAATCACCCGTGCGGACGGCGGCGTGGTGTTGATCGTGGACGACTTTGAGGATGTCATTTCGGTCAAATCCTACACGGGCGAATTCCCGCCGCCGTACAAGCTGCCCGCGGATCTGCCNCACAAGCCCATCCGCGTCTCGACCAGCTTCAAATTCGCGCAGTTCCCGCTCCGCGACAATATCTTCGGCGAGATCGCAAGCGCGGGCAAGGCGGAGCTTATCACCCATCCCGAAAAGGACTCGCGCATCTACCAGAACAGTCCCGAAGAATTCCTGCGCTGCGGCTCATATATGTTCATTCCGCTCAAGCAGGGCGAAATCGTCACCGGATTGATCGGGCTGGCGCGCANGCATGGCNGCGACGTGTTCGNCGAAAGCGATTTTGCCCATGCGGAAGTCCTGTGCGAATTCGCCTCGACGGCACTGCGCACCGTCTATAATTTTCAGGAATACAAAGAACGGCAGGAAATGACCAAGGAAAGCGACATTGCGCTCAACCTGCAAAAGATGTTTACCATCAAAAAACTGCCCGTACTGCCCGGCATCTCCGTCGGCTGTTTTTCAGAGCAGATGTCCGGCGTGTGCAGCGACCTGTACGACATCATCCCGGCACGCAAAGACCGCACGTCGTTCATGCTCATGGATGTCGCGGGCAAAGGCATGAACGCCNTGCTCGTGATGGTGATGATCCGCGCCATGCTCCGCCTGCTCGTCAACACGACCCAATCCGCGGGAACAATCTTGACATGGGCGAACAAAGGCATCTGCGGAGAGACGCTCAAACTCGACCATTTTGCGTCGGTNACGCTCATCAATTATGACGACACNAAAAAGCACGTCCAGTTCGCCACAAGCGGCACGAACCAAGTGTATCACTTCTCCGCGAAAAGCGGCACGGTCTCCCGGGTATCGCGCCCGTGCGAGCCGATCGGCGTGGAAAAATCGACGGCTTATAATGATATAGACTTTACAGGAAGCAAAGGAGATGTTATAATAGCCTTTAGCGACGGTCTGATTGAGGCGTTGAACGGACAGGGCAAGCCCTATTCCGTTGAGCGGCTGGGGACAGTCATAAAAACAAACAATACATTACCGGGCAAAGATATTGCCGCAAAGGTAAAGGACGACATAAAGAAGTATATTGGCATCGAAAAACCGCACGATGACCAGACGCTTTTGGTGTTTAAGATTCAGTAGAGGAGTGTTCTTATGGAACTGAAGATTCGTAAAAATGGTGAAGTCTACATCATCGACGTGAATGGAGAAATGGACTTATACAACTCCTACAAACTCAAGGAACTTGTCATGAAGATGCNTGAGAAAAACGTCAAGAGTTTTATCATCAACCTNGAGCAGGTTGACTACATCGACTCTTCGGGAATCGGTGCGCTTATTTACATCTGCTCCACGATAANAAAGATGAATCTCAAGCTGGCAATCTCAAACATTCACGGGTNNGTAAAGAAAGTNANCGNACTGACNAAGTTGATGGNGTATTNCCNGATTGCANACAGNGTNNAANAAGNACTATTNATGGTAAACNAGTAANAGGAGACGGGCATGGAACAATTTAAAGAATTGCGTTCTGATGACAATGATCCGTTGTTCGATACGTCAAATATGCTCTACAAGGAATTCCCGTCAGACTTCCGTCAGATTCGGTATTTCACGCTTCTGATCGTGCAGTCGGCTCCGCTTGAAATCAAAGAAATCAACCTGCTCGAACAGCAAATCAGCGAGGTGATTAAAAACGCCGTAAAACACGGAAACCGTTGCGACATCAACAAGAAGGTCAAAATATGGTATTCGTTCAGCCCGACCCATGCGCATATCATCGTGCAGGATGAAGGCGAAGGTTTCAAGGATTTGGAACGCTGGAATGAATTCAACCGCAAGCGCATTGATGCATTGCGCAACGCGGACTTTGAGTCGCTCGCGAACTATGTTTCGTTCCGATCAAAGGAGTCTGACGATCAGGACGGGGGCAACGCATTGTTCGCGGCACTGGAATACTGGAACGGCGGCTTTGTCTATAACGGCAAGCGGAACGCTGTCGCAATGCTCAAAAAATATCAGAAAAAACACCACGGCGTTGCCGTAGAGGACTGACAGAAACCGCTCGGAAGGGCGGTTTTTTATTTATTGACGACGCCTTGCAAGACTTCCTTAATGAGCGCAGCGGTACGTTCCCAGTCAAAACGGCGCGACCATTCCAAGCCGCCCGCCACGAGTTTCTCTCTGAGCGCATGGTCAGTCGCGAGCGCAGTAAACGCGGCGGCCATCTGCCCGATGTCGTCTGAATCAAAATAAATTGCGTGATCGCCGGCAATTTCGGTGAGCGCGCCGCTTTTTGAGCACGCCACGGGAACGCCGGTCGCCATCGCCTCCATAACAGGAAGCCCTACCCCCTCGCTTACGGACGGAAAAACGCACCCGTCGCTCCCCGTATACAATTCGGGAAAACTGTCATGCGGGAAAAATCCCGTGATGAAAATATCAGAAGCGACGTGCGACTCAAACACTGCCTTGTGCACGGCATCAGAATAGGCTCCCTCGCTTCCTGCCAGCACCAGCCGGTGCGGCAGTTTCGTCTGCTCCTTAAAGAGCGTAAACGCCTTGATAAGTTCCTTGTGTTTTTTTGAGGGTGACGAAAGGCGCGACGCATAGATAAAATACGGACGCTGAATGGCAAACGGCCGGATGTCAACGAGATTGGGAGAGAGCAGTTCGCGCGGATAGAACAACGTATGGTCGATGCCGTTGTGGATGACCACCATTTTTTCGCCCTTAATGCCCAGCCGCTCCAAATCGCGCTTGACGCACTGGCTTGCCACGATTATTTTGTCAGCTTTTTTCAGGCTGTATTTGACATGCAGCTCATGTTTTGCGCTCTGATGCGCCGAAAGCGTTTCGGAAACGACATCGTTCACGATCGCCACGCCCGGAACGCCGAAGCGGAACGGCAGCATGTGCGCGGCGGCGGGATAGAGCACCACGTCGTATCCCTGTCTTTTTGCAAAATAATTCGCGCCGAGCAGATGCCACCATTTTTCTGCGGAGATGCTGTCGGGAATCGAGACACTCTTGTACGGCAGCCCGTTTTCGTTACCATAGGTGTAGCGGTCAATTTCCGCACCAAAAAGCTCAAACTGCACGTCATCATCATTTTTGAGATGCTGCGCAAGCGCGTTGAGATACACCCCCAGGCCCGAACGACCGTGATCACAGCCGAACGTGTCTATGCCAACTTTCATACTTTTCCATTATAGCACAAGGGGAAAAAATATGCTATACTTCCCGCATGAGCGAAAAACCGACCTTTGAACAATTGCCGATAGCGCAGGATACCGTCGCGCAGCTCGCCGCGCATGGCATTACCGAACCGACTCCCGTACAGGCGCAGGCAATTCCCGTGATTGCGGGGAAAAAATCCGTCATCTTCCAGAGCGAGACGGGCACGGGCAAAACGCTCGCCTACCTGCTTCCGCTCATGCAGCGCATACGGGAAACAGAAAACCAGAAGAAAGAAGTGCGCCTGATCGTGCTTGCGCCCACGTATGAACTTGCGGCACAGATAAAAATGCAGGCTTCGCTTTTCAGCCGGACAAAAACCGCCCTGCTCATCGGCGGCGCGCCGCTCAAGCGGCAGATAGAAATCCTCAAGGAAAAACCCGAAATCGTCACCGGCGGACCGGCACGGCTTCTGGAACTGCATCGCCTGAAAAAACTCAAGCTGGACGGCGTTATGGCGGTCGTCCTGGACGAAGTTGACCGGCTGCTCTCACCGGAACTCCGCGACGAGACGATCGAATTCCTTTCCGCACTCAAAAAAGACGTGCAGATGACGGCGTGCAGCGCGACGATCACCAAGAACACCGTGGATCAGCTTTCCGCCACAAAAAAAGGGGCGACCATCGAGACGCTTTTCCTGCCGCCCGAAGACGTGCTGCGAAAACGCATCACGCATCTTGCGATTTTTGCCGAGCGGCGGGACAAAATCGAGACGCTGCGCAAACTGCTTGCGGCGGAAAAGCCCGCAAAGGCGCTCATTTTCACGAGCCGGGCGGACCAAGTGGCAAATATCACCGCAAAGCTGAAATATCACAATGTCGAATGCGCGACGCTGCACGCAAAAAACACCAAGCAGGAGCGCAAGGCGGCGATCGACCGATTCCGCGCCGGAAAATGCCCGGTACTGGTGACGAGCGACCTGGGCGCGCGCGGTCTTGACATTCCCGACATCACCTACATCGTGCAGATGGACTTTCCGAGCAACAGCGATTTTTTCATCCACCGGGCAGGACGCACGGCGCGCGCGGGAAAGACAGGCATCAATATCGTCATCGGCGACGAATACGAACTGCGCAAATATGCCGCGCTCGAAAAAAAGCTGGGCTTCACGGTCTATCCCAAAGTGCTCTACGGCGGAAAATTGCTCAGCCCGCCGACCGACGATTGAATTCAAAACGCATTATCGGTATACTATTATCGACATATTGTAGTCGCGAGGGGATTTCGTGTTTTTAAAAAGTCTTGACATACACGGCTTTAAGTCTTTTGCTGATAAAACGCACGTGGAATTTGCGGACGGAATCACCGCGCTATTAGGCCCGAACGGATGCGGAAAAAGCAATGTCGTTGACGCGGTAAAATGGGTGCTCGCGGAGAACAAAGCGAAAAACCTGCGCGCGGGCGCGATGGAAGACGTCATCTTTAACGGAACGGAAACCCGCCCGCCCCTCAACATCGCCGAAGTGACGCTCACTATCAGCAACGAGAACGACCTGCTTCCCCTGGACGATGCGGAAATCGCAATCAAGCGGAGACTGTTCCGGGACGGCACGAACGAATACTTCATCAACAACCGTCAGGTCGGCCCTACCGAAATCCGCCGCCTGTTCATGGACACGGGCGTGGGAAAGGCAGCCTACTCCGTCATGGAGCAGGGAAAAATCGACCAGATTCTTTCGAGCAAACCGGAGGACCGCCGCTACCTGTTTGAGGAGGCGGCGGGAATAAGCCGCAGCAAAGCCGAAGTCGCCGAAGCCGAGCGCGAGCTGGAGCGAACCCGCCAGAATCTCGCGCAGATTGAAGTCGCGCTGGTAGAGAACAAACGTCGGTATGAGACGCTCAAAGTGCAGAGCGAAAAGACGATCCAATACCGCGCCCTAAAAGAAGCGATTTTCGGTTACGAGCTGGACATCCAGCTGCTGAAACTCAAGGAATTCACGCAGAACAAGGCACGGCACGAACAGTCGCTCAAGGAGACCGAGCAGAAACGGAACGCCGTGCAGGAAGAAATCCAGCAGATCCTTGCCACGCTCACCGAAAGCAACGACAAAATCAAGGACTTGCAGAACGCGATGACCAATTTGCAGCAGGATCTGGTCAGAATTCAGAGCGAAAAGACGGGCAAGCTTGATTTGGCAAAGCAGCTCAACTTGCAGGCGGGCGTCATCAAGGAAAAAATCGGGCAACTGGAAGTGCATAAGCGGGCAGTCCAGGAGCGCATCGATAACCTGAACGATGAGATTGACGGACAGGAAGCCGACCTGCACGAAAAAACCAAGCAGCTTGGCGACGTGCAGAAAAACATCGATTCGTTCCAGGACAACATCGACACGGCGGCACGGCATATCGACGAGAACCGCCGCCGGGCAGACGAAAGCGCTCAGGAAATCGAACGGCTGAACGAAGAACGCGCCCGCTTCCAGCAGGAACTGACGGCAATCACCGAAGACATCGTGACGGAACTGGACGCAAAACTGCGCGACAGCGGCTTCTCCTCTGCAGAAAGCCAGAAATCAAAAGAAGCGCTGCTGACGAGCATCGGCAAGCTGCGCGTCTATGCCGACGGCCGCCGGAATATTTTCTCAGACTTTGCGGCAATCAGCGGGCACAGCGAAAACGAATGCACGCAATTTGCCACCGACGCTGTTTCCGCGCTCGACGAAATCGGCTCGCTCATCAAGGACATCGAAAANGCGGTCGCGGCGTATGCGGCGACCATGCCCGCGTTCATCGACGACTTCCTTGCGCCCGAAGGCATCATCACGCAGAAACGCGGCATCGACGGGAAAATCGCCCAGAACGCGCAAAAAATCGTCACGATCCAGGAACACATCGCCGACTGCCGCAGCCAGAACGCCGACCTCGCCGTCAAAATCGACGAATACAAGGACACGCTTGCGAAACTGCGCGTGAACGAAGGCACAATGCGCGCCCAGATTGACGCGGCACGGCAGCAGACCGACANCCTGCGCCGANCGCNCGCGAACNANCAGGCGACGCTNCGNCAGNCCGNAAACGATTTGTATGCGGAGCAGCAACGGCAGGAAGACTACGACAATCAGATTGACGAAATCCAGAGCGCGCTCGCGCAGATTGAGGAGCAGGGACGCNCCTGCGTCAAGAACATCAGCGACCTGAACAACGAGATCGACCGCTGCAATTCCAGCGTGAGCGGAAAACAGCATGACCTGCGCAAAAAACAGGACGAACAGGCAAAATACCAGGATCAATACGAAAAACTCACGCTCAGTCTTGTCACGAGTGACAGCGACATCAAGAACATCAAGCAGAATTTCATCGACACGCACTCGCGCGACCTGATGGAATTTGAAGAGCGGATGTACAAAATCACCACGCCGACGGCAGTGCTGCGCGACAAACTGTTCACCGCGCGCGAAGAACTCAAATCGCTCGGTCAGGTCAACCTGATGGCGCCCGAAGAATTCGGGGAGCAGAAAGAACGGTACGAGAAATTGCAGGCGAGCTTTGACGACACCAACAAGTCGCTCGAAAACCTTATCCGCGTGTCCGAAGAAATCAAGTCGAAGTCCACGGAAATGTTCCTGGACACCTACAACAAAATCAAGAAAAATTTCCACAATATGTTCCGCCGGCTGTTCGTNGGCGGGCGGGCNGANCTGCGGCTCGTCGATCCGCAGAACGTGCNTACCACGGGCATCGACATCCTCGCGCAGCNGNCGGGAAAAAAGATGGAGAACATCGCCCTGCTCTCCGGCGGCGAAAAGACGATGACGGCGGTCGCGCTGCTGTTCGCCACGTATCAGGTGCGTCCCTCCCCGTTCTGCCTTCTGGACGAAATCGATGCCGCGCTGGANGACAAGAACGTCTCCAGTTTCGTGCAGGCGTTGCGATCGTTCGCACGGCTGTCGCAGTATATCGTCATCACGCACAACAAGAAAACCGTCATGGGCGCGCGCACCATGCTCGGCGTGACTATGGAAGAAAGCGGCGTGAGCAAAATCATCACGATGCGCCTTGACCAGGAGCCGGTAAAGGACGACATTGACGAGACCGAGCCGTTCGTCGAGGAAGATGTCGAGCCGGAGACCGACGCGTACATTCCGCCGCGCCCGGCAAAGCGCATTCATAATCCCGACGGGACAGTCACCGATCCCGAACTGGAACTGCGCAAGCTTGCGGCAAAAAAAGCCAAGGCAGACGCAAAGGCAAAAATCGAGGCGGACAAAAAAGCCGCAGAGCTGGAAAAAGCAGCGCACGAGGCGGACAGGAAGGCGATGGAGGCGGCGCAGACGGAACAGGACGTTCCCGCAGAAGCCAAAACAGCCGAGAGCGCGGGCGACGGGGCATAGACGATGACATTTGACGATATAGGCGACAATATCCGCAATTTCATGCAAGAAAAACCGCTCATCTCCACGATTATCGGTATCGTCACGTTCTTTTTTCTTGCCGCGCTCGTCATCATTCTCATACAGACGGCAAAACCGGGCGATTCCGGGCAAACATTCCGCCGCGAATCGTTCAGCGCGGACGCAAAGCTGCTCATTCCCGCCGCGCCCGAAGTGGAAAAAGACTACTATCCGTCCCGCACGGTCAAAAATGCCTGGACAGAGGCAGATGTCGCGCCCTTTTTTACCGTGCCCGACGCAGAATCGATGCAGAGCCTTGAGAAAGCAAACGATAGTATCGTCACCGAAATCATAGGAGCCGCGCCATGAAAAAAGTGTTTTTTGCCGTAGCCTGCGCCGCATTGCTGGCATCATGCGTGTCCACGCCGTCCGCTGACGGAACAGCGGCGACCGCTCCCCAACCGATCGCACAGGCAAGCGAGGACAAGCCGGAAAACACGCCGCAGACAGACGACAACGAAATTATCAGTGCCGAAAACGCGACCGGCACACAAGTTTCCGCCCCTGCTGCCATATCAAACCCGAATGACGAGCAGGCAAGTGACAACGAAATCGCCCGCACGGAAAATATGCCAGACGAAAGCGCCGCGCAGAATATCGGAACGGTTGTCACGGGAAAGCCAGACAGCACTCCGCCGGACAGAACGGAAACGACACGCGACAACACCAGCACGACGGCAACACGCGTGGCAGATGCCGACGAAATCATTGCAGAGGCGGATATACCGCCGATTGAAACCACCGGATACGATGCCGTTGTCATGGCACACCAGTTTTTGGAGCCGGAAATCTTTGACGAACCGGATCCGGATATCCCCGTGATAACCGTTTCCGATACAGACATGACACCGATGCAACGGCAGGCAGAATCCGCCCCGACGGAAACGACATCAACCAGCCAACCGCTCCCGCAAAGCACAGACACACCGGCAAGTCAACCGAACGAGGATGATGCGCCACAGAACACGGCAAATCCTCCGCAAAACACGAATAATTCCACGCAAATCGCAAACGCAATGGCGAACCGACCGATCGAAACTGACGCGCCAGGCAACGCGGCTCAACCGTCAGCACCGAACACGGCAAATCCTCCGCAAAACCCGGACGCTTCCACGCAAAACGCAAGCGCACTGGCGAACCGGCCGATTGAAACTGACGCGCCAGGCAACGCGGCGCAACCGACCGCACAAAACGCAAACGCACTGGTGAACCGACCGATTGAAACTGACACACCAGGCAAC
>WFLX010010703.1_pt1 | contig 15980 bp, 11 predicted proteins | sample 4967041 | NCBI WGS metagenome assembly WFLX01 (sample SAMN12857096, study PRJNA449069) | gut metagenome | isolation source: stool from male and female vole | host: Microtus ochrogaster | place: USA:Florida | collected 2017 | reverse complement strand
CCTTCGGGGCTTCGGAAATGCACCCCTATCTGACCGAACTTGCCGGACGCGCCCCGGTGGCCGTCAGCTGCCATCCCAACGCCGGGCTTCCAAACGCCATGGGTGAATATGATGAGACCCCGGCCTCCATGGCCCGCAAGATGGCAACATTTGCACGCGAGGGGCTGCTAAATATTGCAGGTGGCTGCTGCGGCACCACTCCGGAGCATATCAGCGCCATAGCCGAAGCCCTCAAAGGAGTAAAGCCCCGCGAGATCCCCACGGCTGAGCCCGGACTGCATCTGGCAGGACTCGAAAGCCTCCGAATCACAGACAGCTCGCTCTTTGTCAACATTGGGGAGCGGTGTAACGTGGCCGGCTCCCGCAAATTTCTCCGCCTCATCCGCGAAAGCAAGCATGACGAGGCTCTTGCAATAGCTCGGAAGCAGGTGGAGGATGGAGCTCTTATCATCGACATCAATATGGATGACGGCATGATGGATGCCGCCACCGAGATGAGTCATTTCCTGCGACTCATAGCCTCAGAGCCTGAGATAGCCCGCGTGCCGGTGATGATCGATTCATCCGACAGCAGTGTCATAGACGCCGCCTTGCGCTGCGTACAAGGAAAACCTATCGTCAATTCTATCTCTCTGAAGGAGGGGGAGGAAGCCTTCCTGGCGGCTGCCCGTCGCATCAAGCGCTTTGGAGCAGCTGCCGTTGTGATGGCCTTCGACGAGAAGGGGCAGGCTGACACCTTCGAGAGGAAGATCGAGGTGTGTGAGCGTGCCTACAGGCTGCTTACCGGGCACATAGGTTTCGCTCCCGNAGATATANTCTTCGACCCCNACATCCTTGCCNTAGCTNCNGGTATGAAGGAGCANGACCGCTACGGCCNCGNCTTCATCCGCGCTGTCNAGTGGNTCANAGAAAACCTCCCGGGAGCAAAGGTGAGCGGCGGCGTAAGCAATCTTTCTTTCTCGTTCCGGGGCAATAACTATCTGCGCGAAGCAATCCACGCTGTGTTTCTCTATCATGCCATCGCAGCCGGGATGGATATGGCAATCGTAAACCCCTCCTCCTCTGTGACCTACGAGGATATTCCCTCTGATTTGCGCGGACTGATAGAGGACACCCTGCTCCTGCGCGACGAGGAGGCACCCGCAAAGCTCATAGAGGCGGCGCGGGAGATGATGCTCCCCACCGAAGAGACCTCCCGGAGCGCCGGGGGAACAGATAATTCCGTGGATGTGGACCGCACCGCCACACCGGTGGATGAACGCCTCACACAAGCCCTCGTCAAAGGCTCTGCTGAGCATCTCGAGGAGGATTTAGCCGAGGCTCTCGCCGCCGGCAAGGATCCCGTCGGTATCATCGACGGCCCTCTTATGGAGGGGATGGATCGCGTGGGGCGCCTCTTCGGCGAAGGGAAAATGTTTCTTCCACAAGTGGTAAAGACCGCCCGCACTATGAAGCAGGCTGTGGCTCTGCTCCAGCCTGCCATTGAGAAAAGCCGTGGCGATTCCNCGGCCGGAAAAGCAGGCAAGGTAGTGTTTGCGACTGTCAAGGGTGATGTCCACGACATTGGCAAGAATATTGTGGCAATAGTGCTCGCCTGCAACAACTACGAGGTGATAGACCTCGGTGTGATGGTGCCCCCGGAGCAGATTGTGGAGACCGTGGAGCGCGAACAGCCTGACATAGTGTGTCTTTCAGGCCTCATCACCCCCTCGCTCGAGGAAATGCGCCGGGTGGTGCAAATGATGGAGGAGCATGGGCTCTCCACCCCGGTGATGATCGGGGGCGCCACTACATCGCGCCTCCACACCGCCGTGAAGATTGCTCCGGGCTATTCGGGGATAGTGATCCATGTGGCCGATGCCTCTCAGAATCCCTTGATAGCGGCTCGGCTGCTTGGCCGCGACCGCATGGCCTACATTGAGGAGCTACGCCGGGAGTATGACGCTCTGCGCACTCGCGAGAAGGAGCGCAGGATGCCCAAGACCCCAATCGCCGAGGCCCGATCCCGCAGCTGCCGCGCCTCGCTCGGCCACTACACTCCACAAGCCCCCCGCATCCCCGGACGCTCCATCCATCACCTCGCCGTGGCCGATCTTATACCCCTCATCAATATGCGCCAGCTCTTCAGCGCCTGGAAACTCCCTCAGTCGCTCGACGACCCTGAATCGCAGACCTCTCGCCTCCACGGCGATGCTCTCGCGATGCTTCAGGAGTGGAAGGAGGTCGGAATGGAAGCTCGCGCCGTCACTTTCCTTGGCGAGGCCCGCAGCGAGGCCGACGATCTGCTCCTTGGTTCTCTGCGTCTGCCGATGCTGCGCCGCCAGCTGCTCGAGGAGGGGGAGGAGTCAGTGTCGATTGCCGATTTCATTTCGCCCGAAGGGGATTATGCCGGGGCTTTCGCAGTGAGCTTCGATGCTTCAGCAGAGATAGCCCGCTACGAAAGCAGCGGCGACACCTACCGTGCTCTCTTAGCCCAGACGCTCTCCCACCGCATTGCCGAAGCCGCCTCCGAGGAACTCCACCGCAGAGTGCGCACCGACATTTGGGGATATGCGCCGGATGAGCATCTCCCCATCGCTGANCTCTTCGCANCGCGCTACCGTGGCATCNGNCCGGCTATTGGCTATCCCTCGCTCCCTGACCAGCGACTCACCCTCGACCTCAATTCGCTCCTCGCCATGGAGGAGATTGGGGTAACCGTTACCGAAAATGGAGCCATGGAGCCATCTGCAACCATCTGTGGCCTCTATATCGCCCACCCTCAGTCGCGATATTTCCTCCTTGGGCCTTTCGGCGACGACCAGATAGCAGACTACGCCGCCCGCCGCGGTGTCACCCCTGCAGAGATGACCGAAGTTCTCGGACTGCTTTAACCACTTCAGTCATCTCACCGCTATACAATATATTATCAATCCGTCATCCCCTCAAAAAAATAAAACCACAGACCCAGATGCTTATCAAGACCTACGGAGCTGCTCTTCAAGGCATTGATGCCCTGATTGTTACCATTGAGGCTTACGCCGAGACCGGATATAGTTTCTCTCTCGTCGGGATGGCCGACACGGCTGTCAAGGAGAGTTATCAGCGAGTGCAGTCAGCCGTGATGCAGACCGGCTACAAGTGGCCCCGGCGAAGGATTGTGGTCAACCTCTCACCGGCGGATGTCAGGAAAGAGGGAGCTGCCTACGATCTGCCCATAGCCCTCGGCATACTCGCCTCCTGCGAGCAGATCACCCCCGCGATACCCTTGGATGCCTATATGTTTATGGGCGAACTGTCGCTCGACGGCACTCTGCTACCAATCAAAGGTGTGCTTCCAATGGCCATAAAAGCTCGCGAGCTGGGATTCAAGGGGATGATTGTCCCCCGCTCCAACGCCACGGAGGCTGCCGTGGTAAATAATCTCGATGTCTATGGACTCGAGACGCTGAGGGATGTCCTGGAGTTTGTGACGGGAGCCTCCGCGCCTGAGCCGGTGAGGGTCGATACCCGCGCTGAATTTGCCCGTGCTCAGGCGGTGTTTGACTGCGATTTTTCAGATGTAAAGGGTCAGGAGAATGTGAAGCGCGCCCTTGAAGTGGCTTGTGCAGGGGGTCACAACCTCCTGATGGTTGGGCCTCCCGGCGCCGGCAAATCAATGATGGCCAAGCGAATACCATCCATACTCCCTCCTCTCACCCTGGCCGAGGCTCTCGAGACTACCAAGATCCACTCCGTGGCCGGGCGCCTCAAAGGTGGGTCGCGTCTGCTCACTTCGCGCCCCTTCCGCTCCCCCCATCATAGCATCTCCCCGGTAGCTCTGGTTGGTGGCGGCTCCAATCCCATGCCGGGCGAGATTTCCCTGGCCCACAACGGAGTGCTCTTCCTCGACGAATTCCCTGAATTTTCGCGGCAGGTACTTGAAGTGATGCGTCAGCCCATCGAGGATCGCCATATCACCATAGCCCGTGCAAAATATGCCCTCGACTACCCCGCGGGATTTATGCTCGTAGCCTCGATGAATCCCTGCCCCTGCGGCTACTACAACCACCCCACACGCGAATGCACCTGCCCGGCCGGGGCCGTCCGCAAATACCTCAACCGCATAAGCGGTCCGCTGCTCGACCGCATAGACCTCCAGGTTGAGATAATGCCCGTGGAGTTCGACCAGCTATCAAAAAGCCCTGAGGGAGAGAGCAGTGCCGAGATTAAAGCACGAGTGGTGAAGGCTCGCGAGATTCAGAAAGAGCGCTTCCGCGGACAGCCGGGCATCCACTGCAACGCGCAGATGACATCGCGTCTGCTCCAGACCCATGCCGCCCTCGACGCACCCTCGATGGCCATCCTCAAAGAAGCTATGACCAAATTCGACATGAGCGCCCGCGCCTACGACCGCATTCTAAAAGTGGCCCGCACTATCGCCGACCTCCACTATGGCCTCGATTCCACCATGACCATAGCCCAGGCAGCCCAAGCCCCCATCCAGCGCCAGCACATCTACGAAGCCCTCTCCTACCGCGCCCTCGACCGCTCCTCCTGGGGTCAGACCTACTGACCAATTAGTCTTATTAGTCTAATTAGTCCTATTAGCCCTATTTACCCAATAACCCTGAAAATAATCATGGACTCCTCAAATTTCATCCCACAGCGAGGTAATTATCGTAATCTGATTGCATTCCAAAAGACGGAGTGCATCTATGATATCACGGTATTGTTTACCCGCAAATATCTCTATAGAGGAGATCGGACTATCGACCAGATGGTACAGGCGGCAAGAAGTGGCAAACAGAATATCGCAGAAGGGTGTGCTGCATCAACGACTTCCCGAGAAACGGAAATAAAGCTCCTGAATGTTGCCAAAGCTTCCTTACAGGAATTGCTCCTCGATTACGAGGATTATATCCGGATAAATAATTTAAGCCTCTGGAAGGTTGGGCATGCCCGGTTGGAAAAATTACGGGTTGTATGTACCAATAATAACAATTCCGCATTCTATAGAAGTATTTTTGAAAAATGTGATGAGGAGATGTCCTGCAATCTGGCCATAACGCTGATTCATCAAGCAGATGTGTTTTTACGCAAGCTCATAGACCGAGCGAAGGAAGATTTTTTAAAGAAAGGGGGCATCCGCGAGGAGATGACCCGCGGCCGTCTTGACTACCGCAACAAACATCGCTAAACGAAAGCTAACCCTAATTGGACTAATAAGACCTATTAGTCTTATTAGTCCAATTAGTCAGCTGAAAATTGGTGGGTCTGCCTGTTTTTCGACTCTTTTCATTATCTTTGTGATGTGGATTTCACCACAATATGCGATTCTGTTCCCACGATGTGCGAGCCGAGATTTTCCTTCGCATTGCGAGTTTATTTTCATATGGATATGCTACGAATACTTTTAATTGCTGCACTTTGCGCATGCGCTTCAGCGGGTGCCTCGGGGGAGTCACTTTCCCCAAGCACCGATATTTTGGCTACTTCCGTGAAGGTGGCCGACCACTTCATTGATAAATTTCCCGATGTCGGCGCCAACAGCTATGTGGGAGGAAAGGAGCGAAACAGCAAGATATGGACTCGCTCGGTGTTCTACGAGGGACTGCTCAACCTCTACCGCGAGCGTCAAGAGGAGCGATGGCTGAAATACTCCGTCGACTGGGGGGAATATCATAAGTGGATCAGTAGTTCCGACACCGAGGCCAAGCGCCACAACGCTGACTACCAATGCTGTGGCCAAGCATATCTACAGCTATTTCTCATGGACCCCCGGGAGCAGAAACGCATGGAGCATATCAAGATGCGCATCGACCAGATGATAGAGGCCGAGAGGGTCAACTACTGGACCTGGGTGGATGCCATACAGATGAGCATGCCGGTGTTTGCTCTGCTGGGCGACATAACCGGCGACCCTAAATACCACAACCGCATGTGGGATCTCTACGAATATACCCGCAACTCACAGGGTGGCAGCAAGAAAGGCGGGGGCTCGCCTCTTTTCAACGAGAAAACCGGCCTCTGGTATCGCGATGCCGACTTCGACCCTCCCTACCGCGACAAGAAGGAGACCGACAAGGATTGCTACTGGAGCCGAGGGAATGGTTGGGTCTACATGGCTCTTGCGAGAGTGCTTCAATTCACCGACTCCGACATTCCTCATCGTGCTGACTATGAGGCAGATTTCGCGAGAATGAGCGAGGGACTGCTCGCCTGTCAGAAAGCCGACGGCTCGTGGGGTGTGAGTCTTGCCGCCCCTTCCAATCTCGGACCGGCCGGGAGCGAAGGGCCGGAGATGACCGGCACCTCACTCTTTGTAGGGGGCATGGCATGGGGCGTGGCAACCGGGCGACTCGATGCCGACACCTATCTCCCGGCCATAGCACGCGGATGGGCGGCAATGCAGAAGGCTGTGCACCCTGACACCGGCCAAGTTGGCTACCTGCAGGGCACTGGTTCAAAGCCGGAGGATGGTGGCGCCATCACATACAATTCCATACCTGATTTTGAGGATTTTGGCTACGGTTGCTGGCTCTGGGGCGCCGCTGAGTGCCACGCTCTCGCCACAAAAATTGAAAGCGAGGGGGGCAGCGACGACGATGACAACAACTCTCTCATATCCCTTCCTGATGCTCCGGCTGCCGACGACTCCATGACACCCCTCTACGACCTGCTCGGGCGCAAGGTGACCCACCCGAATCCGGGTGCGCTCTATATCCGCGGCCACCAGCTCATCCGCTACCCGGACTGACCCCGTGAATATCAAAACTGGATAACAAAAAGGCCAAGAAAAGTTTCAAAAACCACCAAAAAAACTTCAAAATATCCCCAAAACCATCCGAAATATCCCAACCTTTTCCCCTGCCGGGGAGTAGAAAAAACTTAACCAAGATATNCCACCNTGANAGATGAAATTCTGNGCCNTAACCGCGAATTTGTAGACTCGAAAGGCTACGAAAAGTTCCGCACTTCCAAATNTCCCGACNAACGGATTGCGATCGTGNCCTGCATGGACACCCGCCTGATCCAGCTGCTGCCAGCCGCCTTGGGTTTCCGCAACGGCGACATCAAGATCATAAAAAATGCCGGTGGCACCATCACCAATCCTTTCGACTCCACGATGCGCTCCCTGCTCGTGGCCGTCTACGAATTGGGGGTCAACGAGATAATGGTGATAGGCCACACCGGCTGCNGAGTGCAGGGAATGAACGCTGCCGAAATGCTCCACCTCATGCGCGAGCGCGGCATCGANGATGAGCANATCTCCCNNATGCGTCACTGCGGGATAGNCCTCGACAGCTGGCTGCATGGATTCGACGACGCTGCCGAGGCTGTCAGGGAGACCGTGGACCTCATATCCCATCATCCACTGATGGCATCCGACGTGCGCACCGCCGGCTATATCATCGACTCCGAGACCGGCCTCCTCACCCCGATAGATCAAGACAGCGACAAGAAATGACTCAGACCACTCCTGCCGACATCCCCTCGCTACGACCTTCAGGAATCAACGGCTGGCTCGCCCTCTCGCCGGTGATGCTGTTTCTGGCACTCTATGTGGTGGTGTCAGTGATCATCGGCGACTTCTATAAGATGCCTATCTCAGTGGCACTGATTGTAGCCTCGATGTGGGGGATCGCCATATTCCGGGGGAAGCCTCTGCTGGAACGCATCGAGGTGTTTTCCCGCGCAGCGGGTCACTCCAACATCCTCTATATGATATGGGTATTCGTGTTGGCGGGTGCCTTTGCCGCACTTGCCCGCGAGATAGGCTCTGTGGAAGCCACGGTGTCGCTCGCGCTNCGGATCTNNCCCNCGGAGTATGNGGTGCCAACGCTTTTCNNTGCCGCCTGCTTCATATCGCTTNCCATCNNCACTTCGGNGGGAACCGTAGTTGCTCTCACGCCACTGGCGGTGCAGATGGCCGACATGGGTGGCGGGAGCGTGCCTTTCTTTGTGGCAGTGGTGCTCGGGGGTGCCTTCTTTGGCGACAATCTCTCGTTTATATCCGACACCACAATCGCAGCAACCCGCTCGCAGGGGGTCAACATGGCTGATAAATTCAAGGCAAATCTCTGGATAGCGCTTCCGGCTGCGCTGCTGACGCTTGTGGCCTACATAGTGATAGGGCGCGACACTCCCGCNATCGATGTCCNCTCCGAGAGCAATCCATGGCTCATAACCCCCTNTCTGATAGNGCTTGTCACCGCCATNTCAGGCATANATGTCACCATAGTGCTCAGTCTTGGCATAGTCAGCACCCTGCTGCTCGGCGTGGTCTCCGGGATGGGAATCATGGATCTGGNGGGATNGGCCGGAGCCGGAATCGACAGCATGGNCGAACTCATCATCATTACCCTGCTGGCCGCAGGGATGCTCGGAGTGATCAAAGCGGCCGGAGGTATCGACTTCCTGTTGCGCGGACTCACCCGCGGGATCCGAGGCAGGCGCGGGGCGCAGGGTGTGCTCGCATTGCTGGTAGGGATCGTCAATCTCTGCACCGCCAACAATACCGTGGCCATCATCACCGTAGGTGGAATAGCCCGTGATATAGCAGGGCGATTCGGCGTGGACCCCCGCAAGAGCGCCTCACTACTCGACTCCGCCTCCTGTGTGGTGCAATGCCTGATCCCCTACGGCGCACAGACGCTGCTGGCCACCTCACTCGCCGGCATCTCCCCGGCCTCCCCTTTCCCCTATCTTTACTATCCCTGGGCACTTGCGCTGCTTATCATCCTCTCCATCATCTTCCTCTTNCCCNGNCGCCTNCNCCNGCAAGAAAGCCTGAACTGAGGCCTCTCCGCCGTAGCTGTTAGCCCTGTGCACCCCGTCAGAGGTTCAGACCTAATTATCACATATATAAGAGACAATGTCACGCAATCTACTTGTAAAATATATCTGGCTCATAGACACCATAAGGCGCTATGGGTCAATCTCCCGCGATAAACTCAACGATCTATGGATCAAATCGCCCTACGGCGACGGCAACCCAATGCCCCGGCGCACATTCTACAACTACCGTGAAGCCATTGCCGAACTCTTCAACATCAATATTGAGTGTAATCCGCGCACCTACGAATACTATATCGACTCGGGCGACTCCCACCAGGAAAGCGTTACAGACTGGCTGCTCAACTCTGCAGCCATGAGCAATGTCATCTCCTCTGTGAGCGACGTCTCGGAGAGCATCTTTCTTGAGGATGTCCCTTCGGCTCGCCTCTATCTCTCTCAAGTTGTGTCGGCGCTTCGGGAGCACAAACCTATCTGCTTCACCTACCGCCCCTACACGCGCATCAACCCCACACGCAATGTGGTGGTAGAGCCCTACTTTCTCAAAATATTTCGGCAGCGATGGTATATCACCGGGCGCAATCTCCACGAAAATGTCATAAAGACCTATGCTCTCGACCGCATGGAGGATGTGACTCTCGGGGCTGAGCCTTTCGAGATGCCGGCCGACTTCGATGCCGAGAACTTTGTCAAAGACTCCTTCGGGATAATCTTCTCGCAAGGAGAGGCTTACAATGTGGTGATACGGGCCACCCCCCGCCAGGCAAAATATCTGCGTGCACTTCCGCTTCACCACTCTCAGCATGAGGAGATCCACGATGAGTACTCTCATTTCCACTACCGGCTGCGCCTCACCCCCGACTTTGTGCAGGAGCTCCTCTCGCTCGGCTCGGCGGTGAAGGTCATCTCACCCCCCGAACTCAAAGCGATGGTGACTACCGCTCTGCGCGAAGCCCTCGACCAATACTCCTGAAGAGAAACACAAAAAAAGCGGCGGAGGCTGCCTGCGAGTCATCACTCGCCATGGCAGCCTCCGCTGTAATTATTATATCGCTTATGATCGATTCTTACCAGATGATGACGCGCTCTGACTCGGGGCGATACATCGGCTGACCCTCAGTGATGGAAAATGCTTCAAAGAAGGGGGCGATGTTGCGGAGTGTCACATTCACACGGTTTTTGCCAAGAGAGTGGACGTCGCCGGTGGTAAGCGAGCGCATCTCCTCCTCGCGGATATTGTTGGCCCAGAGGTTGGCATAATTCATGTAGAATACCTGAGCGGGGGTAAGGCCGTCGATGAGAGCCTCTTCGCTATTGATATCCACGCCCTTCTGCTTCTGAGAGTTGAGGAAGGCAGTCATAGCGACGCGAAGGCCACCCTGGTCAGCGATATTCTCGCCGAGAGTGTACTGGCCGTTAGCATTGAGACCGGGGAGCACCTCAACCTCATCAAACTGAGCGATCAGCCCTTTGGTCTTCTCGCCGAAACGCTCGGCATCCTCAGGAGTCCACCAGTTTGTCATATTGCCTTCAGCATCGAAATTGCGGCCCTGATCGTCGAATCCGTGGGTCATCTCGTATCCCATCATCAGACTGATAACGACATAGTTTTCAGCATCCGAAGCCTCGGGATCAAAGAAAGGAGCCTGAAGGATAGCTGCGGGGAACACGATCTCGTTGGCCAGAGGATTGTAGTAGGCGTTGACAGTCTGAGGAGTCATGCCCCACTCTGTGCGATCCACGGGTTTGCCCCACTTTGAGTAGGTCTCGGCCTGATGCCACATGCTGACGTTGTGCATATTCTCATAGTAGCTCTTAGCGGGGTCGATCTCCATAGTAGAGTAATCTTTCCACTTGTCAGGATAGCCGATTTTCACGGTAAAGGCAGCGAGTTTCTCGAGAGCGCGTGTCTTGGTGGTGTCGCTCATCCATTCGAGAGCGGTGATGTGCTGCCCGAGGGCGGTGCGGAGATTTTCCACGAGGCCAATCATGTAGTCCTTAGAGGACTGGGGGAAATATTTCTCAACGTAGAGCTGCCCTACAGCCTCGCCGAGAGAGCCCTCGGTGGCACCGAGAGCGCGCTTCCAGAGGGGACGGAGTTCCTTGACGCCGCTCATCACCTTCGAAAATTCAAAGTTGGCGTTGGTGAAGTCGTCGCTAAGCTTTGAAGAAGCCTGGCTGACATATTTCCAGNGATAGTAGTCCTTGATCTCGCGGTCTGTGAGGGTGGCCATGAGCTTATTGGCCTGATCTACAGAGCGGGGGTCGGTGACAATCACCATCTCAGGCGAGGGGATGCCCATTGTTTCGATAAAGAAGCGATCCCAGGCCACATCAGGGTAAAGTTCCTTGAGCTGTGCGAAGGTGCGGGGATTGTACATGGCAGTGATATCGCGGCTCTCCTCGCGGGTCTTTGCAGAGTCGGCGAGAGCTGTCTCGATTTTCATCACATTGGCCACGATGCGGTCAGCATCGTCCTGCGAATAGCCTGCGTTCATCATCTGGTCGGCAATGAGCTTCTTATAGGCATTGCGCACGGCAGTGTTGCGCTCGTCATCCTTCAGATAGTAGTCGCGGTCGCCGAGACCCATGCCACCGCCTGACACGTACATGGCATAGACCGAAGAGTTTGCGAGATCCTCCATGGGGCCTGCTCCGAAGAAGGGGCTGGCATAGTTGGCGTGCATCCAGAGGAAGAGGTCGGTCATGCCTGAGGATGGAGTGTTCTCGATTTTTTCAAGGTCGGCCTTGATGGGAGCTGCACCCTCGGCATTGCGGCGGGTTGTATCCATGGCCTGAGAGTAGATGGTCCACACTTTCTGAGCCACGCTTCCGGGCTCAGGATTAGTTTGGCCGAGATTGAGGATCAACTCCTTGACGCGGGTCTCGGAGGAGTCGTTGAGGATGTTGAACTGACCGTAGCGGGCATATTCATCGGTGAGAGGATGCGCCTCCATCCATCCCTTGTTGACATGGGAATAGAAGTCGGTGCCGGCAGCGATATAGCTGTCGAAATAGGCCGGATTGAGGCTCTTAAGATGCTCCTTCTGAGCACCCTGAGCCTGAGCGCCAGCTGCGGCGCCAAGTGAGAGTGTCATTGCAAAGGCAATTTTCAGATACTTCATTTTATAAATTTGTGAGAGAATTTGTGATTTAATGTCTTGAAGGTGACTGCCGGAATATCGGAAAGGAGTCAGCTATGTGCAGGCTCTTCCGTGAGGGCCGACAGCTGTTAGCCGGCTCTGCGAGGTGAGCGTCAGCCACCGGCGGCAAGGCCATCGAGGATAGAGCGGAGCTCCTCCTCAGTGAGCGTGAGGCGCTCGCGGCAAGCCTTGAGCAGTTCGGTTGCGCGCCGGGTGTAGGCAGCAAGGAGGTCGATGTCGCAATTGTCGCTCTGCATCATTCGCAGGATTGATTCGAGTTCGGCCACACTCTCTGCGTAGGTGAGTTCGGCTACCGGGCGAAATTCTGGCTGTTTTTCCATAAAACCATCGGATATTAGGCCTTCATGGCAGGATGGGAGNCGATAGCTTCGCNGATGNGCGNGAATATTTCGTCGACATGACCCAAGCCATGGATAGNATTGTAGNANCCTTCACCGGAGNAATATTCGCNCAGNGGTGNAGTGGTAGAGTGGTAGACCTTGAGGCGATTGGCAATGGTGGCGGGATTGTCGTCGGAGCGACCGCTCTGTGCACCGCGTTTTATGAGGCGGTCAGTGAGTTCATCGTCAGGCACTTCGAGGCCTATCACAGCGTGGAGTTGCTCGCCGCGATCCTCGAGCATCTTCTTGAGAGCCTCAGCCTGGGGGATCGTGCGGGGGAAACCGTCGAAAATAAATCCTTTGGCAGTGGGACGCAGGGAGTCTACTCGGTCTGCGAGGATCTCCACCATGAGATCGTCAGGGATTAGCTGACCCTTAGAGATATAACTGTCGGCGATTTTGCCAAGCTCAGTACCGGCGGCAATCTGCTCACGGAGAACATCGCCGGTGGAGATATGGGTGAGGCCGTAGCGGTCGATAATTTTGCTGCTCTGAGTACCTTTGCCGCTGCCGGGCGCACCGAAAATTACGAGATTAAACATTCTTTTTTTACCTGATATTATGTACGTGTATCTTTGCTGTGTAGAAGTCACAAGTAGGTGCGGCGGGGGGATCCTCAGCGGGGGAGATGCCGCGCGCACGTGGAGGTGATGATTATTTCTGCGAGTCGAGGATGTAGATATCGTTGAGGTTACGTGCAAGCCCGTCGATATCAAGGCCATAGCCTATGATAAACTTTTTGGGAATCTCGAAGCCCACATAGTCAGGCTTGAGCTCGGGATGCTGCAGCGCCTCAGGTTTGAAGAGGAGGGTTGCCACACGGATAGACGCGGGATTGAGGGCTCGCAACTGATTGAGGAGCTTCACCATAGTGTTGCCTGTGTCGATGATATCCTCCACCACAATAATATCGCGGTTTTCAAGATTCTCTCCCAGGCCCATCACCTGCTTCACCACACCGGTGCTACCGGTGCCTTCGTAGCTTTTGAGACGGATGAAAGTGAGTTCAGCATCGATATCCTCGCAAGCTCTGAAGAGATCAACCGCAAAGGGGGCGGCGCCGTTGAGCACACACACGAAAAGCGGGGTCTTTCCGGCATAAGTCTCGGTGATACTTTTTGCAAGTTCACCGATTCGCTGCTGGATTTGTGACCTCAGGATATAGGGGGTAAATGTCATCCCCTGATAACTTGGCTGTTTCATGGCTTGACGCAAAAAAAATTTGGGGCAAAGGTACTATTTTTTTTTGAGGCTTTTCGTTTTCGACCGCTTTTTTGAACTTTTTTTGGAGTTTTTTTGAACCGATTTTGATTTTTTTCGTGCTGATTTCGATTTTGAGACTCCATTGGAGGTCAGGCCTATGTAGGCGCGGTTGAGCAGGGTATCGTCGACCTTCACGGCGGGGTGCACCGGGCGCTCCGGCTCCGAAAGGTTGTGGGCAAAGAGCCAGTCGTAGAACTCCGGGAGGTAGAAGAGACGCGCCGGACGCCCATGGTTGAGACCCGGGACCCGCTCATAGATGAGGCGCGGCGCACCGCTGTCGGCCTCGGCTATTGCTTTGGCCACTCGGTCGCTCTGACTTATAGGTATAGCTCTGTCAGGTATGCCGTGGATGATCCAGAGAGGGAGGCGGCTAAGGCCTGAGAGGTCGCTTGCGGTCGCGCCCCCGCATATCCCCACGGCGGCAGCTATCTCCTCGGGGTAGCGGGCGGCAAAATCGAGAGTGCCGAACCCACCGAGGCTCATCCCCACCACATAGATGCGTGTGGTGTCGACCCGGCAACTGCTCTTAGCCCAATCAAGAAGCCTCTTGACGCTCTCCGGACGCCACGCACCTCCGGGATTCTGCGGCGCGAGGATGTAGGCGTCGATCTCGCGACCCCGCGCCAGGGCATCCAGCGGTCCGTAGCGCTTCACGCGGTCGAGATTGGAGCCGCAGAGGCTTGCGCCATGAAGGAAGATGATGAGCGGCTTCTCCTCACGAGTGTCCTCCGGGGCGGAGAGCCAGAAATTGTATCCTCCCTTCACTTCACCCACATGTCGCTCGGGTGGTTTATTTTTGGCTCCGCAGGGGAGAACCGCGAGCAGGAGTGTCAGAGAGAGGAGTTGAAAAAGGAGATAGTTGACCGGGTGTCGTTTCATTCTATAGCTACTTTAAAGATCCCATTGCCCCGCGACCCGATGATAACCGTGTTGGCCAGGACAAGGGGTGATGATTCAAAATTATATCCTACGCGCCGGCGGGATATGACCCTGCCGGTGCTCCCCTCTATGAGATAGAGATTGCCTATGGCATCGCCGGTAAGTATTATCATTTTTCCCTCAGCGGTGAGGAAGCCCACGGGCGACGACCATGAATAGCAACTGAGCGGAGTCGTGTAGGCCACGGTGCCATCCTTGCGGTTGATGGCTATGAAGGCTCCGTTAGGACCATTGGTGTTCTCAACAACATTGCTGAATATCAAGCCGGAGCAGTCGCCCTCGCCGAGCAGGGGGGAGGCATAGAAGCCTCCGTCGAAATGTTTGCTCCCTTTCTCACGGCGCACGGCGGGGATGCCGATATCCCACACGCGCATGCCGGTGAGGGCCTGAAGTTTGGCGAAGCGAGCCACTCCGGAGTCGCTCCGATCCACTTCACACCCCACATATATATAAGGAGTCCCCTCCTCGACTGCTATCAAGGGAGTTGCATCGGTGTCGTCAGGGAGCGAATAGGCCCAGACGGGGGTAAGTGTGTCAAGATTTATGGCTATAACATTGCCTTGATTGTCTGTCACAAAGCCATAATTGGCATAGACAGCCATCGAGGCCTCCAGCCCGGGAGCGACGCCATTGACTCTATAGCGCAAAAGAGAGTGGAGCCGCATAGCTCCATCCCCGGCTATATAGTATTTATATAAGGTGCCGTTTTCGCAGGGGCGGAAGAGGAAGTCGCCCACTCTCACGGGCGAGGAGTCGTTGGCTCCCCACCGGCGCCACGCTCCGGTATCCTCCGCGAAGAAGTCTGCAATTCGATTTTTGAGCAGATTCACCACCAGAGCGCCAAACGGGCGCTTGGCGGGCACCCCCTGACCCACATAGACATTTCCGCAGAGGGTCGGATCGACGGAGGGTGTTCCCTTTATAGGATTGCCGACATCTATCGGGGAGCGCGTGGCGTTGCCGGTGGTAGGGTCGAGGAAATAGAGGCTGCCGCAGAGGGATCCTACTATCACTTCCTTACCGGCGAAGGCGGGTGTCACCGCTCCATTTCGTTTCATGGTCTCAGCAACCGAGTCAGGCCATTCCACATATAGGGGCTGTCCGGTCCATCCTGTGCCACCACCCCAGGGGCCATAGATGGTGTCGAGAGTCTCGAGCTTGGTGTCGATGCGCCAGAGGGTGCGCAGTTGCGTGGGGATGGTGTCGAGATGCCCGCAAAGCCCTTGGCGGAAAAGTCTCCCACGGAAGGTGAGCACCGATTTTGAATCCTCATAGAGGTCGCTCAGATCGCTGATGAAGCCGCTTCGGGAGGTGTCGGCCACGATGACCTTATACTTGACCACCTTCGCCGATGGGAAGATAGTGTCGGCCAAACGACTCAGATGTGTCGGCCGGGACTCTGCTGCGACAGATGGCTCCGGGCTTACCTCGGTGATGGTCTCAGCAATTGCTTCACCCTTCTTACCACTCCCCGTGC
>WFLX010013478.1_pt1 | contig 16001 bp, 10 predicted proteins | sample 4967041 | NCBI WGS metagenome assembly WFLX01 (sample SAMN12857096, study PRJNA449069) | gut metagenome | isolation source: stool from male and female vole | host: Microtus ochrogaster | place: USA:Florida | collected 2017 | reverse complement strand
TGAGGTCAACTCGCTGATGAAGTTCGAGAGCATAACGGTGTTTCTCGTGCGCGGCAATATCCTCATCTCAGGCGGACAGCAGCTGGCCTGCAATCTGCCGGAGTACAGGATGTATATGGACTTTGTCGCACTGCAGGAGGGCAAGGCTGACACCCTGTGGCATGACTCGCTGGGCAATGATACGGAAACGCTTCGCATGCTGTGCGATAGCCTGCACATCCTCTTTCCTGAGAAAACGGCGGCGGAATATCTCGCGCATCTGAAAGAAGGCTATGAGAAACGCAGCCGCTACTGGCCGGTAATAAAGCAGCGTGTGCCGTACACCACATACCAACANGTCAAGGCNCTGCCCNTATTCCGCCTGAAACCCGGCNTGGGCGGCTNCACGGCCAANAAGNTTATGGTGAGAAACAGACCATACGGGTCGTTGGCATCCAGTATAGTCGGCGGCATGTATAAGGAGAAAGGCGAGGCGTTTGCAGGTCTCGAGCTGGCGTATGACACCATACTGAAAGGCTGCCCCGGCTATAAACATCGCCGCAAGGTGCTGAACGGGTGGGTTGATATGCTTGACTCTGCGGCCGTAGACGGCAACGATATTGTCACAACCATAGACGTCGGCATACAGGATCTGGCCGAGCGCTCACTGATAAAGGAGTTGAGAGCCGTCGGAGGATATACCGGAGTGGCCATAGTCATGGAGGTGGCGACGGGCGATATAAAAGCGATGGTGAACGTAGACCGTGACGATGCCACCGGAGAATATTACGAAGGACGTAACCATGCCATTGCGGACTGGCTGGAACCGGGGTCGGTGTTCAAGACGGCCAGTTTCATGGTGGCGATGGATGACGGTGTGATCGACACCACGGACAGGGTGGATACCGGCTGTGGCCTGCTGACAATGTATGGCTCTACCATGCGAGATCACAACTGGCACAGGGGCGGTTACGGTGTTATCTCAGTGCCAAAGGTGCTGCAGGTAAGCTCAAATATAGGCGTGAGCTACCTTATCGACAAGTATTACCATTCCAAACCGGAGAAGTTTGTGGAGGGATTGCATCGTGTAGGCATAGCGGAGAACCTGCATCTGCCTTTCCCTGAGTATATGCCGCCGCGGGTTCGCATGCCGAAGAAGAACGAACACGGGCAGTGGCTCAACTGGAGCAATACGGCATTGCCGTGGATGAGCATAGGATATGAGACCAATGTGCCTCCGATCTCGGTGGTAACATTCTACAATGCCATTGCCAACGGCGGCGTAATGGTTAGGCCGCGTCTCGTCAGGAGGGTNGAAAGGAACGGCGAGGTGATAAANGATTTCCCCGTAGAGGTNCTGAAAGAGCAGATATGCAGCAAGCCTACGCTTGGTAAGATACAGACAATATTGCGTCAGGTGGTAAGTATCGGTTTGGGAAAGACGGCCGGCTCCAACGCATTTGCGGTGTCCGGCAAGACCGGCACGGCCCAAAAAGCTATGGGAGGCGGCTACAAGACCGGTACGGTTAACTACCTTTTGTCCTTCTGTGGCTACTTTCCGTCAGAGTCACCGCGTTACAGTTGCATAGTATGTATACACAAAGCCGGTCTGCCCGCGTCAGGAGGCCTGATGAGCGGACAGGTATTCCACGACATTGCCGAAGGCATTATGGCCAAGAACATAAAGTATGACGTCAAACAGTCAAGAGATTCCGCCTCAGTCCTTATCCCGGATGTGAAGGCGGGCAATGTGCTTGCGGCCGATTACGTTATGTCCAGACTCGGATTCCTGTGCAATGGCGGCTGGAATGGGGCACCGTCAGACGGACAACCTGTGTGGGGACGTGTGGAGCACGATGGGAAAGTGTCACAGATACACCGTGCCGGCAACGTCCCGAAGGGCACAATGCCTGACGTAACGGGCATGGGGGCGCGTGACGCCGTGTTCCTTATCGAGAGCCGTGGGGCGAGAGTGGTGCTTAAAGGCAGGGGAAAAGTGCGCCAACAGAGCAAGCCTCGTGGCACAAAGATACACAAAGGCGAGAAGATTATACTTGAGCTGGCATGACAAAAGAATAGAACCGGCATGACAATAAAGACGGTTCAGTAGCAGATAATAACAAAACAAACCGGGCAAATGAAACTAAAAGAACTACTATCGGAGGTGAAAATCGTGCAGGCATGCGGCAGCATGGACGCGGAGATAACCGGTATTAACATAGACTCAAGAAAGGTAGAGCGCGGCAATCTGTTTGTGGCTATGCGCGGAACGCAGGTGGATGGTCACCGTTTCATACCCAAAGCGGTGGAGCAGGGAGCCGTGGCGGTGCTGTGTGAGGATATTCCTCAGGATGCGCCGGATAACGTATCGTTCGTGAAAGTCAGCGACTGTGAGGACTGTGTCGGGCGTGTTGCCACTGCTTTCTACGGCAATCCGTCATCGAAACTCAAACTCGTTGGCGTGACGGGAACTAACGGTAAGACCACTATCGCCACCTTATTATATAATATGTTCCGCAAGATGGGACATAAATGCGGCTTGCTCTCAACGGTATGTAATTATATTGAGGGTGAGGCGGTGCCGGCAACGCACACCACACCCGACCCGATAGAGCTGAACGGGCTGCTGCATCGTATGGTGGAAGCGGGCTGTGAGTACGTATTCATGGAGTGTTCAAGCCACGCTATAGCCCAAAAGCGAATAGGAGGACTGTCTTTTGCCGGTGGTATCTTCACCAATCTGACACGTGACCACCTTGACTATCACAAGACGTTCGAGAACTATCGTGATGCGAAAAAGGCCTTTTTCGACTGTCTGCCCAAGGGAGCCTTTGCCGTAACGAATGCCGATGACAAGAACGGCATGGTGATGGTGCAGAACACTAAGGCTGCCATCAAGACCTATTCCACACGCTCTATGGCCGATTTCACGGCACGTATCATAGAGTGTCACTTTGAGGGTATGTACCTGGAGGTGGACGGTCGTGAGGTAGGAGTACAGTTTATAGGCAAGTTTAATGTCAGCAATCTGCTGGCAGTGTACGGCGCGGCGCGTATGCTTGGCAAGGAAGCGGAAGACATTCTTGTTGTGATGAGCATGCTGCGCAGTGTCTCCGGGCGTCTGGAACCGCTGCATGCTCCGGAGGGATATACCGCAATCGTGGACTATGCCCATACGCCTGACGCTCTGGAGAATGTGCTCTGTGCCATTCATGAAGTCCTTAACGGCAAGGGACAGGTAATAACCGTATGCGGAGCCGGAGGTAATCGCGATAAGGGTAAGCGCCCATTGATGGCTCAGGAGGCCGTGAAGCATAGCGACCGTGTTATCATTACGAGCGATAACCCGCGCTTTGAGGAGCCGGGAGACATTATAAACGATATGCTTGCAGGCCTTACGCCGCAGCAAATGAAAAAGGTTCTCGCCATAACCGACAGGCGTGAGGCCATAAAGACGGCCTGCATGCTGGCGCAGAAAGGTGACGTTATACTTGTGGCCGGCAAGGGACACGAGGACTATCAGGACGTGAAAGGCGTGAAACATCATTTCGATGACAGGGAAGAACTGCGCAATAATTTCTGATGTCCTGTTGCAAGAGTAATGGAATTGACAAACAATTAAACAACAAAATCGTTAAGTATGCTATACTATCTGTTCAGATACCTTGAGCAATGGGACATTCCCGGTTCCGGAATGTGGGGATATATCTCCTTCCGATCATTGCTTGCGCTGATACTTTCGCTTGTTATCTCAATCTGGTTTGGTGAGAAATTCATCAAATGGATGAGGCAACACGGTGGTCTTGAGGCACAACGCGACCGCTCTATAGACCCCTATGGAGTGGAAAAGCGTGGCGTTCCCACTATGGGTGGCGTTATAATCATTGTGGCAACGATAGTGCCTTGTCTCCTGTTTGGCAGGCTTCGCAACATCTATATGCTTCTGATGATTGTCACAACCCTGTGGCTTGGTATCATAGGCTTTGCCGATGACTACATTAAGATGAAGATAACCAAAGACGGATTACGCCCCGTTTACAAACTCGTCGGGCAGGCCGNGCTGGGTCTTATCATNGGTCTGACACTGTGGNTGAGTCCTGACGCGGTCATAAGNGAGAACGNTTCAGCGCAGCGGCAGGGGCACGAAGTGGTGATACACAAGAGTAATCCGGTTAAGTCCACTACCACAACCATACCGTTTGTCAAAGACAATAACCTCAATTATACCGACACTTTCTTCTCATGGCTTGGCGAAAAGCGCAGCGCTGCGGGCTGGATATTCTTCGTGGCGCTTACCACTTTTGTGGTGATGGCAGTGAGTAACGGCTCCAATCTCAATGACGGCATGGACGGCATGTGTGCCGGTAACTCCGCGATAATATGTGTCGCGCTTGGCATTTTGGCATACTTGTCAAGCCATATAGGTTACGCCGCCTATTTTAATATAATGTATATCCCCCACTCGGAGGAGCTTGTTATATTCCTATGCGCCTTTGCCGGTGCCCTGATAGGTTTCCTTTGGTACAACGCTTATCCCGCACAGATATTCATGGGCGATACGGGTTCGCTGGCGATAGGAGGCATTATCGCCGTTACGGCAATCATAATACACAAGGAACTGCTTGTCCCGGTGCTCTGTTTCGTGTTCTTTATGGAGAGTGTATCGGTGATGTTACAGGTTCAGATGGCCAAGTACGGCAACAAACACGGCAAGAAACTTAGGGTCTTCAAGCGTGCGCCGATACACGATGCTTTCCGCATCAAGCCCGGACAGATAGCCGATGATGTCCATATACTGTTCAACTGGCCTCGCGGCTGTTGGCTGGAATCGAAGATAACCACCCGTTTCTGGATTATAACAATACTGCTGGCTGCCCTTGCCATCGTTACACTTAAGGTACGATGACACTGCTATGCCAACGTAATAACAGCAACTACAATACCACCATATAATTCAATACGTTAACATGGAGAAGTTAGTAATACTCGGAGCAGGAGAAAGTGGAGTAGGAACAGCAATCCTTGCCAAGCAGCAAGGCTATGAGGTGTTCGTGTCAGACATGGGCGCTATCAAGCCGAAATACAAGCGTAAGCTCGACGAAAACAATATACGTTGGGAGGAAGGCCACCACACCGAGGACGAGATACTGTCGGCTTCCGAGGTTGTCAAAAGCCCCGGAATACCCGATACGGCCCCGATTGTGCAGGCATTGCTAAGTCAGGGTACTCCGATATTGGCCGAATTGGAGTTTGCCAAGCGTTACAGCAAGGGCAAAACCATCTGCATTACCGGCTCCAACGGTAAGACAACCACTACTTCTCTCATCTATTATATAATGAAGAAATGGGGTATTGACGTAGGTCTTGCGGGCAATATCGGCCGCTCTTACGCTTTGCAGGTAGCCACGGAAGACCACGACTGGTATGTGCTTGAGATTAGTTCCTTCCAGCTTGACAATATGTTCGAGTTCCGTGCTGACGTGGCTGTGCTGATGAACATAACCCCCGACCATCTTGATCGCTATGAGTTCCGTATGCAGAATTATGTCGACTCCAAGATGCGTATCATACAAAACCAGACACCAAAGGACACTTTCGTCTACTGGAGCGACGATGAGTATATCGACACCGAGTTGGAAAAGCGGTTCGACGGCTATAATCCCCGCCCCACACCATCGTCTCGTCCTGCCGCCAACGGCAATCCAACGCTTGCTCCTTTCTCTGACAAGGACATAGAGCCCGACAGCGATTTCCCCCTGCCCGGAAAGCATAACCAGCGCAATATGATGGCAGCCCGCGGCGCAGTGCGCGCCGCTATGGCCAAGATGGAGTTGCCCGCAGGCCGTCAGGCATGCTATGAGGAGATACTTGCGAAGTGCCTTAAAGATTTCCCCGGTGTTGAGCACCGTCTGGAACGTGTCACGGAGCAGGACGGAGTACTTTGGATTAACGACTCGAAGGCAACCAATGTCGATGCCTGTCATGTCGCTCTCGAGGCCATGNGCCGTCCGGTTGTGCTTATAGTCGGCGGCAAGGACAAGGGCAATGATTACAATGACATCAAGCTTTTGGTGCGGGAGAAGTGCCGTGCCATTGTGTTCCTCGGCGCGGACAATACCAAACTGCATGAGGCTTTTGACGGAACGGGCTTGGAAATAGCCGACACCCACAGCATGAAAGAGTGCGTTGAGGCTTGCCGCCGTCTGGCCTGTCCGGGCGNNGTTGTTCTGTTGTCGCCCTGTTGCGCCTCTTTCGACCTGTTCAAGAACATGGAAGACCGTGGCGAGCAGTTCAAGACCCTCGCAAAAGGGTAATCCTATCTCAGGCAAACCAAAGTAATAATGTGCTTTAAATAACTACTCAGTGGAAAAGATAAAGCAACTGAAATATATCTTCAAGGGTGACACCATCATCTGGAATATCTTCTTCCTGCTCTGCATTGTCAGTGTGGTGGAGGTCTATTCCTCATCTTCCATCTTGGGTTACAAGAGCGGAAACTACTGGTATGCCGCCTTCTACCACACCGCTCTCCTTGGAGTCGGTCTGTTAGCGATGGTGTGTGTGCTTAACGTTCCGTGCAAATACTTCAAGGTTATGNCCCCGNTCATGGTGCCCCTCTCNGTCATTCTGCTTGNGTTGGTATATCTTATAGGCACCAAGGAGAATGACGCTGCAAGGTGGATAAAGCTGTTTGGCTTCATACCGCTACAGCCATCAGAGATAGCCAAGGGTACGATGGTGCTGGCTACAGCCCATATCCTGAGTCAGTTGCAGACCCCTTCCGGTGCCCATCCCAAGGCTTTTAAGTATGTATGCCTTACGGCCGGCACTCTTATAATACTCATATTCCCAGAGAATTTCTCCACTGCGGCGCTGATGGGCGTTGTGGTTCTGCTGATGATGATNATAGGCCGTNTGCCGATGCGANAGATAGGCTACNTGCTCTCCTGTATAATCATAACGGCAATGATAGCCGTTACGCTCGTTCTCACACTCGGTAAGTCGAAGCAACAGCTTGCTGACGATGCCATACTTCAGGACAAACAGTACACCGAAACGGTGGACAAGGAGCGGAAAGCGGAAGAGCCGGCAACACAAAAGCGCAGCAGTCTGCTGCACCGCCTTGACCTTTGGAAAGACCGTGTGGAAAATTTCCTTAACGATGAGTATGTGCCGCCAAGGAAATATGACCTCGATAAGAACGGACAGGTGGGTCATGCCAACATCGCCATAGCCTCAAGCCATATCCTTGGCGTCGGACCCGGCAATTCCGTGCAGCGCGATTTCCTGCCATTGGCGTTCTCCGACTTCATCTATGCCATTATCTTCGAGGAGATGGGCTGGCTGGGTGCCGCCCTTGTGGCTTTGCTCTATATCTCGCTTCTCTTCCGCACGGGAGTCATAGCGCGTCAGTGCGAGAACGCTTTCCCCGCCTACCTCGCCATGGGGCTGGCTCTGATGATAGTGGTACAGGCGCTGTTCAACATGTGCGTGGCCGTGGGTCTTGCCCCCGTTACGGGTCAGCCGCTGCCGCTAATCAGCAAGGGTGGTACGTCAAGCATAATCAACTGCGTGTATATAGGCGTAATACTCAGTGTCAGCCGTACGGCCAAGAAGCGTGTTGAGAAAGCGTGTACGAGTAAATGCTAANAAGATAATCANATACAANACACANGNAAGAACCGAGAATNANAATCNGTGNTGNCGNCACGGGAGNACACATCTTTCNGGNCATCNGCATAGCCAACGCNATANANGCGAAACGGCCTGATGCCAAGATACTGTTTGTCGGGGCGCAAGGGCGAATGGAGATGACACGTGTGCCGGAGGCCGGCTACGATATAAAGGGACTGCCGGTGCGCGGGCTTATACGTCCGTTGTGGAGCCTGAAGAACATTGCCGTAATGTTCGATTTCCTGAAAAGCAAGCATATTGTCAAGAACATCATAAGGCAGTTCCGCCCCCATGTGGCGGTAGGAGTGGGCGGCTACGCCTCTGCACCGACACTTAACGCCGCCGCATCGCTCGGCATTCCGTGTCTGATACAGGAGCAGAACTCTTACGCCGGAGTCACAAACCGCTCCCTTGCCAAGAAAGCCGCGAGGATATGTGTGGCCTATGACGGTATGGAGCGCTTCTTTCCCGCTCAGAATATCCTGAAGACCGGCAACCCCGTAAGGCAGGCCCTTACGCGGAATACCGCCACGAAGGCTGATGCCTGCGAGGCTCTCGGACTGGACAGGGACTGTCCCACCATTCTGGTTATAGGCGGCTCGCTCGGTGCGCGCTCCATTAACGATGCCATTGCCAACGGTATACGGCGCTTTGAGGAGAAGAAGATACAGGTAATATGGCAGACCGGCAAGTATTATGCCGACGAGTGTATGGCGAAAGCCAAGGCCGCCGGTGCTGTCATGGTTAAGCCGCAGGCATTCATCTCGGATATGGCTATGGCATACAAAGCCGCCGACATCGTCATAAGCCGTGCGGGAGCGTCGAGTATAAGCGAATTGTGTCTGCTGGGCAAGGCCTCAATTCTCGTGCCGTCGCCAAACGTAGCGGAAGACCATCAGACCAAGAATGCCCGTGCGTTGTCAGACCGCAATGCCGCGGTCTTTGTGCCTGATGCCGCTGCCGGCAAGACACTTGTGGAGGAAGCGATAGCCCTTGTCTCNGATCCGGCGGCCATNACCTCTCTTGAGGTGGCGGTNAGCAAGNTGGCACTGCCCGGCTCTGCCNACATGATTGCGGACGAAGTGCTGAAGCTGATACCCGCCGAGGCGGATTGAAAAGACCGTGCCGCTACGGCATGGAGATGTCTCCGGAGGCATGTCCGGATATGTGTTACGGCGCTATATTGACGGTGGAGCGTTGCGACTGTTTACTGGTCGCTCCGTAATCGCACTGCAATTACATTGTAAACGCACCGCGATTACACTGCAAACGCACCGTGATTACACTGCAAACGCATTGCGATTACATTACTGTCTGTATATGACTGTAAATTAAATGATTGCAAAATGTGATGCAAAAGCGGCCGCAAAGCGGTTAGTGAAAGATAACAACATAGCAAAATATAAATACGATATATAAATATGAAGTCTGTATATTTCGTTGGCGCGGGAGGTATCGGCATGAGTGCCATAGCGCGTTATTTCATTCGTAAGGGCTTGGTGGTGGCCGGATATGACAAGACACGCACACGCCTGACGGAGCAGTTGGAGCGTGAGGGCATGCTCATACACTATGAAGATGACGTGAACCTCATACCGGCGGAGTGCCGTAATGCCGCCGACTGCCTTGTGATATACACTCCGGCCATACCGGAGGAGCACACCGAGTTGAGCTATTTCCGCAATGGAGGCTTTGAGATAAAGAAACGCGCGCAGGTGCTTGGCATGCTGACACGTGAGCATAAGGGGCTGTGTGTGGCCGGAACCCACGGCAAGACCACCACGTCCACCATGTGCGCGCATATCATGCACAGTTCGGCACAGGACTGCAACGCTTTCCTCGGAGGCATATCCAAGAACTATGGCACCAACTATATCCTCTCGGACACGTCTGACTATGTAGTGATAGAAGCCGACGAGTTTGACCGTTCGTTCCATTGGCTGAGCCCTTGGATGACAGTCATAACCTCTACCGACCCCGACCATCTTGATATATATGGTACAGGCGAGGCTTATCTGGAGTCGTTCAGACACTATACCACGCTGATACAGCCGGGTGGCGCACTCATAATACACACCGGATTGGAGANGAAGGCNGACGTGCAGCAGGGCGTACGCNCATACACCTANGGTGTGGAGCAGGNCGATTTCNATGCGGAGAATATAAAGATAGAGAACGGCGAGATAACGTTCGACTTCATATCGCCGATAGAAACGGTCAGGGGCATAAGGCTCGGGCAGCCCGTACCCATAAATATAGACAATGGTGTGGGCGCCATGGCTATGGCACAGCTGAACGGATGTACGGCTGAAGAGCTGCGGCACGGTATGGAAACGTACAAGGGAGTGGACAGGCGCTTCGACTTTGCAGTAAGAAACGGCAGGCATGTGTTGCTCTCCGACTATGCCCACCACCCGAAAGAGATATTCCATAGTGCCGGAAGTATGCGCAAGGTATATCACGACCGCCACATAACGGCGATATTCCAGCCGCATCTCTACACCCGGACCAGGGACTTCTATGAGGAGTTTGCCGATGCGTTGTCACAGCTTGACGAGGTCATTCTTTGTGACATATACCCCGCAAGGGAGCAACCCATACCNNGAGNTACGTCACNNTTGATATACGACCGCCTAAAACCCGGAGTGAAGAAAAGCATGNTACACAAGGAGGACGTNCTNGANCTCGTGCGTAACCGTGACTTTGACGTACTCATGATACTCGGTGCCGGAGACCTTGACAACTACGTTCCGGAGATAGCTAAGATAATAGAAGCAAAATAATAATAACGTCATTTGAAGATAAACATTAACTGGAAGAGAACCTTCCTCATTACGTTCGACGTGGTGATAGCCCTTTACCTCGTCATGGCGCTGACCTCATGGAACAAACCGTCGAGGGAGAACGAGGTGTGTACGCAGGTTCTTATAAGTGTAGCTGACGCTAACGAGAATGGCTTTCTCAACTCGGCTGAGGTGAAAAGACTGCTTGAGAAGGGTGGGTTGTACCCCCTTTCACACCGTATGACGGACATCAACCCGCGGCAGATAGAGCAGGCTCTTAAAGAGATGCCGTTCGTGAAGACGGCGCAATGCTATGCCACCGAGGACAATCATGTGTGCATAACCGTAACGCAGCGCACGCCTATAGTGAGGGTAAAAAGCATAACCGGCGAGGACTATTATATAGATGACAATGGTGGTATTATGCCAAACTCGCAATATACCAGTGATATGATAATCGTGACGGGCAACGTCACACGGCAATATGCCTGTAATTACGTCTATATATTGGCGCGACAGCTGATGGCAGACGACCTGTGGCGCAACCAGATAGAGCAGATAAACATTCTGCCCGACAGGACAGTGGAGCTCATTCCGCGTGTGGGAGACCACATAGTGAATATAGGTGAGATGCCGAAACGCGCTGACCGCGAGGAGAGACAGAAAGTCATAGCAGACTATGTGGCTCGCCAGATGCACCGTCTCGAGCTCTTTTACCGTGAGGGGTTGAAGTATGCGGGGTGGAATAAGTATGACTATATAACATTAGAGTATAGCAACCAGATAGTATGTAGAAAACGTGAGACGCAGAATTGAGAAATAACAAATAAAATAATAGATATATGCCAGCAAAGAATTTCGTCGTAGCCATAGAATTAGGCTCTACAAAAATCAAGGGTATCGCAGGTCAAAAGAAGCCTGACGGCAGCTTTGCCGTGCTCGCGGTTGTCAGCGAAGATGCCGGACAGTGCATACGTAACGGTGTGGTTTACAATATAGACAAGACCGGACAATGCATAATTAACATCGTGCAGAAGCTCAGAGGACAGCTCAAGTCCGGCATAAAACACGTCTATGTAGGCGTTGGCGGGCAGTCGATACACTCCGAGCGTAATGTGATAGTAAAGGAAATAGACAACGCGGCACCTGTTACGGATGGCCTGATAACTAACATGATGGATCAGAACCGTAGNATNGAGTATCCGGATATGGAGATACTCGATGTGGAGGCGCAGGAGTATCGTGCCGACTCTATGTTGCAGACAGACCCTGTAGGCATACCGTNCTCAAGGCTTGAAGGTAACTTCCTCAATATCCTTCAGAGCAAACGCCACTANCAAAAGCTTAATACCTGCTTCGATATGGCTAAGGTTAAGTTGGCGGANATGTATCTTGCACCGTTCGCTCTNGCTGATGCCGTGCTCACACCCGTTGAGAAACGTAGCGGNTGTGTGTTGGTGGACATGGGGGCGGNCACCACAACCGTAATGGTTTATTACAAGAATNTCGTGCGCCACATAGCCGTTATACCTNTCGGAGGCAGCAATATCACCAAGGATATATGTTCCCTGCNGGTAGAGGAAGCGGAGGCAGAGAAACTNNAACTGCGCTATGCCTCGGCATATACAGCACCCGAAAATATCGATCCCTCGTTGAAATATGACATCGACATCGACAGGAAGGTGGAGAGTTCAAGGTTTATTGATATCGTAGAGGCGCGTGTACAGGAGATAGTGGCGAACGTATGGAATCAGATACCGACAGACTTTACGGACAAAATACTCGGAGGTATCGTTCTGACAGGAGGTGCCGCCAATATGAAGAATATGGATATTGCCTTCAAGAAACATACAAGCATCAATAAGGTTCGTCTGGCAAAGTTTGTCACATATACCATAAGCTCAAACAATTCTGATATCAATGCCCATGACGGAACAATGAATACGCTGCTCGGNCTGCTTGCGAAAGGCAACCANAACTNTTGCGCTCAGGTGACGGAGAAGCCTATTCAGGATATGTTCAACGGTGGTGAGNGCGTTATTCCTGATGATAATGCACNGGANCCGCTGCCACTGCGTGATCCTAATAAGTTGCCGCCGGGAGCGGTGCAGTCTGCTGCGGAGAAAGAGGCTGCCGCAAGAAAAGCCGAGGAGGAACGCCGTAAGGAAGAAGAGGCAAAGGCAAAAGCTGAGGAAATGCGCCGCATAGAGGAAGCGAAAAACAGAAAACCCGGTATAGGGGCGCGTTTAGCTAAGTGGCTTGGCACCTTCACCTCGCCCGACGAATAGTGTAGATAGATGGCGGAGGCAGTATTATGACTGCATGAACCATAATTCACAAAACGACCAAACAATTGAATACATGGACAATAATGTAAACAATATTCTCGATTTCGGCCCTGCCGTAAAGGAGAAAAGCATAATAAAAGTGATAGGAGTAGGCGGCGGCGGTGGCAATGCCGTAAACCACATGTATCGTGAAGGCATACACGATGTGTCGTTTGTACTGTGTAATACCGACGCACAGGCACTCAACGACTCTCCCGTACCGGTGCATCTGCAATTGGGAACGGAGGGCCTCGGAGCCGGCAACAGGCCGGAACGGGCGCGTGAGGCCGCTGAAGAAAGCATTGAGGACGTGCGCCGTATGCTCAATGACGGCACCAAAATGGCCTTTATTACGGCCGGTATGGGCGGCGGTACCGGTACGGGTGCGGCGCCGGTCATAGCCCGTGAGTCAAAGAATATGGGCATACTCACGGTGGGTATTGTTACCATNNCGTTTAAGTTTGAGGGCAAGAAGAAAATAAATCAGGCGCTGGACGGTGTTGAAGAGATGGCGAAGAACGTGGATGCGTTGCTTGTTATCAACAACGAACGGCNCAGACAGATATANNGCGNCCTCTCGATGATGGAGGCTTTTGCNAAGGCTGACGATACGCNCAGCGTGGCAGCGAAGAGNATNGCGGAGNTAATCACGGNGCACGGACAGATNAATCTCGACTTNAACGATGTGAAGACAGTGCTCAAAGACGGTGGTGTCGCTATCATGTCCACAGGCTATGGCGAGGGAGACGGACGTGTGAAGCGTGCCATTGACGATGCCCTTAACTCGCCGTTGCTCAACGATAACGATGTGTTCCACTCCAAGAAGATACTTCTTTCAATCTCGTTCCATAGCGATGACGGGCAGCATAAGGGTCTGATGATGGACGAAATGAACGACGTTAATGACTTCATGGNGCAGTTTGGCNCTAACTNTGAGCTGAAATGGGGTGTTGCTAACGATCCTACTCTTGGCGATAAGGTGAAAGTTACCATCCTCGCTACGGGCTTCGGACTGGCTGATGTGGCCGATGAACTGGCTGACAGGGTGAAGAAACACACTGCGGAAGAACTGCAGAAGATTGCCGAGGAGGAGGAGAGGAAGGCCAAAATGCTTGAGCGTATGGGGCATTACTACGGCTCTGACGGCAATAATACGCCGCAAAAGCGCCGTCCTAACATCTTTCTTTTCTCTTCGGCAGACCTCGATAATGAAGATCTTATCATAGCGGTAGAGAACAGTCCGACATGTGGCCGTACCCGTCAGAAGCTTGATGACCTCTCACGCCTTGTGGTAGGTTATAGCACTAATGATGATGACACGGCACAGACAGAGGGCAAAAGCACCGGAGACACGGGCGGAGTAATAAGTTTCGTGTAGTCGCAGAGCCGTGAATGTATTATAGACAAACAGTGGTAAGTTTAATATAGCAGCAGAAATGGATTGGCATACCCTTATATCCAACCGTCGTTTGGGGCAATCTGAGAGTGCGTCGGGTGTTTGTTACGGTGCTCATCATCCCGAACGCCATGACGATCGCTCCGAGTTCAAGCGCGATTATGACCGCCTTATATTCTCGGCCCCGTTCCGAAGGTTGCAGAATAAGACCCAGGTGTTCCCGTTACCGGGTAGCATCTTTGTGCATAACCGCCTCACACACTCGCTTGAGGTGGCCAGTGTCGGTATGTCGCTTGGTTGCGATGTGGCGCGTGAGGTAATACGGCGTGACTCGACATTGAGCGGTACCATGGTGGAGGAACTGGGCACTATCGTCTCAACTGCGTGCCTTGCCCACGACCTTGGCAATCCGCCGTTCGGCCATTCAGGCGAGAAAGCTATACAAACGTACTTTACCGAGAACCAGGGGGAGCGTCTGCGCGATGCAATCTCACCCGGATTGTGGACTGATCTCACCCACTTTGAGGGTAATGCCAATGCTTTCCGACTGCTGACGCACAGATATAATGGCCGGCGTACGGGTGGTTTTGTCATGACATACTCAATGTTGGCCTCCATTGTCAAATACCCTTATGCCTCGATGTATGCAGGAGAGCATGGCAAATTCGGTTTTTTCGCTACCGAGGCCGACACGTTCGGGATGGTAGCGGAACGCCTTGGCATGCCGAGGCTGTCGCCTGACGGAGCGCCTTTGCGTTATGCGCGTCATCCTTTGGTTTATCTTGTGGAGGCGGCGGATGATATTTGCTATGAGATAATGGACATAGAGGATGCCCATAAGCTGAAATTGCTGTCTTTTGAGGAAACAAGCAGGCTGTTACTTGACTTCTTTGACGATGATGTGCAGCAGAGAATACTGGACCGTATAAGCACGGAAGACATAACAGACCGCAACGAACAGATAGTATATATGCGTGCCAGCGTTATAGGAAAGCTTGAGAATGAGTGCGTGGCGGCTTTCCTTGCCAATGAGAAGGCAATACTTGACGGGACGTTTCAAGGCTCGCTTATAAAGCATATAAGCCATCGTCAGCGTGCGGCATACGAGCAATGCAGCCGTGTCGCCTTTGACAAGATATACCATTCCAAACCGGTTATAGACGTGGAACTGGCCGGATATCGTGTCATGACCACCCTTATGGAGCAGTTGATAGACGCTGTTGTCAATCCCAATCGCTTCTATTCGCAACAGCTTCTGCGCCGTGTCAGCAGCCAATATGAGATAAATTCGCCTGACATGGAGACGCGTATCATGGCTGTTGTGGACTTTATTGCGGGCATGACAGACGTGTTTGCACTNGATTTCTANCAAAAAATAAACGGAACCTCGTTGNCGNTAGTNTAAAAAAGCATTGCATGCCGGAGCGGATTCAGGCGCTATATCGCATGAAACCGGTTTGCAATGCTTTTGTTTTGTGGCTGAAAGACGTTGTAATCCAATTTCTTGCATATCCCTAACCTAACTCTAACAACCCATTGTACGCATGTTTTTCAAAAGGAAACCGGAGTTGTTCCCTATGCGAGACTCCGACCGTACCGCTATAGCCTTTATCATAATATGTATTGTTTCCGGCTCTCTCGTTTCTGTTTTTCTTAGAGATGATGACGGAAACGCAAAGGAAAACCGCCGTCATTCCTCTGTCATTACACGGAAAAAGGACGGCGGCGGGTATTATGCTCAACCGGATATGGGCTATGGTGACGGTAATATTGCGGCCGATAATGGCAGTAATGCCGAGCTGTTTCCTTTCGATCCGAATACCGCTGACAGCACTATGTTGT
>WFLX010251750.1_pt1 | contig 16007 bp, 13 predicted proteins | sample 4967041 | NCBI WGS metagenome assembly WFLX01 (sample SAMN12857096, study PRJNA449069) | gut metagenome | isolation source: stool from male and female vole | host: Microtus ochrogaster | place: USA:Florida | collected 2017 | reverse complement strand
CCTTGACTTCTAAATGAAATTTTGCGAGAATTCCGATCGGTCAAGAATCAGCGCGGATAAACGCTTTTTTATGTATGTTAACTACATCCCTCCTCTCTGAACCCCAGACCGGGGCTTCTGTAAGGCGGTCTGCAGTGGCAAAATTATAATAAATTCCACAAAACCGCAATATCCGAGCATGTTAATTTTTTCATTCTCAGATATTCCAATCCCCCCCACCTCCTCTAAATCCCCGATTAACTCTTCCTCCATCTGCCACTCATGTGACCCCAATCAATACTTCAGTATGCGCCCTCAGCCTCATCCTTCCCGCCTTGCATATGATCCTTTAGCCGGAGCCGTCCCTTTTGCAGTAAATGACTAATTTTCCGATACCTCCGATCTCAATTCAGTTCTACCAGTCTGGTTGAGGATGGGAGGCCGTTGGGGTACTCATCCGGAATATGATCTGTAGTGAGCAAGCTGACATTAGTCAGGAAGTCGGTAAGGCAACCCCTAAATATCTCACGTCCCTCATAGGAATGGACATAACAACTGACTCGGCTTTCAGGATAAAGCAACCCTAAAAGCAAAGCCATTTCTCCCTGTCCGATATAGTCGAGAATGATGAATTCCGCCACATTCTCCTCTCTCAATAATTCTTCAATACGCGGCATGCTGGCTTTCAGCATCTTCTTAGCCTTAAGTTCGACATCCCGCCCCTTGTAAATGTATCTGCCGTAGACCACCTGAAGCAAACCCTTTATTTCACGAGATGATCGGGCACTCCCTTCTGTCGACCATCCATGAGTCAATTCTCGGGAAGTGATTCCTCTACTCCCATCACTTTTGCGCCCTGCAACANTTTTGCGAACATTTCGCCATAATATGGCGCCCCCCTTACAAATAAGTCCTTTCAGCGTTATCGGGCGGTATCTTAGCTTCCCGTTGCTTTGTGTAAGCCATCTGAACATCAACGGGGGGAACAGATAGGCCATCAAAACCACCGACAACATCCCAACCACCGTCACCTCTCCCAACGACCTCAGGGCCGGATGACGCGCAAAGAGCAATGTTCCAATCCCGATAAACATTATAAGGGCCGACACAATGATACTGTTCTTATACGAGGCAAGTACCCTTTTTCTGTAAGCGAATTCGTAGGAGAGTCCCTCGGTGATGAATATGGTGTAATCATCTCCCTGTCCGAATATGAAAGTTGCGAGGATTACATTCACGATATTGAACCGAATCCCCAACATACCCATTATTCCTAATATCCAAACCCAACTGAAGGCCATCGGCATGAAGGATACAATCGCAAGCTCTATACTTCCGAGTGAAATCCACAAGAATATGAATACAATAAATCCACAGACTATACCTATGTAATTGAAATCTTCCGACAAGGTATTCGCGATTGAACCGTTCATGCTTCTGACATCGAAAAACAGACCGCCAAACTCTCTGTTCTCCTCCAACCGGTCTTTGACGCTCTCAACTGAACCGGTCGGAACACTCAGCAGCTCAACAATCGATTTCCTCCCGGATTCACCATCCTCACTGATGCTGCCAATGAAAACTGATGAGATAAGATCNCGGAAATGATCGAAGTCCTGTATTTCATNTTCCCCTTTCAGTATCTCTTCGAACGGCNCAAAACCCTCTCTATTGAACCCATTGGCCAAGGCTGCATTTCCAAGNCCNTCCGTNAGCNGCTTACTATATCTTGATACGAAACTACTCCATTTTTCAATCTTATTCCTCTGTTCCTCTTTTGAAATAAGGAAAGCGGAGACTTCGTTTCCCCTCTGCGCAACCCCTTCGCTCACGAGCGAATCTATTGATGAAGCTATTTTCGAATTCTCTATCAGGGCTTCATCCCAACTGTTTCCCGAACTGACCACATAAAGATTCTCCTTCTCATTGTCAGTCTGCACCAGACTCTGGAAATAATCCATATCACTCTTCTGCTGCGAGGTCATGTAATTGATATTCCTCATATCGGAATCAAACTCGGTCTTGACGCTGAAATATCCGAAAACCAAAGTCATCAGGAGCACAACCACGATTCCAAATTTGCTGTTTTCGATCGACATCCCTGCCAGCCGAGTGATCAGCACCGGTTCCTTCATACGTTTTGCACCTTTCTTACGGGTCTTGACAACGTGAGGAAGGAAAAGCAGCACAAAAATTATCGTTCCTATCAACAGCAACGAACTGAACAATCCAAGGTCGTGCAAGGCCGGGGAGTTAAGAGGGACAAGACACAAGAATGCTCCGACGGTCGTCACGTTTCCCACNACAAGCNNGGATATTATCTCCTTCAATGCCCTCCGAGGGTGATCACTNTCCTTCAAGTGATCAATAAGATGGAGCGNATAATTCACNGCAATNCCGAGAANNACCGATGCAATTCCGATCACTATTATCGAAACCGATTCATAATAAAGGGCTATCACCCCCATGGCGAACAGCCATCCCCACCCTACAGAGACAACAATCAGGAGGATATTCCTCAAGTTACGAAAAACATAAATCAACAGAATAACAATCAGTATCCCTGCAATACTTATTGCAAGCACACTGTCGGTTTTTATTCTGTCGGCATTTGAAACAGCTATCAGAGGCCCGCCTATCAGATGGATCTCTATATTCCCGTTCTCCAGCTCCGTTTTATTTTTCGCCTCATCCAGCAACCCTGCCAAAGCCTTGTTGTTTTCCGATTCATGCGCGCCAAAAGATGATTCAAGAATAACGATGGCTTTTTTTCCATCCGGGGTCAATATATAGCCGTCATATGTCTCTAAATCCATTGACAGTCCCACATTCCTAAGACGTCCGAGGATAGGGGTGAATAGATTCAGAGGATCGCGCGATATATTTGTTGCCATCATATTTGAAGAGGGGAAAAGCAACATCTCCTTATCCTCCGCAATCTGTTTCTCCACATAACCTTCGACACTCAGTAGGCTGTCGATCCGAGCATAATCTTCATCTGTCAAAAAATATGGTATATTCTCATACACCATATCTACCACCCCTTGCATCTTTTCCATATCCACCTCCTTCATTATATTGGCGATAAAATGAAGTGAGTCCCCGGCCTCCACACTCTCCACAAAACTCTCCACACCATCGGCAAGTTCCTGAGGGTCCACATCAACTGTATCCTTCATACCCACAATGGCATAGATCTTGTTTGCTCCCGAGATATCCTGATACACAGCCAACGCAGTCTTGTTATCCTTATCCAGAGGGAGAAAATCTGAAATATCCTCCTTATACGACAAGGTCAGAACCGACAAGACGAGGGCCACGGTCACCACAAGGAAGATACACCAGGCAAGCAACGGTGATCTCCTGAATTTATCATATATCCTTAGAATAAGCCTGTTCATCTGAAAGAAATTGCTTTTGATCGCGAATCAACCGGATTCGCATAAATACCCAGAAATATATCCATCAGCACATCCATCTCGCAGCCGTCATAAACCTCAAGCATCTTCAGCCGGCGGAAAAAAGCATCCCTATCCTCTTCTGAATAGCGGTCGCGATATCTGTCGCTGCCATACCGTATATCGTGCGCTATATAATTATTGGGATGAAGGTGATAGGAAGAATTGATTCTTCTGTCGATAAGACGGGCCACCGTTTTCAAATATTCCTGCTTTGTGAGAGGCTGGAGCATCCGGAGCTCATCATCGCTTATCGGCTCGCATATCTCAAGATGAACATCTCCTTTATCGGCTATAAGCCCGGTTATGATACTGTTGAGATCCTCCCCCGGTTTCTTCACATATTTGGTGAAACGGGCCTCATATAATTCGAGTGCCTTGAGGATGTCACATGTCTCCCATTCGTAGGAAACAACTACAGGCACTATATTCAGTTCCGCCAGAGCCCTTACCTTATCATCAACCAGGCTGCTTGCGAACATCCTTATAAGTCCCGGTTCTGTATAATCAAGGCCATCCTTGGTGCGGCCATTTCGCTGAGCAATCCATACCGACTGCTTTTTCCTCGTAATTGTATACCTGATATATTCGGAAAGGAGCAGCGAAGAATGGTAAAAATCTTTCATTCCACCTCCACGCTCCACCTTGAACATCTTGTTCGACTTTCCTATGTCGATCACCAGCGGATGACTCATCAGATTCGCTCCGAATGTGATCTCCGATGTTTCAAAACCATTGATATGCAGAATATACTGCAGCAGACTTGAATCAAGCATGATNTCNCTGTGANTTGACACAAAAAGATANCTNTTCTTCGGATCAAGCCTGTTGAGACCGGAATACGTAAATCGGCGCATGCTTCGTCTTATCACCTGCTCGTTGACTTTCGTCATCACTTCATGCTGGAATTCTCCGATCGTCGAGATACCCCTTACCATTCTCCTCACCTCCTCCATATCCCTGTCGGGAAACACATAGGAAGAGATTAGAGGAAACAGTTCGCATCCAGCTATCCGCGACATAGCCCCGGGAATGTCCTTATCGGAATACGGGCGTATATCCTCAAACTTGGCCGTGTCCATATTCTTACTTTTTTCGGCAATCTATAAATTTTATCGGCTTACGGTTATTGGCCGGATTATTTATCTTCTCCACATCCTCCGGAGAAAGGATCTCTACAATCGGAGCAACTCGTATTCTGGAACGGAAGCGGTCTTTCAGATCCTTGATAATATCGAAAGGCTGAACAGACGACACCCCGACTTTTACAACAACTTCATCCGTACCTGCGTAACTGTTACGGACCACTACAACATAATTCACCACATAAGGTGTATTATCAAGTACATCGTTTATGGCAGGAGGATATATGGTGGTCCCTTTCAGCTTGATCATATTGTTCTTGCGACCTACAAGGGGCGTGAGACGATATGAATTTCTTCCACACTTGCATTGCTTCATAATCTTGCTGCTCATATCTCCCGTGCGAAAACGCAACAGCGGCATCCCCTCCACACCGAGTGTGGTGACCACCACCTCTCCAACTTCACCATCCTTTACCGGACTGTTATCATCCCCAATTATCTCTACGATGATTAGCTCAGGATGCACATGTCCTCCGCATCCGTAAGGGCATTCGGAGAATGTCGCGCCCATCTCTGTTGATGAATATGTTGCGAAAAGATCCACATCCCATTTCTCCTTTATACGCGATCCGAGAAGATTGAGACTGAAATCCTGTTCGCGCAATCCCTCCCCAATTCCGATGATCCGCTTCACACTTGAATTGCGGTAGTCGATGCCATTTTTCTCTGCGTAATCTATCAGACGCAAGATAAAAGATGGGACGCACATCAATGTATCCGGACGAAGCCTCCTGATTGTATCCCATTGGAGCTCCGGCATTCCATTACCTACACGAATGACACTTGCTCCCAACTTTCTTATCCCGAGGAAATATGCCAGGCCGGCCATGAATCGCTTGTCGAGCGTGGTCATCAGCTGAACAATATTTCCGGGACGCAAACCCGCACATTCAAATGATTTCTTCTCATTGAATGCCAGCCGCTCCAGATCCTTTTCCGTGCATCCGAAAGTCACAGGATCGCCAAGCGTACCCGATGTAGTGATATAGTCGACTATCCTATGAGGAGGGACACAAAGGAATTCCTCGTTATGCAACTGAAGATCGCGCTTCTCCGTAAACGGCAGTTCCTGCAGATCCTCAATAGTTTTTATTTTCTTTACATCAATGGAATTCTCCCTGAAAATCCGCTGATANAAGNGTNNATTTTCAGAAAGATANCNCAGAGCCNCCTNANNCTTTTCNTTCTGGAAAGACTCTATCNCCTCAACACTACAAAACTCTNTNNCTTTATCTGAATATTTCATTGGAATAAGTTTCTGNGCCATTNAATAAAATCCTCTTTCCAGGAAGAGGCCTCCCTGGTGGTTTTATCGGGATTAGCACCAAAGCCGTGACCTCCCGTGCGGAACTGTACATACCGATGGGGAACATTCATCGCAGTCATAGCGGAATCCAGAAGTTCGGAATTACGATAATCCACAATCGGATCATCCACACAATTCATAAGATATGTCGGAGGCATATCAACTCTGACATGCTTTTCGAGCGAAAGGGAATCCTTCATCTCCTTGCTAATGGCATGTCCTTCTCCCAACAATCCTCTACGTGAACGTTTATGTGTGGACTTATCCACTAATGAAACCACAGGATAGATTGGTGCAATGAAATCTGGTTTTAGAGAAACATCGGTCTTAATGCCAACCAATGATAGGACATTGTTATCAAAAAAGAGACCGGACATCGCAGTCAGATGGCCGCCGGCAGAGAATCCCATAACCCCTATTTTTTCAGGATNCNCTCNATATTCTTTGGCATTTTCCCTTNCCAACTGNATGCTTCTCTGCACATCCTGAAGCANATNAGGATATCGGTTNCCACGCTTCANCAGTCGGNTATGCGTGATAAAGGCTGGTATTCCACCTACCCGATATTCAAGCACGAAAGCCGTGATGCCGTTATCTCTCAACCATTCCGCAACTCCCACTCCCTCCGTCTNTCTGTCAAGCCAGAAANAACTTCCTCCGGGACAGACAATAACCGCAATGTTCCCTTCTCCTTCCGCGAGATAGGGTGTAAGCATCACTTTCGATTTGCAAGATGTTCCGGCCCATATATTGAAGGGCTTGACCGTTCCTGCCTGCAAACCGGGGAATGATAATGCCAACAACAAGAGAAACAGCAATTTATTTATTCCCATAATTATTATTGATCAGATTTACAAGATAATTCAAACCTAATATTGCCTCCGAGGTATTGATTGCGGTAAGAGGAACCCCACAAATGCCGTGGAGATTTATATTCTGACCTGTGAGAAGGAGATTCTTCACCTTCGTGTAGACCGGTAGCTGGGAAACCATCATGTCGCGGCAATCTTTTCGATAACCGAAAATCGCTCCCTCCTTAGTATGGTAATAATCGCGTATCGTCAATGGGGAGGCACCATACACATTTGATATCATCCCCCGGAAGCCGGGATATATCCCTTCAAGCTTGCCAAGTATCTTGTCAATCCGGGTATGTTTCCATTTCAGATACTCCTCCCCGCGATCTCCGACTTTGGTATGCTCCCATCTTCTAACCTCATCATAATTCATGATGCAATGCACCAGCATCCGTCCTGCAAACCGACCCTGGCCGGGATCCGGAGGAGTCATATACATGAAACCCTTCGGCCACTCATTCTCTTCAACCCGATCCTGGCTCCACATTGATCCATAATCCTCCATATAATAGCAGGTGTGGTCGATATAAGGAAACATATCCGGTTTAAAGTCAATAAAAAGGGAGAAAGCGGAATAGGAAACCTGTATCTCGTTGAGACGCTTTGTATATCCCCGAAGGAAAGTCCCGGGAGGGACAAGATTGAGCATCTCGACAGGGTGTACAGCCGAAATATACCAATCTGCCGAAAAACGATTCCCGTTAATAGTCTCGACATACTTCACATTCCTATCCACGACCTCGATCCGCGTCACCTCATGATTCGGAAGCACGGTGCCTCCATTTCCACAAATCACCCCTTTCAAAGCCTCGGCCAAATGCTGGCTCCCCCCTACGAACCTCGAAGCGCCATTGATATAGAGCACATTTATCAGTGCATGAATATAAGCCGGCGTATGACCCGCCACTCCTCCATAGAGAGGATTAAGATATGCCAGGAGTTCCTGCAATTTTCTATCTGACACATAACGTGAAATCAGTTGGTCGGCAGGCATCGTGAATTCTTCGGAATGAACCACCATCCCTTGAGGTTCCTCCTTAAGATAGAAAAGCGGCACTTCATCTGTCAGCCTGTATATCGCATCAACATAACTCCGTATCCCCTCGGATTCAAGTGGGAAATACTCACACATCTTTTTGATGAAAGCCTCCTTTCCTGAAGGGATCTTAAATATCTCTCCGCTTTCTCCATAACGGATTTCATCCATGCACTCAGAATTGATATGATGGATTTTTAACGTGTCAAGAATACCCAGANATGAGCAGATTTTAAAANGACTACCCCCTTCCCCGAAACCACCCATAACATGCATGCCGGTCTCGAAGATCTTCCCTTTACGGCTGAAACACTGAAGTCCACCTCCGATAATTCCATTCTTTTCCANCACTGNCACCCTCAGTCCGCTCTTAGCCAAGAATGCGCCTGTAAAGAGGCCACCTATACCTCCACCTATTATTATCGCTGATCCGTTCATTTATTGGCCTCTATTATTTGGTGATATATTTTATCGGCTGTAAGAAACTCCGAACAGGTCACGATACTTCCGACAAGCACTCCAAGCATTCCATGAGNNTTNATATTTTGGCCGNTAAGCAATACATTCNGCACCTTGGTCTTATGGGGGACACGACCNGCNNCNNCTAAANTAATNTCTTTAGCAACCCCANACATCGAACCATCCTGAGTTCCGGTATAATCAAGATATGACAACGGAGTAGAAGTATAATAATCCTCCACACTATCCCGGAATCCGGGAAATTCCTTCTCCACCTCAGCCATCAGAATCTCGGCTTTTCTCTTTTTTAAATCTTCATACGCATCGCCCCGCCGACCTACAGATGTCCCAATCCATTCCGCCACATCATCCATATTCATGTATGACAGTATCACGCCGCTTGAAGCAAATTCAGGCGCCGTTTCATTACAAAAGTGCATATACAAATATCCCTTGGGCCATGTTTCCGGTGTATAGTTCTCGCAACCCCATGGTGAGCCTGCATTAAAACTGTAATAATTTGAATTCAGATACTTGACACGGGAATCCTTGAATCTCAAATATACTGAAAAACCTCCTGTGGTGTTCTTGAGGTTTGTGATCCTTCTTCGGAACGCCGGCCGTATAAGCTTGGTATCAAGCATTTCCATCAGACGAGCCGGATGAATATCAGCTATGACCGAATCAGCCTCAAGAAATTCATTACCGTTTATAATTACACCGGTGGCTTGCGTATCGTCACACACAATCTTCGTAACTTTAGAATTAACTATAACCTCCCCTCCCGCATCCCTGATCGTGCGCACGAGTGAGGATGCAATGTGGTCGCTCCCACCTATTACCCGGAATGCACTCTGATTGTAGAAATCCATTATGAATGCATGTTGAGAAAAGGGGGTCCGGTCGCGCACACCATCATAAAGCGGGAGATTCCCTACAAGCACATCCTTGAGTAAAGGATCACGGAAAACTGTGTCAAGCACCACATTTACACTCACCATCTGGTAATGCGTATTCACTCCCACATCATTCTCGGCATGTCGCAATGAATGCAGGGATGNNGCACTTGNCACTTTCNCGATGATATCGAAATATGTNNCAAGNTTATCCTTTTCCTTAGGGAAATATCCCCCCATCTGCTCAATAAATGGTTCTCGTCCGTTTGCAAATCTAAACCGCTCTCCGCTAAGCGATATCACATCATATCCGGTAGGGTCCAACTGGCTCAACCGGATATCATCAAGTTTAAGATACCGCATCAACTTATCCAGGGTCTGACCCGGCAAAGCACTTCCGATGAAGTGCATCCCGGTCTCGAATTTCGCACCTTTTCTCGTGAAGCACTGCAGACATCCGCCGGGACGGCNATGCTGCTCAAGCACCGTNACCTCAAATCCGTTGCGTGAAAGTATAACNCCGCAAGCAAGACCCCCCAGTCCACTCCCTATTATGACACATCTCCTCCCTTTCATGACTTCAACGGAAGTTTAATATTCCCATCTCCCGAATCCTCATAAGATTCGGAAGCGAGCATTATGTTAATATCAAACTGCTCATCAACTCCATATTCCCTCTCCCACACTGCATGGATAAAATGCAGGTTTCCGGGAAGGGCCGGCGTGGCTTCGGCAATTAGGAAATCATCCTTGTCGGCTTCATATGCATACACCTCCGAATCTTTATTAACCAACGCATACAACAATGCAAAGACTCCCGTTCCGCTGTTGACTATCCTTACCCTCTTGCCTCCGCCTCTATCTATTACCTCATGAAATTTATAGGCATCCCGCAATATCCGCTTGCATCTTGATGTAATCCTCCACCCACGATAGGCATACTTATAGAGTACAAGGCTATGGAAATATTCGGCCTTCTCATTCCTTCTTACCAACTCGGCATATTCATTCCGTATCAATTTTCTAAACAACGATGCGCGTTCCCTCAGAAGCAATTCATCTCCTTCATCATATTTTACTCGAGATAGAATCCTGAGTGTGATTTTCCCCTTTCTGAACATGAAATCTTTCTTTGGCAGATAATGGCCCGCTCCGTGAAGCACAACAGGGAGGATATCAAGTTGCAATTCACGAGCAATATGGAAAGCACCCTGTCGGAATCGCAATATAGAGCAATCTGCCGATCTCGTCCCTTCCGGAAATACCACGATCGAATAACCCCTGTCGCGCAGATCCTTCAGTTGCGGAAGAATCACATCCAGACCTGCCGACACAGGCAGGAACTCCGCATTGTGGATTATCTTTCCATAGAAGAAATTATTCCATACCCAGTCATTGGTGAGGAATATCAATTTAGGATGCAATGCCATCAGCACCGGGAGATCAAGATGCGACTGATGATTGCAGATGATAAGAGACGGAGTCTCAAACGTTTCTCCGGAGGGATTTTCATATACTGTTTCTGCACCCGGAAATTTCCCGGTGAGAAAACTGGAAATCCAACGGAGCAACTTATGAAACCTGAGTTTCTTTCCCTCCGTATTCTTTCCTACACTGAAATATAAGAAAGCTCCAGGTGTAAAGACCCCCACTGTCCAGAATATAAAGTATCCAAGCCCATAGAACGACCTGAAGAGCCTACCAAGAGTCACCGCGGCCTCCCGTTTTTCTCCTTTTTTTCGGGTGAACGGAACAAATTCGCTCCCGAACAATCTCTTTTGGCTAAAAAGATTTATGATCCGTGCAGGCAATCCATATAAAACTGCTGCCACACATAATACAGTATTCAGTATGCTGATTCTTGTAAAGTCAAGGGCCGGCCGGAAATGCGACACCCTCTCGGCCTGCGGTGGATAATAAACCTTTATAGGGATTGAAACTATTCTCACTCCCCTCCAGGAGGCGAACACAAGCAGCTCAAGTTCCGCTTCATAGCGACTGGTAAGCAGGGAGAGGCCATGTAGTTTCTTCAACGGATAAGCCCGGTAACCGGTCTGCGTATCTTTGAGACGTTTTCCGGTCTGGACATAAAACCAGAAATTGGAGAATTTATTTGCAAAAGAACTCTTCCCGTTGATATCAACATTGGTGAGATCCCGCTCGCCGACAATAAGGGCTCCCCTGTTTTCAGCTATCGCTCTGACAAACTCCGGAAGATCCTCAGGATAATGCTGACCATCAGAATCTATGGTGATCGCATATTCATATCCCAGTTCGAGGGCTTTTTCAAACCCGCTCTTCAACGCTTTTCCTTTTCCGAGGTTTCTCCTATGCGATACGACAACGATTCCGGAACCGAATGATTCGAGAATCTCACGTGTGGAATCCGTACTCCCGTCATCTATAACGATCACATCTTCCGAATATCGCAACACCTCCGAAACCACACGATGCAGTGTACCCGCATTGTTATATGTAGGAATAAGCACACAGATTCTCAATCTGCGCATTGCCTTTATAACATCCTTCCTGTCTGCGTCGCTCATCTCTTTCTACAATGCAAGGAGAGTTTTGAGAAAATAATCTCCTTGCCACTCACAATTGCGTTAACTTTCATTTCCCCGGTAGCTGCATCCTCTGAAATCTTATTGAATGTATAGATCACCTNCTGTGTCTCCAACGGATTTATGATTGAGAGGAATTTGGCATTTGTGACGTGTTGCAGCTCCATATCCCCTCCGAGCATTTTCCCAAGCAATTCTGTTGCAATCTGGATAATGCACACACCCGGAGTAATCGGTTTCTCGGGAAAATGCGAACGGTAGATCACGTTATCCCGAAGAAGCTCAATCTCGAAACTTCTGGTTTCGGAATCATAGGATTTTATTTTATAGAGGCTGTCGTTCAGTATCATCTGTATCTTGAATGGAGAGAGGAGTGAATATATATTTAATATGTCGCCGGTTATTCCGGATAATCAACTTATCCTCTTCATAGGTTATCTCATAATCCTTACTTGGTTTAGAGGGTGTGCCGTAAAGAATATGGAGGACGNNCTTTAGATCCTGTTTCAACACCCTCTTGATATACCATTTGNTAAGAAAACCTATAACACTCACAAGTCGGNTTTTCCCATTTTTATAGNANTATGAGAAATCCACGGCCGACACACCGAATTCATTAATCATGCTTCCCACTATATGATCGGAGCCTGCATTGACAATCATCACGCCCGATAGATATCCCTNCCCCATCTCTATTTCGAAAGAATATCTACGCAATGAAGCCGACAGCAAATCCTCTGCTGTCTCATCTGCATATAGNCCCGACGGAACTAACAGCAATAGGCTACTTAGGAATAGTAAAAAGCGCTTCATTAATGGTCCCGTTNATTTTTACGTTACTCATTTTTATATTCGTACGGTCGCCGTTCTTCTCAAATATGTTTATTTCCGAAATCATCATATCCGACTTATTGAANGCCATCATGATTTTGGAAAACATCTTTTTAATCTCCTTTTTCTTAGGAGTAAGAGTCACATTCCATGCTGTCTTGCCATCTTCAATTGAGATTGAGAAATCCGTTTGGTTTGACAACGCAGTGCCCGTAACGGTTCCCATCATCAACCTCGCCACCTCTTTGAAGATCCGATTACTGTTGGTATCTATGACATCCTTACGTGACTTATTCCCCACATAAACCTTCCTGCCGTTGAAAAGGAAAAGATACTGATAAGGTTTGGTGTATTCCCACCGCAGTTTATTCGGTCGGCTGTAATACATCTTTCCTTCAGAAACCATCTTGTCGCTAAGGAGCGACAGATGCTTGGTCTGTGTAAACGAACAACTCATCGACCGCAGGGTCCCCACTGTCTTATTAATCTGTGCTATTACAGTCTGCTCCTGTTGTGCACTGACCGGTGATGCACAAAGCCAAACGGGAAACAACAACAGAAAAAATATTATGACTGATCTCTTCATTTCAATTTCTGATTAATATAGGATAAGTAAGAAGTTTTTTTAATTAGTCGATAATCTATTTAGCCACCAAAATACACCCGGCCATTATCAGTGCGACCCCTATCCACCTGTTCCATGAAACACTCTCATGAAGGAAAACTATCGCGAGAACCAATGCTATTACATAACTCAGGCTGGCCATAGGATATGCCATACTCAGCGGGAAATGCTTCAGGATGTACATCCATAATACAGAAGCTCCCCCGAAAAGGATTCCACAGACAAGAAACCACCAATTGGTAAGGATATCTCCGAAGAACCGGAAACTCCAGGAGAAAACCGGCATTCTCTCCAATGCTAACTTCAGAGTAAGCTGACCGAAGGATAGCATTATACTCTGTATTATCGACAACCCTATCAACTGCCACATACTAAACCCTTTTTAGCTTTATTACTGACCAGGCCGACCCATCGGAATGATTCAGTATCGTAACATTTTCTATCCGTTCTGTTTCACTCCTATCTGCGGAGTCAAAATATAGGTGAGAAGGGATCCTCTGCTGCTCCAATATCTTCACACCGGTATAAAATCCTAATGCCGATGAAGAAAAGTTATCACCGAATATATTCCTATATTGAAGGATTACAGGGCGGTTATTCAATTTCTCCAATATCTTCCGGTAGTGAATATCGTTGAGATCATTGCCGTTAGTTCCGACAATCAGATAATCAGACTCCTCAAGTTGAGATGCGATCTCCGACAATTCCGGCCGATAGTAAATCCCGACTTCGCTGAGTTCGCATAGATTTGAAGAGAGGGTTTCTCCGGTCAATACAGCCGATACGGATGCCTCGGAAATCATAGAATACTCCGGATGGGTACTCTCCATAATCTTACTCATAAATGGAGTAGCCTCATCATGCGATCCTACCAGAGCATTCTTCATCATACCGCTCTTTATCTGAAGCCATGAATCTAACAATGCACTCTCAAATGAAATTCCTTTATGAGAATATGTGTTGTTATATCCATGACACTTAAAGATTATTGCTATCAGCGAACTTATTGTATTATGGGTCGATTGCATAAAAAGCGTAGGCTTCAGGCAACCCTCGCCAAACCGGCTCATATCCATCAGGAATTTTTCGGAATTCTCCATACACCCCATCCCTGTACCGGTTACAATGGCATCCGGATTCGATATTCCTGACTCCTTCAATACCCGAAAGGATGTGCATACAGCTCGCTTTAGCAACCTCCCCATCCGACGTGCTTCCCCGGCGGAGAGTATTTCTTTGGCATCAGGTTCCTGACTCCTGACATATTTCTCGGTATACCGGCGCGGCATATCAAACCACTCGTCAGAGAGCGGTTTCTGGCATGACACCTGAGCCACAGAATTTACAAAACACCCGTTTGCCATCCTATCTATAATATTTTGAGAATACNAAAGTCGAATCGTTTCNTNCAAATCNGAAAGAATTATTCAGGATATGCTCTATTTTCTCCTCCCCGGAGTTTCCGGTATGGGGAATGAATTTCCCCTTTATAGGATTCCGGAATCCTAAATTTTCCGGGAGGAATCCATTCTTAAGGGCGAGAATACATATCACGGCCTCTATCGACCCGGAAGCACTTGTCGTATGCCCGGTAAATGATTTTGTGGATGAGAATTTAGGCAACTTATCTCCCCAGATGCGCTCCATAGCGGCAAGCTCCGTTTCATCGTTATTGGGAGTACCCGTGCCATGAGCGTTTATATAGTCGATATCCTCGGGTGCCAGCCCTGCCATACCTAAAGCGGAACACATGGCCAGATATGCACCCTCCCCATTTTCTGAGGAAGCTGTCTGATGAAAGGCATCACATGTGTTGGCATAGCCGCTGAGCTCACCTCTTATATCAACTCCCCTTGCCATGGCCGACTTCTCGCTCTCAAGGACGATGAAAGCTGCGCCNTCTCCAAGNTTGANTCCATTCCGNTNTTTATCAAACGGACGGCAATGTTCCNGGTCGANTATCATCAATGTGTTGAAACCGTTCAGATGGAATCTGNTCAGAGCTTNCGATCCTCCGACAACGGCAACATCCACAATCCCACCTTTAATCAGGTTCGCTCCCAATATAATGGCGTTAGCAGCCGAGGAGCATGCAGTGGATGTGGTGGTAGCCATTCTGAATTTCCCGGTATTTTCGGCAATCAGCTCAGTGGAATACCCACAATCGTTATATTTCAACTCCTTGGTGTCTTGACATAAGCAATCCGAATCCAACACATTCTTAAAATGGCGCTCAGTCTTATCCATTCCTCCGACGGTGGTGCCGTTGATGAATGCGGCTCCCCTCAGATCTGAAGCCGTCAGACGGGCGGAAGCGACTGCCTCCCGGGCAGCAATACTCCCCAATAGAACCGTACGTAAGCCATTGGTCGGATAACCGGCCCCGAGCATCCGTGACATGTCGGAATTCGACAACACCACCTCTCCGACAGGAAATTCTTCATGTTCTGTCGAAAGATGATTAACCCGGCCGATACCGCTCGCTCCCTCCTTAAGGGACCGTAAAGTCTCCTCTACCCCGACACCCAATGCCGAAATTATGCCTAACCCGGTTACTAATACTTTTACTGCCATTCCTGTAGATTACGCCACTTTTCGATGCAAGATGAGATGCCTTACTTCTTACGGTTCTTACTAACGTATTCTGCTATTGTGGATATGGAAGAAAATATCTGCTTCCCCTCCGCAGGATGAGAGAGCCTGATTCCATACTCCCTCTCCAGAAGCACTATCAGTTCAAGGGCATCTATGGAATCCAGACCCAGACCTTCACCGAAAAGAGGTGCCTCCGCATAAATATCGGCCGGAGACATATCCTCAAGGTTGAGCGCTTCGATGATCTGGGTATTAA
>WFLX010006561.1_pt1 | contig 16013 bp, 9 predicted proteins | sample 4967041 | NCBI WGS metagenome assembly WFLX01 (sample SAMN12857096, study PRJNA449069) | gut metagenome | isolation source: stool from male and female vole | host: Microtus ochrogaster | place: USA:Florida | collected 2017 | reverse complement strand
GTCAGACTCTCTTACTGTATTCAGGTGATGACAGCACAAGGGCTCCACCTCTTCCCATTCCGAACAGAGAAGTTAAACCTTGTAACGCCGATGGTACTGCGAAAGCGGGAGAGTAGGTAATCGCCACCTTGACGAAGCCAGATTCTTTTGAATCTGGCTTTTTTTTGCTTTAGAGGCTTTAGAGGCTTTAAGGNCNTTNGGGGCTNTAAGGNCNTTANGGGCANTAGGGGCTTTAGGGNNNTTAAGGGCTTTAGNACTTTTCCATTGGATTTTGAAATTTTTTNTTAATATTTTTTTTTAGAANNGTTTTTTTNGTGGTNCGTTTTNTTTATNAAGCTTGAAAATAAATTGAGCTTGACAAAATAACATAAACTTATAAAAACTTAATCTTACTAAAAACTATGGCACAGAACACAGCGCCCCTTCAGGGCATTAAAGTCGTAGACTTCACAGAAGTTCAATCAGGTCCTTCATGTACTCAAATGCTCGCATGGCTGGGCGCAGATGTAATAAAAATCGAACGTCCGGGTGTTGGCGATGCTACCCGTAAGGAACTTCAGTTCAATCCCGATCTTCCAAGCTACTATTTCCTTCAGCTAAATAGCGATAAGAAATCTCTTTCACTTGATGCCAAGACTCCTGACGGAAAGGAAATCCTTACTAAACTTATTAAGGAATGTGATATTTTCGTTGAAAACCTTCACCCGGGAGCAATGGATAAGCTTGGCTTCAGCTGGGAAGTAGTCCATGAACTTAACCCAAAATGTATCTATGGTACTATCAAGGGTTTCCCACTTTCTTCAAAATATAAAGATCTTAAGGCATATGAGCCAATTGCACAGGTGACAGCAGCCGCTGCTTCTACCACAGGATGGTATGACGGNGATTATAATATTCCTACTCAGAGTGGTGCGGCTCTTGGCGACTCAAACACAGGTATGCACCTTTTGATCGGTCTTCTCGCAGCACTTCAGCAGCGTAATAAGACAGGCGAAGGATGCTATGTATATCAGTCAATGCACAATGCTTGTCTTAACCTCTGTCGTATTAAGACTCGTGACCAGCTCACACTTGATAAGATCGGTTATTTGACTCAGTTCCCACAATATCCTAATGGAGAGTTTGGTGATTGTGTACCTCGTGCAGGTAATATTGAAGGTGGCGGTGTACTTGGTTGGACATACAAATGTAAACCAGCCGGTGGCTATGATTCTGAAAAGGATGCCAACAACTATGTATACATCATCCTACAGAGAGGTGCAAAAGACTTCGAACTTGCATGCCAAGCATTTGGATTTGAAGATTGGTTGACCAACCCTGACTTCAATACAGCAGATGCACGTGACAAACACAAACAGGAAATCTATGCACGTATNGGAGCATGGACNGCCGACAAGACNAAATATGAGGTTACAGAAATCCTTTCTAANTATGGCGTGCCAGTAGGTCCGGTATTGTCTACTAAGGAAATGATGACAGATGAGAGCCTCTATGATGGCAACACACTTGTCCGCATCAACCAGGGTGGTGAAATCGGTGAATTTGTGACAGTAGGATGTCCGTTCACAATGAGTAACTATCAGCCTACCTATGGTCCTGCACCTGAACTTGGTGGCAACACTGAAGAGATACTTTCTTCACTTGGCTACACAGCAGAACAGCAGGCAGCCATGAAGGCAAACGGCACAACAGCTCCAATGCCAAAGCCGGCAGCAGCTCCCGCAAAATAATAGAAATCACTTTTAGATCAGGTCTTTAAGGGTGAGTCCTTAAGGACCTGAACTTTAAAAATTCAAGATTTATACATGATTAATCATGATGAAACATGATTAATCATGAATCAAATGACACTTTAGATAAACCACTATTAATAAATCTAAATATTATGGAAAATACAGCAACAAAACCCGCAGATCCGCAGGCGCCGAAGTTCCCAGAACAGGTGACCGGCATGTATATATTGGCAGAGAGCCTGAAACGTCTGGGACTTATGGATGTGTATGGCCTNGTGGGCATACCAGTGACTGAGGCTGCATATGCAATGCAGAAGATAGGCATCAATTACTATGGCTTCCGTTTTGAGCAGCAGGCCGGTATGGCAGCCGCAACTCACGGATATCTTACAAAGCAACCAGGTGTGCTTCTGACAGTTTCATCACTCGGATTTATGAATGGATTGACAGCCACCACCAATGCGACAGTAAACTGCTATCCTATGATTCAGATCTCAGGAGCATCAGACCCTCAGATGGTAGACATGGACATGGGCACATATGAGCAGCTTGATCAGTTGAATACCGCGCGTCCATTCGTAAAGGCAGCGTTCCGTTGCTCACATGCAAAGGATATTCCTCAGGCAGTAGCACGTGCATATCGTGCAGCAGTAAGTGGCCGTCCTGGTGGTGTGTATATCGATATGACAACACCTGCACTTGGTGAGATCATGAATGCAGCAGACGCAGAAAAACTGTTCTATGAACCGGTAGATGTTGCATCACCAGTGGCTCCGACACAGAGCGCTGTAGATCGTGCTGTTGAAATCCTTACATCTGCAAAGCGTCCTGCAATCCTTCTTGGTAAGGGAGCAGCATATGCCCAGGTAGATGATAAGATTAANGAACTCATCGNGACCTACAAGATNCCTTATNTTGCAATGTCAATGGCTAAGGGTCTGATGCCNGACAATGGCGAACTCAGCGCATTGAGTTGCAGAAGCACCATTATGGAAAAGGCTGATGTAGTGATGGTGATTGGCGCNAGAATCAACTGGATGCTTTCATTTGGCAAGGGTAAATGGAATCCTGACATGAAGTTTATCCAGCTCGATGTAGAGCCGAAAGAAATTGACCGAAACGTTCCTATTGCCGCTCCAGTAGTGGGCGATATGGGAGAATCACTCGACATGATCCTTGCAGCAATGAAGGGAAAGACAATGGCAGCCGACCCACAATGGCTCGCATCGCTTCAGGCTGAGTCTAAGGTTAAGAATGCTAAGTTTGCCACCCGATTGGCAGATGCAGCCAACGTAATGCCTATGACACACTGGACAGCACTGTCGGTAGTGAAACCTGTATTGGAATCAAATCCTGACGTAATCCTCATCAACGAAGGTGCAAATACTCTTGATGATACCCGAGACTCAGTCGACATGTTCTTGCCACGTCACCGTGTAGACTGTGCATCATGGTCGATCATGGGTATGGGTATGGGTTCAGCAATCGGTGCAGCAGTTGCCACAGGCAAGAAGGTAGTCGCAGTGGAAGGTGACTCTGCCTTTGGATTCTCAGGAATGGACTTTGCAACCATTTGCCGCTACAAACTCCCAGTAACAGTTGTGATCTTCAACAATGGTGGTATCTACAACGGTATCGGTGTCAATCCGTCAGGTGGCGACGCACCAGCCCCAACCACACTTGATATCAATGCCAAGTACAACCTTATTGGCGAGGCATTCGGAGCCAACAACTATCGTGTAGACAATCCGGCAGACCTTAAGAAGGCACTTGAAGAAGCCATTGCATCCGGCAAACCTTGCTTGATAGATGTGCAGCTTGCAGACAACTCCGGCTCTGAGAGTGGACACATTGGATATTTGAATCCGGCACCGCTTATTGAATATACAGTGTGATATTGAATTTAGAATTTAGAATTTTGGATTTTGAATTTAGAATTTAGAATTCAGAATTTTGAATTCAGAATTTAGAAATATAATAAATATTAATCTTATTAAAATCATTCTACTATGGATATATCACATGTAATTCTATATGCCATTGTCCCTATTATAGTGGTGATGTTGGCGGGATATATAGCCGGAAAGAAAGGGGCGTTCACAGGAGATGACGCCAAGAAATTTAATAAAGTAGTGCTCGACTTCGCATTGCCAGCAGCATTGTTCGTATCAATTGTGCAGGCATCCCGAGAGGATCTTGTGAAGGATATCAAGTTGACCATTGTGTCTACGATAGGTATCATGGCCTGTTTCATGATAGTCTACTTTGTATTTAAATACTGTTTTAAGAAGAATACCGGTGCAGATGCAGCAGTATCAGCATTGATCAGCGGTTCACCGACAATCGGATTCCTTGGTTTTGCGGTGTTGGAACCGATCTTCGGCACCTCACCATCCGTAGCACTTGTAGTTGCGATTGTAGGTATTGTGGTTAATGCAATTGGTATTCCGGTTGGTTTGTCATTGATGAATGCATCATTGGAGAAGCAGAATCCTGGAGCGGCCGGGAAGAAGGAGAGTGCTTGGAAGCCAGTGCTTCACGCTCTTGAGCAGCCGGTGGCCTGGGCACCTATCTTGGCAGTGATTTGGGTAGTAATTGGAATTCCATGGCCTAAGGAACTTAGCCCATCGTTCGACCTTATTGCAAAGGCCAATGCGTCAATGGCAGTGTTCTCAGCAGGTATTACCCTTTCAGCCATTAAGATTCAGATCAACTGGCAGGCAGTGCTTGGCTCAATCATGAAGATGATCATGATGCCTGCAGTGGTATTGATCCTTGGTCTATTGTTCAAGATGGATCCATTGAACTTGAAGATGCTTGTAGTGGCAGCAGCCCTTCCACCAGCCTTCTCAGGTATCATTATTGCGGATGAGTATAATACTTATGTCGCCACCGGTACTTCATCTTTGACATTGTCAGTGATACTCTTTATCGGGTTCTGTCCGCTTTGGATATGGCTCACTAATCTTGCTATTGGTGCGTTCTAAAGCTAATATAGAAATTTTGATAATGCCTCAGGTCAATTTTGGCCTGAGGCTTTTTTTGACTGTGTGGGGCGCATGCGGAGCATAGAAGCCCCCTTGCCCCCTAAAGGGGGAATTTTTTGGACCTAATTGACGGTGTGGGGCGCATGCGGAGCATGCTTCCTTACGTTTTGGACGCTGGGAGGGGGGCGGAGGGGGCTTGCTGCTTGGGTTGAAATTATTATTTTATGTTAAATGGGTGGGAATGTCAGGATTTTTTTGTAATTTTGTCGCGTATTATGCGACGATTTTTCTTAATATTGAGTTCGTTGTTGTTTCTTGCTCTTATGCTGGCGCAACCGTCGATGCGCACAAGGGTAGGAAACACTATTGTCTCCATGGCCGAATCCGGCGGTGGGGATGAACCGCAATTGCCTGAAATCGTTGCGACAAACCTTCCGGAAAGTGATACGCTTGTCGGCATAAAGCCGATGTCGCCTGATAGCATTCTGAAGTATGCAAATTCTTCTGCATTAGATTCGTTGGCTTCAGATAGCGTATGGATTGAGGGAGACAGCGTCATCTTTGAAAAGACGGAATTGGATTCTTTAGCCTCAGACAGTGTTGATGTCGATTTATTTGACAGGGAGCCAATTGAGCGCGATTCAATAGGAGAAGACCGATCCGGACTGACGCGCATNAACCGNGAAAAAATNGANATAGAGAGCGCAGTTGCGTTTTCAGCCCAAGACTCAGTAGTGCTTATTGGCAATAATCTTGCATATCTCTATGGAAAAGGGAAAGTGGAGTATGGGCAATTCAAACTTGATGCTGATGAAATCAAGATGGTGATGGACTCCACGACGGTGTATGCCACAGGGCGACTTGACAGTGTGGGAGAATTGATTGGTAAGCCGGTGTTTCAAGATGGAGGAGACAGTTATGAATCAAAGAGCATGTCGTTTAACTTCAAGAATCAGCGTGGCTTTATNACAGACATCATCACTGAGCAGGGGGAAGGGTATTTGACNGGAGGACGCGCCAAGAAAATGGAGGATGGAAGTTTCTTCGCCGAAGATGCCATGTATACCACCTGCGACGAGCATGAGCATCCTCACTTCTATTTCCAGTTGACNCGCGGTAAGATCCGNCCNGGAAAAGATGTTGTGTCAGGACCTGTGTATATGGTGGTGGCCGATGTTCCGCTGCCACTTGCGTTGCCATTTGGATATTTCCCATTCAGCAAGGAATATTCATCAGGCATCATATTCCCGACATTTGGCGACGATTACAACAGGGGGTTCTATATGAGAAACGGCGGCTATTACTTCGCCTTCAGCGACTATGTGGATTTGGCTGTGACCGGAGAGATCTATACCAAGGGTTCCTGGGGAATCACCGGANGGTCTTCCTATANNAAAAGATATAGATACAATGGGTCGTTTAACATCTCATTCCTAAACACAGTTACAGGCGACAAAGGATTGCCGGACTATGCAAAACAGCACAACTTCCAGGTGATTTGGAGCCACTCCATGGACCAGAAAGCGAATCCCAATATGTCGTTTTCTGCCTCAGTCAACTTTTCAACCTCCGGCTATACGCGCAATGACCTGAATTCATATTATTCCAATTCATTTACAGAGAATACGAAGTCGAGTACGGTCAATTTGACCTATCGTTTTCCCGGTACGAAGTGGGCTGCGAGTGCATCGATGAACATCAGCCAGCGCACACAAGACTCCACACTTGCCGTGTCTTTTCCAAACCTGAATGTCACACTGGGACAGGTGGCACCCTTCAAGCGTAAGAAAGCGGCAGGGGCTGAGAGATGGTATGAAAAGATTAAATTGAGCTACACAGGACAATTTCAGAACTCACTCACCGCCCAGCAGGACGTATTCTTCAAGAAAAGTCTGATCAAAGACTGGAGAAACGGTATTAGACACTCAGTTCCGGTGTCGGCGACATTCTCAGTGCTGAAATACATCAATCTTTCTCCTTCGCTGAGCATGACCGACCGCATGTATACCTCCAAGATAAAGAGAAATTGGGATCCGAATGCGGCTGCTGAAGTGGCTGACACATGCTATGGGTTNTATAATTTGTTTGAATTCCAGGNATCATTGTCGGCAGATACCAAATTGTATGGTTTNTACAAACCGATGAAATTNTTAGGCAACAAGGTGCAGATGATACGCCACGTCTTGACACCGAGCCTTTCCTATAACTATACACCNGACTTCAGCGCTCCGTTTTGGGGAGGCTGGGGACAGTATTCCTACGTTAACAATGCCGGCGAGACGGTGACAAAAAAATACAACTACTTCCAGCATGGAGTGGTAGGAAGTCTTGGACAAGGTATGTCAAGTTCGGTGACCCTCTCACTCGCCAACAACTTGGAGATGAAAGTGAGGAGCGACCAGGACTCCACAGGAGTAAAGAAAATATCTTTGATAGAAAACCTCTCACTCAGCCAGAGCTATAACTTTGCTGCAGACTCCATGAATTGGAGCTACCTGAACACCTCCATCCTGCTCCGCCTGACCAAAAGCTTCAATCTGAACCTAAGCGCAACGTGGGATCCGTATACGTATGCGCTTAACTCAAGTGGTAGCCCTGTGAGAGTTAACAAATTGAGAATAAAGGCAGGCAAGGGATTGTATAAATTGACATCGACAGGAACCTCATTCAGTTATACCATTAACAACAGCACCTTCAAGAAGAAGGACGACAAGAACAAAAATAATCGGAACCGTAATAACGACTACGACGATTATGATGAGGATTATGATGAAGATGAGGAAGAATTTGCTGAGCAACCGCTAAAGCGAAGAAGGGGAACAGATCAGGAAGAAACTAAGAAAAATGATGCTGACGGCTACACTCCATGGGATTGCCCCTGGAGCCTGAGTTTCAACTACTCGATCAACTATACGGGACTTGGCACGTTTGACTACGAGAAAATGGACTATCGGGGTAAGTTTAATCAGAACCTATCGGTGTCAGGAAATATAAGGCCCACGAAGAACTGGAATGTATCGATGTCGTGCAGTTACGACTTCCAAGCGAAGAAGATAGCGTATATGAACCTGAATATTTCTCGCGACATGCACTGCTTCACGATGAGCTGCTCCATCATTCCGGTTGGAATGTATAAAAGTTTCAATTTCAACGTAGCAGTGAAGTCCTCCCTGCTGAAAGATATCAAATATGACAAGCAGTCGTCGCGGCTAAATGGCATCAATTGGTAAAAATATTTGGAGATTAGGAAAAATTTTATTAATTTTGTAGAGATTTATCGAAGCATGGCCCGACAGCTGCATCAAGTGACAAGGGATTTAAAACGAGTAATCGCCCGACTTGCCTCAGAAAGAGACAAGGCATTTGATGAGCGAGCGCGCCTCAAGGAAGAGAACGAAAGATTGAGACTCCAACTTGAGGAGAGAGGGAGGGAACTTTCTGCCGCCCGGATGGAGGTGGATTTCCTGACAGTGTCGCATCGGCTTGCCGATTCACCCGAGAATCTAATTTCGGCGCGCAGAAGGCTGCAGAGATTGATCGCAAAAATAGACAGATGCGTCGCTCTCCTCAAGGATGACGCAGACATCAGCTGATGAATTCTAAAGAGATTAAATTCAATATAGAAGTCAATATAGCCGGAGAGAGATTCTCACTGAATGTGCCCTTGTCGAAGCAAGATTTCGTAAGGAAAACTGAGGCAGAAATGGAGTTTTGCCTAAAAGAATTCAGGAGAAGATATCCCGGAAAGGGCCAGAAAGAATTGCTGGCGATGNTGGCATATCATTATGCATCCAACTATTACGCATTTNCTGAGCAGCAGGAGCGTGAGATAGAGGAAGCCGAAGAACTGCTCAGAGAGGCAGAGCGGCTTTGTGGGGACGCGGACAGCGAGGACCCAAAAGAGGATGCAGAAGAGTTTGACATCGATTGACGCATTGCAAAATCCTTTATATTTCTGAGGCTGAAAACGCCAGGCATCATCCTTCCGGCATCGGATTGCGGGAAGGAATTTCCGCGTACCCTAAAGTCGGGTAACTAAAGATTAATAACAAACAACAATAAAAAACATTTATATAACTAAAAGACATGACAACAGCAATATGGATCATCATAGCAGTAGTGGCAGCCATCGCAGGATATGCAGTGGCCACCGCTATGAGCAGCAAAAGCGCCGGGAGCAGGGCCAATATGATACTCGAGGATGCCCGCAAAGACGCTGAAGTGATCAAAGAAAAGAAGATAATCGAGGCTAAAGAGCAGGAGGTGAAGATTCTGTCGGAAGCTGATCGTAACGCCAACGCAAAGATGCAGAAAGCCCAGGCTTCTGAAGCGCGTGCCAAGCAGAGAGAAATCCAACTCAACCAGCAGCAGGCAGAACTCAACCGCCGGAAGAAAGAACTTGACTCGCAGAAGCAGAGCCTTGACACAAGACTCAACAACGCCGAAAATCTTGAGCGCACGCTTGAGGCAAGGAAAGGGGAAGTGGAGCATCTTTACCGTCAGGCTCAAGAGCAGCTTGAGCATATCTCAGGGCTTTCAGCCGAAGAGGCACGTGAACGTCTGATCGAAAGCCTTAAAGATGAGGCGAGAACTGCAGCTCAGGGATATATCAACGATATAATGGATGAGGCGAAACTCACTGCCAACAAGGAGGCCAAGAAGATTGTGATACAATCTATTCAGAGAGTTGCGACTGAAGCGGCTGTAGAGAACTCTGTGACTGTATTCCATATAGAAAATGATGAAATCAAGGGTAGGATCATCGGTCGAGAGGGTCGCAATATCCGCGCACTCGAGGCTGCTACCGGTATTGAAATTATCGTAGACGACACTCCGGAAGCAATCGTGCTTTCAGGATTTGACCCTGTGCGCCGTGAGATAGCTCGCCTGGCTCTTCATCAGCTTGTGCTTGACGGACGTATCCACCCTGCTCGCATAGAGGAAGTCGTGGCAAAAGTGAAAAAGCAGGTGGAAGAGGAAATCAACGAAACCGGCAAGCGCACTTGCATCGACCTTGGAATCCATGGACTCCATCCTGAACTTATCAGAATGGTGGGCAAAATGAAATATCGCTCATCTTACGGACAAAACCTATTGCAGCACGCAAGAGAGACAGCCAACCTTTGCGCCATCATGGCAGCAGAGTTGGGCCTGAATCCTAAAAAGGCGCGCAGAGCGGGTCTGCTCCACGACATAGGCAAGGTGCCTGACGACGATCCGGAAATCCCACATGCAATCTTCGGCATGAAACTTGCGGAGAAATTCAAGGAGAAGCCTGATATCTGCAATGCCATCGGCGCGCACCATGATGAGGTGGAGATGACAAGTCTTCTTTCTCCAATTGTGCAGGTGTGTGACGCAATCTCCGGAGCACGTCCGGGAGCACGCCGTGAGATAGTAGAGGCCTATATTAAGAGACTCAACGACCTTGAGCAGCTTGCATTGTCGTATCCAGGAGTAATAAAGACCTATGCAATCCAGGCAGGTCGCGAACTTCGAGTGATAGTAGGGGCTGACAAGATTTCAGATGAAGAAATCGACAGCCTATCAGCCAATATAGCCAAGAAAATCCAGGACGAGCTTACTTATCCGGGACAGGTGAAGATCACCGTGATACGCGAGACCCGTGCCGTGGCATATGCCAAATAATAAGGAGGCGAGCCTATGGATGAATTAGAGAACAAACCTATACCGGACTGCACGGAGTGTGGCGGCTGCGACACGGGAGGCTGCGGCGGATGTGGAGGAGGCTGCAGTGGAGGCTGTGGCAATACCAATACGGAAGCAGATAATGCCGACGAAATCGAAGCTTGCGAATCGCACAAGGTGATGGGATGGCGGCGTGAGCCGCGTGGCAAACTCTTTGCCACCAATTGGCTTGGCGACATCTCGACTGTGGCAGACTTTCCGGCGGTGCAGGTGCAGTTTAAGAACACGCGAGCCGGCTTTTACCTGAACACTGCGAAACTGAATCTGGAGATTGGTGACACAGTTGCGGTGGAAGCCGCCAATGGTCATGATATCGGACAGGTGACTATGGTGGGTCCGCTGGTCAGGATGCAGATGGTGAAAGCGAAGATGGATCCTGATAATCTTGAGGAACTCAAGAAGGTGTTCCGAAAAGCCCGTCCGTCGGATTTAGAGAGATTCAATGAGGCGAGGAGCAAAGAGCANAGCACGATGATCAAATCGCGAGCCATTGCCGAAGAACTTGGCCTGAATATGAAGATCGGTGACGTGGAATACCAGGGAGACGGCAGCAAAGCCATCTTCTATTACATAGCCGATGAACGAGTTGACTTCAGAAAATTGATCCGCATTCTTGCTGATGAATTCAAGGTGAGGATTGAGATGAAGCAGATANGTGCGCGCCAGGAGACAGGGCGCNNCGGNGGCATCGGGCCNTGTGGCCGGCCACTTTGCTGCTCAAGCTGGATGACCCACTTTGTGAGTGTCGGCACCGGAGCTGCCAGGATGCAGGACCTTTCAATGAATCCGCAGAAACTTGCAGGACAATGTGCAAAACTCAAATGCTGTCTTAATTTTGAGATCGATGCATATGCTGAAGCCGTAAAGCAGTTGCCTTCGAGAGATGAAGTGCTTCAGACCAAGGACGGAGACTTCTTCCTATTCAAGACAGACATCTTGACAAGGACTCTTACATACAGCAGCGACAGGAAAACGGCAGCAAACCTTACAGTGATTCCTGCATCAAGAGCCTTTGAAATCATTGCTCTTAATAAGCAGGGAATCAAGGTGGATCGTCTTGACGAAGAGGCTGATGGCAAAGANGAGATGAGAGAGTATATCGATCTTACTGACCAAGATGCCTTGACAAGGTTTGACAAGGCTAAGAAAAAGAAATCGAAGCACAAGCAGGGTCAGCACAACGACAGACATATGGCCCAGCAGGAAAACCGCAGTGTGGAAGCAGAAGATCGTCAGAATACCGAAACAGGTCACGAAGGGGGAAGAAAGTCGGGCAATCAGCGCCGGCAGAAGCGCCAACAGCGCAACAGAGACCACAATACAAACAACAAGGAGACAAATGACGCATAATAATCTTAAGGAACACCTTACAGATCCAATCTTCCAGGTCATTGGCAAGACTGCCGATGATTTGGGTCTTGAAGTCTATGTAGTAGGCGGATATGTGCGTGATTTGTTTTTAGATCGTCATTCCGCAGATTTGGATTTCGTGACCGTAGGAAGCGGGATTGAACTTGCGCGGGCAGTGTCGGAAAGGCTTGGAAAGAAAGGGAAACTGACTGTATATGCCAATTATGGCACAGCGCAGATCAAGCACAAGGGTTTGGAATTGGAATTTGTAGGGGCAAGGAAAGAAAGTTATACCCGCAATTCGCGCAATCCCATTGTGGAGAATGGAACTCTCGATGATGACCAGAAAAGGCGAGACTTCACCATCAATGCTATGGCAATTTGCCTGAATGCGGCCAGATATGGCGAGCTTGTGGATCCTTTTGACGGATTGGCAGACCTTGATGCCAAGATCATCAGAACTCCTCTTGACCCGGATGTGACTTTCAGTGATGATCCGCTGAGGATGATGNGAGCCATACGGTTTGCCACGCAACTTGAGTTTGAGATCCTGCCGGAGACATTTGAAGGGATAAAAAGAAATGCTGAGAGGATAAAGATCATCACCAAGGAGCGAATTAATGACGAACTTGGAAAGATAATGAGATCCCGTCGACCGTCGATAGGTTTTCACCTTCTTGATGAGTCAGGACTTCTGCAACTGATAATGCCTGAGGTGTATGCACTCAAGGGAGTGGAGAGTGTTGGAGGAAGGGCCCACAAAGATAATTTCCTGCACACTCTGCAGGTGGTGGATAACGTGGCTGACAGGTCGGACAACGAATGGCTCCGCTGGGCGGCTTTGCTTCACGACATTGCCAAGCCGGTAACAAAAAAATGGGACAACAACTCGCTAGGCTGGACCTTCCACAACCATAACTTCATAGGAGAAAGGATGGTGCCGAAGATTTTCCAGGCGATGAAGATGCCGCTCAACGACAAGATGAAGTATGTGCAGAAACTTGTCGGGCTTCACATGCGTCCGCAGCAGGTGGGCGAGGAAGGGGTCAGCGATTCCGGAGTGCGTCGACTGCTGACAGATGCCGGCGAGGATGTGGAGGACTTGATGATCCTTGCAGAAAGCGACCTGACATCTCGGAATCCAGTCAAAGTAAAATCCGCACTCGATGGGTTTATGGCATTGAGAGAAAGGATGAAGGAAATTATCGCGGCCGACGACTACAGGAAATGGAAGAATCCTATCAATGGACATGAGATCATGGAAAGGCTTGGGCTTCCCCCATCGCAGGAGATATCAAGGCTGAAGCAGATAGTGAAAGACGCGATACTTGACGGCGTGATTCCTAACGACCATGATGCGGCTTGGGAATATCTTTTGGCGCATCGGGGGGATATAAGCCCCCTTGCCCCCTAAAGGGGGGATATGTTGGGGAGGGTATAATAAAGTATATATGATTTGCGTTAAGCATTCAGAGATATACCATCGCTATGTTGACAGTGTATAATGATAAATACTTACGAATATGTGTGGAATAGTAGGATATGTAGGAGACCGTAATGCCTACGATATTCTTATAAAAGGCTTACATCGGCTTGAATACCGAGGATATGACAGTGCGGGAGTCGCTCTGGTCAGTCCGTCAGGAAAACTCAATGTGTATAAAGCACTTGGCAAAGTATCAAATCTTGAAGCATATTGCAAGGACAAGGACACTAATGGGGGAACCGGCATAGCCCATACGCGCTGGGCTACCCATGGAGAACCATCAGACCGCAATGCCCATCCTCACTATAGTGAAGATGAGGAGATAGCTCTTGTGCACAACGGCACAATAGAAAATTATAAGGTTTTGAAGGATGCCTTGATACAGAACGGATGCAAATTCCAATCGGAGACCGACACTGAGGTGCTGGTGCAGCTGATAGAGTATATCAGGACTCACAACGATTGCACTCTTCTTGAGGCTGTTAAGGAGGCGCTTCGCCAGGTGGTAGGCGCCTACGCAATCGCCGTGATAGAAAAGAATAATCCTGATGTCATCATTGCGGCGCGTAAGAGCAGCCCGCTTGTGATTGGCATAGGGGAGGGAGAAATGTTTCTTGCCTCTGATGCGACTCCTATTGTGGAGTATACGAAGGATGTGGTGTATGTCAAAGACAATGAGATTGCCATCATATCNAAGAATGANCCGTTGAAATNGATCAACCTCAATAATGAGGAAACGACGGTAGATGTGAAAACACTCGAACTTTCCATATCTCAGCTTGAGAAAGGTGGGTATCCGCATTTTATGCTCAAGGAGATTTTTGAGCAGCCGGTCACACTGCTTGATTGCATAAGAGGCAGGGTGATAAATGGAGGTCAGGACATTATAGTAAGTGGTGTGCTTGACAGCAAGGAGAAGTTTATGAATGCCAAGCGTATCATCATAGTGGCATGCGGCACATCTTGGCATGCATCGCTTATTGGCAAATATCTGATTCAGGACATGTGCAGGATTCCGGTAGAAGTGGAATATGCGAGCGAATTCCGCTACAGCAACCCGGTGCTTGATGAGAGGGATGTGGTGATAGCAGTCTCACAGAGCGGCGAGACGGCCGACACGCTCGCTGCCATCCAGAAGGCACACGACGCCGGCGCATATGTATATGGCATCAGTAATGTAGTGGGGAGTTCAATTCCTCGCAACACTGACTCCGGCACATACATTCATGTTGGCCCGGAAATTGGAGTTGCGTCTACTAAGGCTTTCACCGGGCAGGTGATGGTGCTTACGCTCATTGCAATGGCAATAGCAGAGATAAAGGGCACTAAGCCGAAAGAAGAACTTGTCAAGATAGGGGAGGAGATTTTGAAGATTCCCGAGTATGTGAAACAGACGCTTGCTCTCAATGACCAGATAGAAAGATTGTCGCTTATATTCACATATGCCCACAACTTCCTATATTTAGGACGAGGATACAGTTATCCTGTGGCTCTTGAAGGGGCATTGAAGCTTAAGGAAATCTCCTACATCCATGCCGAGGGCTATCCGGCGGCTGAGATGAAGCATGGTCCGATTGCCCTAATTGATGCGGAGATGCCTACTGTCATCATCGCGCCCAACGACCATCTGTATGAAAAGATTGTCAACAATGTGCAGCAGGTGAAGGCACGCCATGGAAGTGTGATAGCGATCGTCACCGAGGGAGACAAGGAAATCAAGAATATTGCCGACCATGTGATAGAGGTGCCTAACGTTCCGGAATGCCTCACACCGATAATCACCAGCATACCGCTTCAGCTCTTGTCGTATTACATTGCCATCAACAAAGGAAAGAACGTGGATATGCCGAGAAATTTGGCAAAATCGGTGACTGTGGAATAAAAACGATATATTATTGATACTCATCTGTATAATATATTCTTATAAGAATAAGGGAGTGTGCGGATGAAAAAAAATGCACATCCGCACACTTTTTTTTCTTGAAAAATTTGGTGCATTCAAAAAAAAGTTGTAATTTTGCACTCGGTTTCGGGAATGAAGTNAGAAACCGAACAAACAATGCCTCTTTAGCTCAGTTGGCCAGAGCACGTGATTTGTAATCTCGGGGTCGTTGGTTCGAATCCGACAAGAGGCTCAAGAACGATGAAAATTCAAGGGCGAATACCAGAGTGGCCAAATGGGGCAGACTGTAAATCTGCTGGTTAATACCTTCGGTGGTTCGAATCCATCTTCGCCCACAAACAAAAATGCGGAAGTAGCTCAGTTGGTAGAGCATTAGCCTTCCAAGCTAAGGGTCGCGAGTTCGAACCTCGTCTTCCGCTCCAAATAGACTGCCCATATAGCTCAGGGGTAGAGCACTTCCTTGGTAAGGAAGAGGTCGCGGGTTCAAATCCCGCTATTGGCTCAATGGGGACTCGAGTAGTCCCCGTAAATGTAAAGGCGAATTTTCAAACAAATAAAAATATAGCAAAGAACTATGGCTAAAGAAAAATTTGAAAGAACGAAACCGCATGTTAACATCGGTACAATCGGTCACGTAGACCACGGTAAGACAACACTTACAGCAGCCATCACAAAGGTGCTTGCAGAAAAGGGTCTCTCCGAAGTTCGTTCATTCGACTCAATTGACAATGCTCCTGAGGAGAAAGAGCGTGGTATCACAATCAACACTGCTCACGTAGAATATCAGACTGCAAACCGCCACTACGCACACGTAGACTGCCCGGGACACGCCGACTATGTAAAGA
>WFLX010026750.1_pt1 | contig 16015 bp, 17 predicted proteins | sample 4967041 | NCBI WGS metagenome assembly WFLX01 (sample SAMN12857096, study PRJNA449069) | gut metagenome | isolation source: stool from male and female vole | host: Microtus ochrogaster | place: USA:Florida | collected 2017 | reverse complement strand
CATCCTGTTTGAAATTGAGGTGCTCAAATGCCTTGACATAACCCAGCTGGTTGCACACACATTGTGTGTTTCCTATCTGCTTTATGATGTTGCGGTGTGAATGGCCATAAATCCAATAGTTAACTCGACTATCAGCAATGAAGTTTCCTAACTCAGAGGTAAATGCACCATTTATCGGACTGCCGCTAAATTCCAGAGCCATTAAAGAGAATGACGGCACATGGTGTGTGGCCACGATAATTTTCTCAACCCGATTTTCTCTGACGGCTTTTTCAATAAATGCCCTGCACCTCTGATGTTCCTCATTGAATCGTTCCCATGTAAGCGTTTTCTCTCCGTCTCTTATAAGATGGAAGTCGCTCACGTTACGCTGAGTAATATAGCCATTCTCCGGCGATATTTCAGACCATAGGGTTGACGCAATTAAATCAGTTGTATCATCCAAATGAATGACCTTGTTGTAAACATATCTGACGTTATGCCTAAGATGTAATTCCCAATCTTCACTCAGCGTATTTATATCGAAGTGCCGATACAGTTCGTGATTTCCGGGAATGGCAATGACTTCCTGAAAGTTGTCGGATGCCCAATCCCAGAATGGATGTCTTTTCATAGCTTCATCTCCCAGGTATCCAATATCACCTGCAAGTATAAGAATATCGCCTGCAGGAGTTATCGGATGTTGCCTGAGAAATGATGTGTTTGCACCAAATTCAAGATGCAGGTCAGAGGCATACTGGACTTTCATCGTTTGAAATGGGTTAAAATTTCGATTATATAGTCAACACGGTCATAGTCGCCATATGGTAGCATACATTCTATTTCCTCACGGTAGTTCCGGCGATTCAGCAAATCTGACGCCCAGGATGAAATGTACTCAACAAGCGATTTGTCGTTTTCTATATCAAATAGAGATATGATGTCCTGACGATTGTTTAAAACATAAATCAAATCTTCAAAATCGTGCGATAATCTCAAATCATCTCCTCCTCTACCTCTAATTGCCTCTATCTTAGTAGCGAGATAGTATAGCGGCGGCAAGATATGAACCATACAACCATCCGGCAGTTGATAAGCAATACGGTGTTGAAAACCGGGGTGATACCATTGGTTGGTGAATCCAAGAATACTATCCCTGTCAGGCATGATATCGACTATCTCGCCATTATATTTCCAACGACATATCACACCGGATTCTATGTCATTCTCAAAACCATGCTTGCGCAACCGGTCCTCAAATTCCTGCAGACTGCCGTAGGTAGCAAGTTCTATTACGCAGTCCACATCCATCGTCGGGCGAATCTCTGAGCCCGCCGGGTCATCGGCATAGAGTTCAGCTACCGAGCCACCAACAAAGACAACATCGCGGCACAGCTCCCCAAGGCCTTCAGCTATAACTCTGAGGCGATTGAGATTACTTGACATCATAAGTATCGAGAATTGTGTCGAGTTCCACTTTGGCGAGTTCCACTTCTCTTGTCCGTCCAATCCGGAAAATATCGGCGATAGCCAACAGNCTGTGAAGCNTGGNGTCAAGCCNTACAGCATCCGNAACAGTACGATAAAGNGNAGCAATAGCNTCGCCACGGATATTTCCTTTTGAATCAGGCCACACGTAAACATCTTTCTCCGACAGAATTTTCTCATTCATTGGCGGAGCGGAGATTGCGGTAGCAATTCCCCTTACTTTCGCCTGCGGTTGAACAGGAAATACATATTTCAGCCCATGAACCAGAAATTCTTTTAATGCAAGAATATTCACACGTTGTTTAAGATTGTCAACCAAATGGGCAATACGGCAACGCTCTAACGCCTCGGACACCTCCGAAGCGCTTATGCTAAGTTCCTTTGCGATCTGGGCATTGGTCATGCCTCGTCCTGTCAAAGTGACTTTTTTTAAAAGAATGACGATGTCCTGAGGACGCATACTGTTTGTGGTTTAGTTATTTACATTATCATATTCGCGATTCGCGAATTGCAAATTTAGCAAGAAATCGTAGATTATACAAATCATTCGCGATTTATTATTATTACGCCATTCAAATTCTTATATTTTTTCTGTTGGCCGGGGAATCTCGCGTCGCAAAAGGGTTTAGGGAAGCGTTTTTCGGTTTGATTGGGCAGGGGAGGTTATTTGGAGTGGAGGGAGGGTTTGCGGCGGAGGGCTTTGAGGAAGGAGAGCATGGAGTCGAAGTCGCGTTTGTAGACAAAGCCGAGGCCCTGGGTGGTGAGGGCGTTTTTGACGTAGAAATTCTGGTCGTTATAGCGGTTGTAGGCCTTGAATCGGAGCGAGCCGGAGCGGTTGAGCAGATATTCGATGTCGAAGTCGCCAATAAAGGCGTTGTTGTTGAGGGTCTTGTCGCGGTAGCCGAAGTTGCCGTTAAAGAGCAGTCGGTTGTTGAGCAGCGAGGCGCCGAGTGCGAGGTCAAACTCCATGTCGGAGAAATCGCCGCGGTCGGAGCGGATGTTGGGCGCAATCGAGAGCTTGTCGGTGAGCTGTCCCAGGGCGTTGCCGAGCTGAGAGGAGAGGGTCGACGAGGCCATCGACACAAACTCGTTGCCTTTGGTGGCCGTGATATAGTCGGGAGTATAGAAACGGTTGAGCGCAAGGAGATAGAGCATTTGTCGGGCGCGCATGTCGTCGGTGCTCACGATCGAGTTGACCTTGCGCTTAATGTCATCCTTGAGGGTGGGGAAATTGAAATCATAGTCGATGCCNGGCGAGCGCATGTCGCCGTTGACGAGTATCATGGCGTCGACCGGCACAGTGGTGCGAGTCAGCTCGGGGTCGTCGAGAAATGACTCGTCAAGGTCTGAGAGGTTGGCGGTGAGACGATAGGAGGCGGCGATGTTGAGACGCGCGGCATAGGGGTCACCCATAAACCTGATTTCGCTGCCGGGGTTGATCTTGAAATCCTTGCGGATTATATCCTGGAAGGTGAAGTTATAGGAGCCGCTTTCGAGAGTGTAGTCGCCGCGCAGGCCGAGGTCTTCGGAGGCGGAATTATAGGTGAGGGTGAGCACGCCGTTGCCGCGCGCCTTGATAGCGTCGCCGCCCACGGGGTCCATCACCACGGTGAGCAAAGCGTTGGGGTTGGCTCTCACCGTGAGGTCCATGTCATAGATAGAGGCGTTTTCCTCCTCCTGCTGTTTGGCCAGAGCCTTGCGGCGCTCCCTCACCTCCTCGGGCACATTGGCCTCCTCCTCCGAGATAGTGCCTGTGGGGTTGAGGCGGTCGCGGAAGGTGATAAATGTGTAATCGTAGGCCTCCTCAGAGTCTGACAGCACGAAGGTGAATGTAGAGGAGGGAGCGGTGGCCATGTCGACCTTAATGTCAATCTTGCCCGGCACACCGTTGATGTCGGCGGCGCCGTTGCCATAGATTGTGCCATACCATATCAGCTCGGGCGACGGAGGAATGTCGTAGACCAGCATCGAGTTGGCGTTGGAGATGCGGAAGTTGAATTTGGGGTAGTGGAAATTGGTGTGCGAGAGCCATCCGTCGAGGCGGGCGGTGTGGCCGTCGCGGTCATGGAGGGTGATGTTGTTGAGGTCGATATAACCGGGGGTGAGGTGAACCGAGTCGGTGGCGGTGTAGCTCGTGCCGGTAAAGTCGAGTTTAAGCTTGAGGTCTTCGGCAAATATGTCGCCGCTCATGTTGACATCCTTGAATGTGCCAAACAGGTGGGCGTTGCCCGAGGCATAACCGCTCACCTCGCTGGCAAAGGCGGCCATAAACGGTTTCATGAAGCCCACCGCAATCTTGTCGGCCTTGAAATCGAGGTCGATATAGCCCTCGGTGGTGGGCTTGATATAGCCGTCGATGGTNGANTGNCGCCCGTTGGGCTGGGAGACTGTGGCGTGGATGTTGACGGCGGGTTTGAGGGCGTCGAANTCGGCGCGTATCATTGTGTTGCCCANCAGCGAGAAGTTATATTTCAGCCCNTCGACATAGAGCCCTGAGGTNGAGGCCACGGGATTGGAGGAGAGAATCGAGCTGCCGGTGATGTGGCCCGAGGCAATGCCGCCAAACATGGCGTTGGGAATGTTGAGTGTCTCAAACACATAGTCGAGGTCAACGTTGCTGAGGTCGATAGTCAGCGAGTCGGAGGGGAGNGGCGANGCTATGCCGTTGATCTTGACAAACTGGTTGTCGTGGCCGGCGAGAAAATTGTTGACGGCAATGCGTTTTGTGCCCTCGATGTCGATTTCCGAGCGGTGGAGGGTCCAAACGGTGTCGTTAAACGTCAATCGGCCCGGCTCGACTATCACTTTGGCGTCGAGCTGCGGTTTGCCGGCGTTGACCGAGCGGCTCAATCGGGTGTCGAGATTAACCTGCCCCGAGAAATCGCGGGTGCTTTCNACNACCCAGTTGATGTCGGTAGAGAGCGAATCAACAGCGTTGGACACCGAGGCGATGTTGAGCTTCATCGAGCCGTTTTTGGTGGGCATCGTCGTGGCGGCGCTTATGCTTGCGGCGGGGAGAGAGTCGTTGAGCGACTGCAGCGACAGAGCGAGGCGGGTGTCGTTGATCTCCTTGTTGCCCTGCCAGAGATAGGGAGCCGAGAGGAGCATAGAGGCGGCGTTGTCAGACAGGTGGCCTGAAAGATCAACGGGATATCTCACCTGAATCGGCATCGACATCACACTTTCGAGCGGCTTGGTGGTGAGCAGGCGGAGGGAGAAATCAAAGTCGTTGGCCATCGCTTTGGCGGGAATCTCAACCGGCGAGACTGCCGACGGAAAGACCGAAGCGAGAAGGTTTCTCACGCTTTTTACTATCGTAGAGGTGTTGATGCGCCCTGTGAGCGAGGCATCGGCAAGGTCGCCGGCAAAGTTGATCTGCTGACCGAGCGAATCACCCGCTATCGGTGAAATGGCCTCGATGGATGTGCGCCTCAGGCTGAGAAGCACCGAGTCGGTGGAGGTAGCGAGGGTGAGGTCGTTGATGTCGAGCAATCCGTCAATGCTCATCACCCCCTCCTGACGGCGCGCGAGGGTGACCGATCCCGAGGCGGTGGCCGAGAGATTGGGCGCTTTGGCCAGAATACCTTTGGGGGTGGTGAAGAGACCTATGTTGACATTGTTGCCGGTGAGCTGCAGGTCAATCTGTTTGGGACCGAAGGGGCCTTTGAAATCAAGCGACCCGAGCATCGAGGCTTCGATTTCAGCATCGAGCAGCGGTGACTCCGACCTGAAGCTGAGGTCATAACGGGAGCCGTTTTCCACCCCTCCGTATATCTCGATGTCGTTGAGCTCGGTGTCTTTCCAGGTCAGCGAGGCGATGTGGGTGTCGAGAGTGCCGTTGACAATCGCCGATTTCACCATCGCCATGTTGGCCGACAGCTCTGCTGATACGCCCCCGATATTCTTAAGCTCCTGAGGCAGCAATCCGCCGGGCGAGGCGAGCGGCGCGAGGCTTTGGCTGGTGATTTTGGCCGAGCCCTTGAGGTTGGTGGTGTTGGCCGAGCGAGTCATCGTGGCCGACGAGCTGAGGGTGAGCAGCTCGCTGTCGAAGGTCATGTTGAGGTCGGCGGCCACAGGTTTGCCCGAGGAGAGCGAGGCGGCGCCGTCGGCGTTGAGCTCAACCATGCCGAGCGATGAGAGGGGGGAGAAGGTGGAGGGGAGCCGGGTCAGGAGCGTTTTGGCTTTGCCGGCGTTGACTTTCACCATCAGTTGCCTGAGAGTGGCGGAAATTGCGTCGGGGCTGCTCATCAGGCCGTCGAGGGNGGCCGAGGCGGTGACCTCGATACCCTCGTTGCGCGAAAAGAGGCTCAGCGCTTCGAGCTCCGGGNGGTCGGGTGTGCCCGAGAGGCTCAGGGCCAGCTGCATCGGCAGGTCGAAATCTTCGAGCGCGGGGAGAAACGGGGCTCCATCCGAGGGNTTGACNGTGCTTTCGGGGCGGGTGGAGAGAGCTATGGGCATTTGTGCCAGACTCTGCTTTGAGGGGAAATCCTCGCTGTCGGGCCATTTCAGCGCTATGGGGTTGAAGCTTATCAGCGATCCCGGCAGGTCGAGCTCCAGGCGGTTGACATTGAGCGAGCCGGGCGAATAGTCAAAGCGTGCCGACAACCTTTCGACCTTTATGCCCGAGCGCTCGTCAAGGGCCAGACGGGGCATGTCGACAGTGAGGCGCCGTCGCCCGTTTTCAGTCACAAACTCCGGTATTCGGAGGTCGGCGCTGAGATTGTCGACCGAGATATGGTTCTTGTCAAACCCTTTGGCGCGATAGGGGAGCGAGGCCACATTATAGCTCAGCGAGGCGTCGCGTATCACGATGGCGCGTATCTGCAGCCTGATGTCGGCCGGCGGCTTCGAGGGGTCCTGAGGCTTGAGGGCGTCGATGATGTTCTGAATGTTGAGGGGGGCGTTGAGCGAGTCGCGGCTGAGCCTTATGTCGGGGCGGATGACAGATAGATAGTCAACCACTATCCTTTGCCTGACTATGAGGTGGCTCAGCGACACCCCCACGCCGAGAGTCCTTATCTTGAGGGCAGTGTCACCTTTGCAATCCTCCACCACCACGCGGCGGAGGGTGAGCTTATTGAACGGCGCGATGTTGACCGACTCGATCGACACCNTTGAATCGAGNAGCAGTGAGAGCTGTTTGCCCGCCTCCCNGCTNACATAGCTATGAACNGCNGGCACCGACAGCAGCACANGGAGCGCCGNCGGAATGATAANCACCAGCAATAATGCTNTGACTATCAGAAACCTAATGGTCTTGNAGANCTTGTTTAACATATATGCCCGGGAGGNAAAATAGCTTTATGAACGGCGAAGTTACAATTTTTTTTTGATACTTTTGTTGCAAAATCGCTGTGGCTGNGTATTANAGACANATGAAAGGAGAAAATCTCATATCAGCATTCCGAAAGGTCACCCTGAGATTTGGCAGGATGGTCTCTCAGCGCGACGATTCCGAGGATGTCGACGACGCCCTTCAGGAGGCTTTCCTGAGGGTGTGGACACGCCGGGAAAGTCTCGCCGACGAGAGTCATGCCGAAGGGCTGCTCACCGTCACGGCCCGCAACCTGCATGTCGACAGCCTGCGCCGCCGGTCGGTAAGATCAGGAGATATTTCGGTTGAAGATCTGCCCGAGAAATTTTCTCCCCCGCCCGAGGCGGATGTCGAAGAGCTCTATAACGAGGTAGATACCCTGGCCGGCCAACTCCTCTCGCCACGCGACAAAGAAATTCTCTATCACAGAGAAAAAGATGGCTGGGACTTCGACGAACTCGCCCGATATTACGACCTCTCGGAGGCCAACGTGAGGATGATAGTATCGAGGGCACGCAACAAAATCAGAATGATTTATAACACCCGACATAATCTATGACTGACAAAACAACCTTATATGCGCTTATCGAAAGATATTTCGATGCCGATATGACTCCGGGCGAGGAGAGGGAGCTGCTGGGCCTGTTGCTCAACTCCGACCACACCGACCCCAAGGTCTGCGAGGCTCTTGCCGTGATGGGTTATGCCCGCATGATCAGCAAGCCGGCAGTTGAGAAGCCGCGCCGTCAGCCCTTCATGGCCGTGTGGCGCCCCGCCCTGACGGTGGCCGCTTCGGTGGCGGTGATTGTGGTGCTCGTAGCCGCAATGATGGTGNGNNTNGGTAGCCCNNCCACNNTCCCTGCCGACAGTTATGCTTANTCGGGAGGTGAGAAAATCGAAAATCTCCGTGANATAATGTCAATTGTCGAAAGCCAGATGAACGACATGTCAGAGGCGCAGTCAGACATGCTCAACGATGTGACTTCCGACCTTGACGAAATGCGCGGAGTGATGAATGAACTCAATGATTAAGGAATATGAAAAAACTAATTATTGTCATAGCCATAATGTGGCTCTCGGTCACGGGCCTGCGGGCTCAGAGCGGTCTCAACGTGGCGCCCTATCTGAGCGACAAGTTTACCGACAATCCCGACGTGACCTATGTGAGCCTGTCGGGCAGTCAGCTCAGCGCGGCGGGACTCACGGCCTATAAGAGCATCTCTGAGACCGCCGACGACGAGCTTGGCGCAGCCATTCTCAAAGCCGTGACCAAAGATGGCGCTTCGGCCGAGACCAAGGAGGTGTCGTATAAAAACGGTCAGCTCTATTTCGGATTCTATTCGCTGGGGGGCACGGCAAAGAAAAAACGCTATCTCTTCTACCTCAACCGCCGAGCCATAGGCAAACGCAAGTCAACACTTATCTATCTCGAGGGCAACCTGAGTGAAAAAGAGGTGANGGCCNTTATCGAANACTGACGAAACTTTTNTAGAACGTAACNTAACTATTTAAGAATATGAGNTGGAGAACTTTTATAACNGCAGTGATAATGTCGGTAACTCTGGCCGCGCCCGCTATTGAGGCGCAGGAACAGGCTCCGCGCGACACTCTCAAACTGTTTGACAAGAAACTTAAGGATATCACCATAGTGCGCAAGGGGGAGAGGGTTATCCTCGATGCCAAAGAGCAATATGACACTTTCGGCATAGGTATTCCTGTGAGATTCAGCGTGGATGTCGACAACACACCGGGCGATAATATCGACCTGTTTTCGGAATCGTGGGGCGTGGAGATGCCTTTCTTCAAGAAAAAGAAACATAATGATATTAAAGTGCCGGGTTACAGCTGCAGCCGTAGCACCACCTTCTTCAACCACGCCTACTGGGGTCAGCGATTCAACTACCACAACAAGGGGAGGCTCGACAACTCTTATGAAATCGGTGTGAGAAGCGTGTTTGGCGCCAAATGGGAAAACAGCTACCGCAAAGCCTCGTTTGCCATAGGTCTCGGCTTCGGCATGGTGAGAACAACCGCCGACCGCGGATATATCTACATGAAGGATCAGGATAAGCTGATTCTGAGTGAGGTGCCCGAGCCTTATGCCGTCAACAGCACTTCGCTCAATGTGTGGCGCTTTCATGTGCCTCTGATGATGACGGTGCCTTTGTGTAAGGGTGTGAAGCTCACCTTGGGCGGAGTTGTCAACCTCAACTCCTATGCCAAGGCCAACGCCAAAATCACCACCGGCGACACCCGCGTCAAGTCGTGCTACAAGGGTTTGCAGCAGAGACTCCTCACCTGCGACATCTATGGCTCGTTTTCGGTGTGCGGCATAGGAGTTTATGCCACATGGTGCCCCATGACACTGTTTCAGAGTCAGTTTGGCCCCGACGTAATGGCGTGGTCGATAGGAGCTGATATTTTCACGTTTTAATTATTTCACGACACAATGAATACCCTTAACATATCAAGACTCATAGCCTCTCTCTCGGCTTTAATGCTGTTTGTGCTCCCCGCGGCCGCCAACGATAGCGCCGCTCCCGACTCGGTGATGAGAATACCCGGCCCGGCCAAAGTGGTGATAACCGAAGATGCCAACGGCCTCAACTTCGACATCGACGGCGAGGATCAGAAAACCACCTATCGCGTGAATTATTCTCCCACCTCAAAGGTGAGGGTGTCGAAGGCCTACCGCACGCCGGTGCCTATGTGCATCAATTTCTCGAAAAATGAAACCTCGTCGACCGGTGTGTCGATGGAGGGTGTGTGTCTCGGCCTCACCAACCCGTGCAATCAGTCGGGTCCCGGCGGACTGCAGTGGTCAAAGTCGATCGAGATAAGCTGGCTGAGCTGCATCAACCTCTATTATGAGACCGGCAGGACGAGATTTTCANTAGGNCTCGGATTTGANTGGCGNAACTATAAGACCACNACCTCCGACAAATGCCTTACCGTCAACAACGAAGGCGGATTGGAATGGGGCAGCTATCCCGAAAATTGTCAGGGCCGCTTCTCACGCCTCAAGGTGTTTGCGCTTCAGGTGCCGGCGTTGTGGAGCTATGACATTCCCCGCACCGACATCGGCATCAAGGCTGGCGTGATATTGGATTTCAATACCTATGCCTCGGTTAAGACCGGATGGTATGACCCTCAGGGCAAGCGCGCCAATCAGTTCAGCAAGCAGCTGGAGCAGAACAAGTTTTCGGTCGACTTCTTCGGCGCCGTGTCGCTCTGCCACTCATTCGGTATCTATCTGCGCTATTCGCCCACCAAGGTGATGAATGTCGATGAAAGCATCAATTTCCGTCCCCTCACCCTCGGCGTGACTATCGGCATTTGACGCGGCCCGACTGAAAAATAGCTCCACATTGCCCCACATTGCGAAAAAATAAGTAATTTTGTCAACCGGGTCAGTTATTTAGCCCGGAGTTAAAACCATAACCATTATGAAATTATTTCGCAACTTTGTGATCTTGCTGGCGGCAGTGACTGTGAGTGCCGCGCCGGCATTTGGCCGCTCTCTCTCTAAAACCGAGGCCCGCGACGAGGCCGCCCGTCAATGGAGCGCGTGGTGTAGTGAAATCGCCAACGACTCACCCTATCTTCTTCCGCAGCTCATGCCGCTGGCTCAGAGCGACACCACGGTGTGGGTTCTCCCCGACACCCTCGAGCCCAACGCCTCGCTGATGTTCCGCTACGGCACCAAAGGTGAAACCACCGAGCCGATGCCTCTCTTTATCTATCTCCACGGCTCAGGCCCGAGCGAGATAGAGTGGGCCACCGGCATGAAACTTGCCGAGAGGTTTGACGACGCCCCCAGCGCCTATTTCATTCCCAAGATTCCCAACGAGGGAGCTTATTACCGCTGGTGGCAGAGAGCCAAGCTTTTTGCCTGGGACAAACTGTTGAGACAGGCTCTCGCCTCGGGCAAGATCGACCCCGACCGCATCTATATCTTCGGCATCTCGGAGGGTGGCTACGGCAGTCAGCGCCTCGCCTCCTATNTCGCCGNCTATCTGGCCGCCGCAGGCCCGATGGCGGGTGGTGAGCCTTTGGTCAACGCCCCGGTGGAGAATTGCCGCAACATCGGTTTCTCGCTCCTCACCGGTGAGCAGGACCTCGGTTTCTACCGCAATATCCTCACCTATCGCACCTCGGAGGCTTTCAAGGCCAATGAGGCTGAGTCGCCGGGTGATTTCCGCCACCGCATCGAGCTGATACCCAACCGCGCCCACCACATCGACTACAGCCCCACCACTCCGTGGCTGAGTCAGTTCACCCGCCGCACCCGCCCCGCGCGCGTGACATGGGAGGATTATGATATGGACGGTGTGCGCCGCAACGGTTTCTATAACCTCGCTATCGACGAGCGCCCCGAGGGGAGCGACCGCATGTTCTATGACATGACCGTCGACTCGGCCGCCAACGCCGTTGACCTCAAGATAAGCCTCGTGGAATATCGCACCACCGAGACTGACCCCAACTGGGGCATCTCGCTCAAACAGGCCCGCAAATTCACCCCCGCCACCGGCGGCAAGATCACCGTTTTTGCCGACGACGAGCTGCTCGACCTCGACAAGCCTGTGACCATCACCATCAACGGCCGCAAGGTCTATAAAGGAAAAATCGACCGCTCAAGCGAATCGATTGAGCGGTCGTTAGGTCTTTTCGGTGATCCGCGCCGTTTATATCCGGCATCGGTCACACTCTCTTATTGAGTAGGGGAAGCTGTCAATGGGCTTTCATGCGGGTGCATTTGCCGTGGCTGTCAAACTGGAGCTCGGTCTTGTCATTCAGCTTGACCTTGTAGTCGCCTCCATCTCTTTTGATTTTCACGATCTTAGCGCCTGAATAGTGCTGCTTGACATATGATTTGATTGGATCGGGAATGATTGCCGAGGGCACAGCGCCTTTCTTGCAGTCAACCTCGGTCCAATCGCCGTCATTGGCGAAATCAATCTCAACCTTATTGATGAGCTTCACCTCATAGGTCTCTTTCTTGAGGAGATTTTTCTTCATTTTCACGGTGCTCACTTTGGTCTGACTGAAATTAGCCATCAGAAACTCCTGTGACACGAGGGGGAGCTCGGTGCGGTCGATAGTGGTCTTCTTACCGAGGGCCATGGCTGAAATCGAGCAAAGTAAGGCAATAAGCACGAATGTGATCTGTTTTTTCATCTTGATATGGAATTAAAGGTTTTTTAATATTGTTTAAAATCTAAACATCCCCCGCAGCGATTTAGTTTTCAAAGCCGCTAAAAAATATCCCTGCATAGTCATCAAGGCGCCTGTGGCCCGATTGACTCTGCAGGGATTAAGTTTTGTCAGGAAAGGGCTTGTTCAGCTTTTGAGGGGTTGAAACTCCATGCGGCAGAGAGAGAATATCAGCGGAGCTTCGGTGTTGTCAGCCGAGTGTGACACCAGGCGGCAGTCATATATCAGCGACCCCTCGGGAGTGGAGGTGGTGTTCCATTCCACAACGGCCCGCTTGCCGTAGGTGGTTTCGTGGATGAAGTGAATGTCAAGGCGTCTGAGCACCATAGTGTCATAGAGCGACAGCGGCACAGCGTTGACCATCAGGTCGATGTAGCGGTAGGTGGTGAGGTGGCGGTTGAAGTCGAGGTCGCTCACCCTGATAGTGTGGGTATAGCTGTCGGAGTATTCCCCCTCGTCGCGCAACTTGGCGATCGGGTCGATGGGGCAGGGAGCGTCGGTGGCTGTATCTTCAAGCCCTATGATGGCTTGGGAGAGGTCGCCNCGNCGGCGCGACTGCATGTTGATGGCTGCCCACATGGTGCGGGCATAGCCGGCGGTTTGGCCGTTGTGGGTTATGACGAAATTTCTGAGCGAGAAAAATCGGTTGAGCTCCTCGATCCATGTCTTAAGCTCCATGGTGTTGAACATTCTCGGCCACTCCTCCATCTCGATGGCGAGGCGCGAGAGAACCCACATCTGCCCCTCGGCAATCAGCCGGCGATAGCCTATGTTGAGCAGGTCGGCGTGTTGAACGGCAGTGGTGATGATGTCGCGGGTCAGCCCCGAGGGGGAGATGCGGCCGCAGGCGTCACAATTGTCGGCGGTGAGCTGAAACTGCGCGGTGTGGGTTTTGGGAAGATCAGATTGAGTCATGTGTTGGAATTGTCATCAAAACTACCGCAAAATTATCTCAATTGGCAGAGAGTGGCAAATATCCGCCCAACTTTTTGACCACTCTTTAATCTCCAAGCTGCTTTTTAATTATCTTTGCCGTGAAATTAATACTTCAGGCATGGCAAATCACAATAATCTCGGCAAATGGGGCGAACAGATAGCGCGCGAATATCTGATAGCCGACGGCTATTCCATCTTTGATTCGGATGCATATTTGATTTTCACCGACATCGACATCGTGGCCTTTAAGGGCAACGAGGTGGCGTTTGTGGAGGTGAAAACCCGCAGCGAACCGATTTCCGACCCCGAGGAGCTGGTTGACAACCGCAAGCGGGCGCGAATGGCCAAGGCTGCCGATGTGCTGATCCGATCGAAGAAGTGGCTTCATGAGCCGAGGTTTGACATCATAATTGTCAACGGCACTCCCGAAACNGGCCANACCCTTACCCACTACCCCGACGCCTTCCTTCCCCCGCTCTCAAAAGCTTACTGAAAAGAATATCCCCGCCGGCAGATGATACCGGTGGGGATGATATTTTCGGACCGAAGGGGGATTATACGGCGGGGGTGTCGAGGATGATGGGCTGGAAGAACTCGGGGCGGTGGAAGTCGGGCTGCTCGGTGGAGATGGGCGCCCAGGAGAGGAAGTGGGGAGTGCTNGTGAGGTCNGCACATTTATAGAAGTTGCCCATGAGNGTGATAGGCTCGTTTTCCCATTTCAGGCCTATGAGCGAGAGGGGAATGGCAAAGGTGAGATTCCAGCTGAAAAGGCCTTCGAGCTCGTTGAAGGGGCGCTGACCGCAGGAGGCATAGCGCTCCACCTGGGAGAGCTGTTCGGGGGTGAGGGGAGTGGAGTTGTGACGGTCATAGCGCAGGGCTGCCGAGAGGGTGCCGATGCAGTTGAACTCGAAGTTATAGTAGGGGGTGCGGTCGTGGGGCGCAACAAAAAATTCCACACATGAGTCCTGATGCACCGGTGAGTTGTCGGCTGTGTTGACAGCTCTGAGATAGTTGCATCTCACAAAGAAGTCAACAAAGATTTTTTCGCCGTCGTGGGCGAGGGTGACGGTGGTGAGGGGGCGGTAGGGAAATTGATCGGGCCAGTTGAGAGTGTCAACGGCAATGCGCTTACCCTCGGCTTCAAGGAGGGTGAGGGCATCTTTGATTGAACTGATCTGACTCAGATTCTTGAGATAGGGAATGTGGAGGGGTTGCATCTTTTTTTCAGGAATTGGAGTTAAGGTAAAAAATGAGGAGCCGGAAAAACAGTTACATGATATTGAGCAGGCGGCTCAGCNACTGGAGCAGCCNTACGGCGGCCATCACGAGTATAATGATCGCTATGACGCGGTTGATGCGCCTCATTGTCACGATAGTGAATCTGTGGCGCAGCTTGTTGACAACATAGGTGACAAACAGCCACCAGCCCACTGCGCCGATAACGATCGACACATAGCCGCATACATAATGGAAGGCGGTGGTTGAGAAGTCAAGGAAGTTGAAGCGGGCAAAGAGGCCGATGATAAAGAAGACTATCAGCGGGTTGGAGAGGGTGAGCAGAAAGCCGGTGATGAAATCGCGGGTGATGGTCGACGAGCTGACTCCCGGGGGCACTATGCGGCGCGAGGGGTTGTTGCGGAAAAGATATATGCCGTAGACCACCAGCACTACCGAGCCGATGAGCTGAAGCAACATTCGCTGGCCGGTGATGAAATCGTTGACAAACGAGAGGCCGAAGCCGGTGAGCATACTGTAGCACAAGTCGCTCAGCGACGCACCGAGACCGGTGGCGAAGCCTTGGTTGCGGCCTTTGTTGAGAGTGCGCTGAATCACCAGCACGCCTGTCGGCCCCATGGGGGCTGAGACAAGCACGCCAATAATTATGCCGGCCATGATTATGTAGAAGACATTTTCCATCTAACTTGCAAAGTTACAAAAAAAATGGTTACGCCTCTTTCCCATCCGCCATTTTAACGCTTAACTCAGGTAATAAGTCAGAGTGATGAGCGATGAAGTAAGCGGTGGATAAGTATTAAGTATTAGTTATTAGTGAGGAGGCGGGAGGTCAGCCTAATCTTCCGGTCTCGATTTCGCTTTTCAAAAAAGTGAATACATAGGGGGCGCTTTCATAATAAAGACCGCACAAAGGGTCGTTGAGCTTAGCGAAAGTTTCTGAGGCATATAATTCGTCGAGCGCTCGTTTGACATTCCACCCATATTCCTCCATCAGAAGCTCGGCAAGCTCTGTAGTAAGACATTCCACCTGAAATTGTATATCTTTAGTCATGGCCTTTTCTTGAGATAACTTAATGCTCGTTCAGTCGAGAAAAAATATTGTATGGCATGGTCACCATGAAAACGTAACTCTTCAACAAGTCTTGAAACCGGAAGATAACCTTGTATAAATCGCCTTATCTGCACGCCTACGCTATCGTCAGCTATAGGGCCAACTACTATATCATAGGGGTGAGCCGGTATCAGGTCCGNGTTTCTACGGTTANGGACTNTAAACTCTGCCCATTCCTCGCTATAATCATCGAATATTTTGATATTGAGGTCAGAACCATTTTTCAGCACAGAATCATCAAACTGATATTCATTGACTATTTCACTTCCATATCCGAGAATGCGGAATGTTTTGGCAGCCATAATCCGCGCTTGGCTATAGTCGGGATTGAGATAGAAGCCTTTGCCAAAGTCCTTTCCAACCTTACAGAGCGAGAGATCGATCCGGTCGATCTTCACATTAGAGCCGTGATAGAGATTGATCATGCTATGCGGCCTCCTTCTCTTTGGCAGAGGGTTTGCAGATCAGCCACGGCATCCTCGATCGACAGGGTGTGTTCGGCCTCATAAAAATCGAGCAGGAAGTCTATACCTCCGAATCTGCGCAGGTAGGCATATGACTGAGTGTTGCTGAGATTGAATTTCTCGGCAAATGCGCCAACGCAGGATACGATATATTCTATTCTGTTTCGAATGTTGCGATTAATCATACCGGGGGATAAAATAGTAGAGAAATTACTAATTCACAAAATTATAAATAATTCTGAAAATGACAAAGGATAAGTATTAAGTAAGTGT
>WFLX010011347.1_pt1 | contig 16016 bp, 9 predicted proteins | sample 4967041 | NCBI WGS metagenome assembly WFLX01 (sample SAMN12857096, study PRJNA449069) | gut metagenome | isolation source: stool from male and female vole | host: Microtus ochrogaster | place: USA:Florida | collected 2017 | reverse complement strand
GAATATCCTTCGCCTCTTCTGGTTCATCCTCGATGGCCAGCAAGATGTCGTCTTCATCTTCTTCAAGAGGAAGGTCGGCATCTGATGTCTCTTCATGAGGTTTCACTTCAGGCAGTTCTTCTTTTTTGTGAGAAGTGGGCGCATCTACTATTACAATCTCAGGCATTCCCTGAGGTTTGGGTTCCAGCTCCTTTGCAGTGTCGCCACACTGCTCTTCAAGTTTCATNCAGTCCTCTGCCAGTTCCACTGCNTTGGCGCTAAGCAGTGAATATGTCTCAGGAAGGGGTTTCCCGTCTCGTATTATTCTCAGGAGTCCCTCTATTTCGATGGCTCTCTCCAGCAATTTTGTCAACATAAAATTAAATCGTTTTATCTTAATAACAACTTCCTTCCAAATTGTTATAAAAATAACCAATTAAAATCGCACGACATGAAAAACAAGATCATCCCCCCTTCGGAGCTTATCATCAACGAAGATGGCTCTGCTTTCCATATCCATCTGCGTCCAGATCAACTCCGCGACAATATTCTCCTCGTAGGCGACCCTGGAAGGGTATCGATGGTGGCAGAAATGTTCGACTCCATTGATTATGATGTGCAGTCGAGAGAGTTTCATACCATCGCAGGCAAATATAAAGGAAAAGATATAATGTGTATCTCTCATGGTATTGGCTCCGACAACATTGAGATAGTGGTGACCGAACTTGATGCCCTTGCCAATGTGGATTTCCATACTCGAGAGGNGCGCCCTGAGCACCGCACTCTTAATATGGTGCGTGTNGGCACTTCCGGCTCTTTGCAGCCAGACCTCCATATCGGCGACTATGTGATAGCAGAAAAGGCTACCGGCACGGATGGCATACTTAATTATTATGCCATGCGCGATGAAGTATGCGACCTTGACTTCCAGCGAGAGTTCATGCGCCATACAGGATGGCTTCCCACTTGGGCAGCTCCCTACACAGTAGATGCCGACCCGGAACTCGTAGGCCGTATCGGGCGCGACGATATGGTGCGCGGTTGCACGATATCGGCAGTCGGTTTTTATGCTCCGCAAGGACGCCAGGTGCGTCTTGCGCTCGCCGACCCCGACTTGAACGCCAAGATAGAGAGTTTCCGCTTCCACGGACGCCCCGTCACTAACTTTGAGATGGAGTCTGGTTGCCTGCAAGGGATGGCGAAGATGCTCGGCCACAGGGCGATGACCGTATGCTGCATTATTGCCGAACGCACTGCCACGAAAGCCAATACTGACTATAAGCCCCGCGTGCGTCAGCTCCTTGAGACANATGNNNGAGCCGTGGATTCTAATGAAAAAAAATCTTAAAATATTTGCATATCCCGCAAAAAATGCGTAACTTTGCATCCGCTTCGAGGCAGTGACTATCTGCCTGCTGCTTATGATTGCCTTATGGTGTAATGGTAGCACACCAGATTTTGGTTCTGTTTGTCCAAGTTCGAATCTTGGTAAGGCAACCATCCAATTGTCAGGCCTCCCGATTTCAGGAGGCCTTTTTCGGTAACTAACCCAAAACCTAACAACTTCACAACCGAAATATGAAGATAAAACACATAATCGCCGCCCTGGCGCTCTCTCTTCCAGGACTGATGGCAGCTGTCCCTGCCGACCCGCGTCCTCGCACTATTATTAATCCTGACGGAACTAAAGTCACTGTCCGCGTTCACGGCAACGAGTTTTTCCATTATATGACTGATGCCGACTGCACNCGAATCCTTGAGCGCGACTCCCGTGGTTTCATCTCGAATGCCGTCCGCAATGGCAAGGCTCTTGAATACTCAGAGGCTTCAATCGGGATGCTTAAGGCAGAGGCAGAAGCCCAATTCCCTCTTCAGGAAGCACCATCTTCGGCTTCATCCATGCATAGGATGGCTACTCTCGACTCTGAGGGACGTTCCAACTATCCTACAATTGGCAAAGGAAATCGCTCGCTCGTGGTGCTTGTAGAGTTTGCTGATGTCGACTTTACNGTAGAGAATCCTAAAGAATACTTCACCCGTCAGCTCAACGAACCCGGATTTTCCGACTATGGCGGNAAGGGATCCGCACTTGATTATTATCTTGATGCCTCAAATGGCCTTTATGCCCCGCAGTTTGATGTCTATGGTCCGGTGAAGATAAGCAAGAATGCATCTTATTTCAAGAGCATGGGCACCAATATGGATGTCCTTATAAAGGAAGCCCTCACTACTCTCCATGATGATGGAGAAATAGATTTTTCNAACTACGACCTCGATGAAGATGGGATAGTGGACACGGTATTCTTCTATTATGCCGGCTATGGCAGTGCTGACTCTGAAACAGAGACCATCTGGCCTCACCAATACGACTACCGATATTTCGATATGACGGGCACCAAACGCNTGAAGTTTGATGGCAAGCAGGTAGGCCCATATGCATGCGCCAATGAGCTGAAAGGATGGAATCCTACTACTGGCAGATTGCCTTGGCAGGATGGATCTGAACCTTGGGTGGATGGCATCGGCACTTTTGTGCATGAATATGGTCATGTGCTTGGAATCCCTGACCTTTATGACGTGAATTATACGGAAGGAGTCACGGTGCTTACTCCGGGTCAATGGTCGGTCATGGCTGAGGGTTGCTATAATTTCGACGGTTGCCGTCCTCCGCTTTATTCTTCCTATGAGCANTGGCTATGCCGTTGGCTTGATTACACTGATGCAGAAGATGCCACTGACTACGACATCGTGGCTCTTGGCAATTCCACAACTCCTACTGCTGTGCGCATCCGTATTCCTAAGACTGAGGAGGGCGACGCGTTTGAGTCGGAATATTTCATCGTAGAGGCTCGCGACGCTTCCAAGTGGGATGCTTGTTTCCCAGAGTCGGGCCTTGTAGTATGGCGCATCAACTATAAGAAAAGCCTTTGGGTGAACAATGGTGTCAACTCTTCCAANGGAAGCAATGTGGTGATCCACTATGCAAATGGNGCTCAGAATCCTGCATTTACAAGAGGGGCTATCTATCCCGGCGGTCCGCAGGAGTTGGTGCCTTCTAAGGAGTATGAATATTGGAAGTCGCCTATCTTGTCGTCAATATCCTATGATGCTGAGTCTAAGACTGGCTCATTTGGATATAATATGATCGCAGAGGCTCCTACCGGTGCTCCATTGCTCCACGACAATCCATATGCCGATGAAAGCGGTGCCCGCAATTTCACTCTCGTTTGGGACCCGGTGGAAGGTGCTGATTCTTACCAAGTCACCATTCGCCGCACTGGCACAGGAAAACCCCTTGGCGTATACAATGAGTTTAACGTTGGCGATGTGACATCTGTCAAAGTNGTCAGTGTCCCTATCGCATACTGGACAAATGAAGTTGAGGCATATGTTCGCGCAGTGAAGGGTATCCCTTGCTCCGATACCTCCAATATCGTCACCTTCGTNCCAAAGACGCTTCCACAGGGAGAGTCTGCCGTAGAGGGCATCGAAGACTCAGCTGTAGAGATTTCGGGAGGAGTAGGCTGCATTAACGCTCCTGAAGGAGCCCAAGTGTTCGACATGTCGGGCAAGCAAGTGAAAGCCGACCGTCTGTCGGCAGGAATCTACCTCGTGGTCTATGGCCCACGCACTGTCAAGGTAGTAGTGAAATGATCCGCTCAATAAAATAATCGAAGGCGCAGGCTCCACGGCTTGCGCCTTTGTTTTTTCGATTCATCGGTCGAAATTTTGGTTTAAATTTCACTAATATCTTTTTGCCATCGAATATAAGGTTTACAAGGCAAGTATTCCTTGGAAATCGGCGTTGAGGTTGCATATATGGGCAGGGTGGTGTCATTTTTCTAATTTATTAAGTTTTTTAACTTTTAAATGTATGCTTTTTAACATATTGATATAAGTTTTTAACTAAAAAATTGTATCGAAAATTCTTTTTTTCAAATGTTTTTTTGTATCTTTGCATCATCAATTATGGCGGAGAAGATTTCCCCGCCTTGTTGATGCGCCCGGATTGCTGTTTTTGGCGCTTTTTTGAAGTTGCCCGCGACTTCACTTTTTTAATGAACAATAACAATAAAATTGGCCATTCCGCATCGTTTTCCAGTGTGAGATGGCCCGAATTTAGTACCACATTTTCGGAACGAACAATGAAAAAGAAATTAGTTCTCCTGACCCTAAGCCTCATTATGGCTATTGGCATGTATGCCGATATCGTGGTCACAGGTAGAGTTACTCTCAAGGAAGAACCTGATGAACCCGCTATCGGTGCTACAGTGATGATTAAGGGGAAACCCAAGTCTACTGTGCCTGTTGACTACGACGGTAACTTTAAAATTACCGTACCTAACACAAAAACTATTATCCAAGTTTCTTACGTAGGCTGCAAGACAGCTGAAGTAAAGGCAACAGAAGCTCCCATGCATATCGAACTCGTATCTGACGCTACTCAGCTCGGCGAAGTCGTTGTCACCGGTATGGGTACTGTCGACCGTCGACTCTTTACCGGTTCGGCTACCAAGATCGATGCCGACAAGACCAAGCTCTCAGGTGTGGCCGACGTGGCTCGTTCGCTTGAAGGGCGCGTGGCAGGCGTGCAGATGCAGAACGTCTCCGGCACATTCGGTACTGCCCCCAAGATTCGCGTGCGTGGCGCCACTTCTATCTATGGCACCAACAAGCCTCTCTGGGTGGTGGATGGTGTGATCCTCGAAGATAACGTGGAGCTCGATTCCGACGACCTTTCTTCAGGTAACGCCGAGACCCTTATCGCCTCCGCAATCGCTGGCCTTAACGCCGACGACATCGAGTCGTTCCAGGTGCTCAAGGATGGTTCCGCAACTTCTATCTATGGTGCCCGCGCCATGGCTGGTGTGATCGTGGTCACTACCAAGCAGGGTAGTGCCGGCCGCACAAGCATCAACTATACGGGTGAGTTCACCTATCGTATGAAGCCTGACTATCGCAACTTCAACATTGCGAATTCTCAGGAGCAGATGGGTATCTATAAGGAAATGGAAGAGAAAGGATGGCTCTCATTCGCTTCACTCGCCAATTCATCCAACTCCGGTGTCTACGGTACGATGTATAAGCTCATCAATACCTACGACCCTGAGACAGGCAAGTTCGGCCTNGCCAACACTGAGTCGGCAAAGAATGAATATCTGCGTCAGGCTGAGTTCCGCAACACCGACTGGTTTGACCTCCTCTTCAACAATAATATAATGATGAACCACGCTGTCAGCATCTCCGGTGGTACTGACAAGGGGCAGTTCTATACTTCTTTCTCTTATATGGGCGATGATGGCTGGTATAAGTCTTCCAATGTGTCGCGCTATACTTTCAATGCCAACGCTTCATATAATCTCTCCCGCACCCTTAAGGTGAAGATCCTTACTTCTGACAGCTACCGCTCTCAGAAAGCTCCGGGTACTCTCTCGCAGGAAATCGACGTGGTGTCAGGTGCCGTAAACCGTAGTTTCGACATCAACCCGTATTCTTACGCACTGAATACAGCGCGTACTACCGACCCCTTCGCAATCCAGACCCGCAACTATGCAGATTTCAATATCTTCAACGAACTTGACAACAACTACATCGACATCGATGTGATGGACCTCAAGTTCCAAGGTGAGATCACATGGAAGCCTATCACTGGCCTCACTCTTATGGCTCTCGGCAGCTTCCGTCGCAATACTTCGGCACAAAACCACTATGTGATGGACGATGCCAACCAGGCTATGGCATATCGCGCCGGTGTAAATCCGGAAAACGCTACTATCCGCGCTTCCAACCCATATCTTTACACTGACCCTGATGATCCTAACTCACTCCCAGTGTCGGTGCTTCCAAACGGTGGTATCCTCACCCACACTCTCTATGGAATGAATCAGTGGGACTTCCGTGCCACTGCCACTTATAGCCGCGACTTCCAGGGCAAGTATAATGTAAATGCGCTTGTCGGTATGGAGTCTTCACGCATCGACCGCCTCACTGAGATCTACGAAGGCTGGGGCATATGCTTCAAGAACGGTAACATCCCATTCACCGATTGGAAGCTCTTCAAGCAGCAGAATGAGGAGAACCAGAACTACTATTCAGTATCTCCTACCACCTTCCGCAATATGGCATACTTCGGTACTGCTACATTTATGTACGACAACCGATACATCATCAACGGAACCCTCCGCTATGAAGGCTCCAACAAGCTTGGCCGCTCTTCAAAGTCTCGCTGGCTCCCGACATGGAACATCTCAGGCGCATGGAATGCCGATGCTGAGTCTTGGTTTGTCAACCCGGTTCTCGCCACTGCGAAGCTCCGCGTGTCTTACTCTCTGACTGCCGACTCCGGCCTGGCATCAGTGTCTAACGCATCAGCCGTCTACTATCCATCACGCCCTTGGCGCCAGGATACTTACGCTTATGAGCAGTCGCTTATTCTAAGCCAGCTTGCCAATGGCGAACTCACTTATGAAAAGAAGCATGAGCTTGATATCGGCGTCGACCTCGGTTTCCTTGGCAACCGCATCAACGTAGTGGCTGACTGGTATAAGCGCAACAACTATGACCTTATCGGACATATCTACACTCAGGGTGTAGGCGGTGAGATCATGAAGTATGCCAACGTGGCTTCGATGGCATCTCATGGCGTTGAGTTCACACTCACCACCCACAACATCCAGGGCAACGATTTCAACTGGACCACCGACTTCACATTCTCATATGCGAAGAATAAGATTACCAAACTTACTTCTCGCTCTCAGGTGATCGACCTCGTGCAGGGCACAGGTTTCCCACTTGAAGGATATCCGGTGCGTGCCATCTTCTCTATTCCTTTCGTAGGATTGACCGAAGACGGTATCCCGCAGTTCATCAACGAGAATGGAGAGGTGACTACNTCCGACATTTATCTCCAGGAATGGGAAAAACTCGGACACCTCGTATATGAAGGTCCTGTAGATCCTCCTTTCACAGGCGGTTTCGGAAATACTTTCAACTATAAGAACTGGAGCCTCAATGTCTTCATGACCTATGCGTTTGGAAATAAGATCCGTCTCGATCCGGTGTTTGCAGCTGCTTACTCCGACCTCACTGCAATGCCAAAGGATTTCATGGACCGTTGGGTGGCATCTGGCGACGAGAACCGCACTACTATTCCGGCTATCGCTTCGCTCCGTCAGTATCACAACGACAACTACCTGTCGTTTGCATACAACGCCTACAACTATTCTACAGAGCGCATCGCAAAGGGCGACTTCATTCGCATGAAGGAAATCTCTCTCCAGTATGATTTCCCTGAGAACTGGACAAAAGCACTCCGCATCAATACAGCTTCTCTCAAGTTTGCGGCTACCAACCCGTTCCTTATCTATTCTGATAAGAAACTCCATGGTCAGGACCCAGAGTTCTTCAACTCAGGCGGTGTGGCTTCTCCTAACCCCAAGCAGTTTACCTTTACCGTCCGCGTAGGCTTCTAATCTGCTGACAACTGAAAGCTGACAACTGATAACTGACAATTGAAAACAATGAAAGCAACAAAACTAATATATACTCTGGCTCTGAGTGCTGCTCTCGGTCTCTCTTCCTGTGGAAGCGACTTCCTCAGCACGCCGACCGACACGCGTGTGGAACTCGATTCCACCGACAAACTCCGCATGCTCCTCGTCTCTTCCTATCCGCAGAACAACTACGGATGGCCTTGCGAGATCATGTCGGACAATATGGAAGACAACAACGCTCCCGATGANGACGGACTTCGCTACAACCTCGCTCCCTACAATCGTGGCGATGAGGAGATGTTCCGCTGGGAGGTATGTGTGAGCAACACTTCAAGCGATTCTCCTTCTTCCATCTGGGAGAGCCACTACAATGCTATCGCAGGCGCCAACGCAGTGCTTGAGGTGCTTGAGAAGTGGGAGGCTGAAGGTCCGCTCGATTCCCAGCAGCGCGCTGTGAAGGGTGAGGCTCTTATGATCCGCAGCTATTGCCATTTCATCCTGGCTCAGGTGTTCTGCCATCCCTACCGTGGCGATGGAGTCAACGAGACNCTCCTTGGCATCCCTTACATCAAGAAGCCGGAGGTGACTGTGAAGCCTGACTATAAGCGTGGCACTCTCAAGGAAACCTACGACAATATACGTGCCGACCTTGAGGCAGCTCTTCCGCTAATCGACAATAGCATCTACGAGATACCTAAATATCATTTCAATAAGAACGCTGCAGATGCTTATGCAGCNCGCTTCTATCTCTTCACTCGCGAATACGACAAGTGTCTCGAGCATTGCAACGCCGCTTTCGGCGGTGCTGAAGTAGATGCAAGCGCCTTTATGAACACTCTTTTCCGCAATCTTGGAAATTTCTACTATATCTCAGATTTCGGTAAGTTTGTTCAGGGATCAGACAAACCTCGCAACTTCCTGCTCATCGCCACTTATTCTCAGAGCTGGCGCCACTATGCAGGCGGCTATCGTTTCGGTGTGATCCGCGATGCCCTCAACTCCACCATCCACGGCAGCTCTCCATCTTGGAGCCGTTTCCAGTGGCGTATGTCGAATGGTAAGGGTGGCACATTCGTAATGCACCCCTGTTTCAATGGTGCTTGTGCCAACAATGGCAAGTCGGAATATGGTTCATATTTCGCCGGCAATATCTCCGAGCAGTTTGAATACACAAATAAGAATGCAGGTATCGGCTACACTCACGTCACTCGTTCTGANTTCACTGCAGAGGAAATCCTCCTCACTCGCGCNGAGGCTAAGCTCTTCCTTGGCGACATCAACGGCGCTCTCGCTGATCTCGACATCTGGGAAAAGTCACGCCGCGAATGTCCTTCTGCCGAAGGATCTGAAGATATGTTTGCCGACCTTTCTATCGACAACATCCGCGCATTCTACGTAGACAAAGATCCAGGCTATGGCATTGCCAAGACTATCAATGTCGATATGATTTGCCCCTCTAATTGGTCGATTGGTTCGCCAGAGCAGATTGCGATGCTCCAGTGCATCCAGCACTTCCGCCGCATCGAAATGCTCCACTCAGGCATNCGNTGGTTTGATANCAAGCGTCTTGGCCTNGNGTTCGACCGCANGATAGGTAAANATGAGGTGGNNCACCTCGGCATTTTCGNCGAGNGNAAGGCTGTGCAGATTCCTGCCGAAATCGTAGCGGCCGGTATGCAGCGCAATCCTCGCCCCGACGATGATGCCAACAAGCTCCCCTCTTCCTCAGCCCTCATCTTCGTAGGCAAATAAAATCAATTTTGACAATTTGACAATCTGACAATTTGACAAATATGAAATATCCAAAATACCTCCTCCTCGCTTTCGCACCGCTTCTTGCAGCATGCTCAAGCGACGACCTCGGACCCACAATCTTCCCGGAGGTCAGCGACGACCCGGATCCTTCTTCTTATACTTATAAGTTTGACAAATGGATCAACACTAATTTCCGCGACATCTATAATGTCGACTTCAAATATCTTATGGAAGATGTGGAAGCCGATATGGAATACAACCTNGTGCCTGCTACCTACGAGAATGCACGCGACCTTGCACTCCTGACCAANTACCTCTGGTATGATTCATATAAGGAATTGGCAGGCCCCGACTTCATCAAGAGCTATGGTCCGCGCATCCTTCACCTCGTAGGCTCGCCGGCCTACAACCCTCAGACCGGAACTGAAACCCTCGGTCTGGCTGAAGGNGGCTTGAAAGTGACTCTCTTCAAGGTGAACGAAATGGATCTCAACGACATCAATATGCTCAATGAGTATTATTTCCGTACGATGCACCATGAGTTTGGCCATATCCTCCACCAGACTAAGTCTTACCCGACNGATTTCAACCTTCTCTCCACTGGTCGCTACGACGACAGCTCATGGCAGTCAAAGCAACCCGGATATGTGGCATCACTTGGATTCATCACTCCCTATGCCTCTTCTCAGGCNCGTGAGGACTTTGCNGAGACTATCGCAAACTATCTCACACGCACCGACGACCAGATGGAACTTATCCTCTGGATGGCTCAGCAGGGTTGGACCACNGGCTCTGACAAGGCTGATGGTGAACTCGAAGATGAAGATGCCGACTACTTCTGCTATTATTACTACGACGATCCATCAAATGTAGAGTCNAAACACTATTTCCTCACTTCTCGTGAGCAAGCTTACAAGAACTACCGCATGGGTATTGTAGGCATGAACGGCGAGTACCTCACATCAGTGGCTCAAGTAGAAGCTTATCTCGACAAAGTGAGAGAGACTCACGAGATCTTCCCCGTAGAGGATAAGGATAAGATCAATGGCTACGATGTGATCAAGCAGAAACAGTCAATCGCTCGCAACTGGTTTACCGACCAGTGGAAGATATCTTTCGACGACCTTCGTGAGATCGTACAGCGTCGGCAGCGTGACTTCGACATCAACGCTCTTCGTCAGGAAGTAGAATCTATCCAGTAATATGGTGCGCAGGCTTCCGAGCCTGCGATACCCTAAATTAGCCCATTAGCCTCGTTGAGGCGATTAAAGATAAAGTTACTGACAAAATGAAAAAATCAATATATTTAGCTGCAATAGCTGCGATAGCGCTGACATCTTGCTCAAATGATGACGACCGTGTCTTCAATCAGTCGGCTGCCGATCGCCTTGAGCAATACAAGAAGGAATATGCTGAGGTCCTGACAGCGGATGGCGGTCTTTGGGCAATGGAGTATTTCTCAAATCCTGAGGAGCCCGGCTACGTTTTCGTGATGCAGTTTGACAAGAATGGCTCAGTCAACATCTCGGCCAACCACCAGTGGATTGGAGGCACTTTCAAGCAGGAGACATCTCTATGGAAGATGATTGCCGACAATGGTCCGGTGCTCTCTTTCAATTCATATAATAATCTTTTCCATATCTTCTCAGATCCAGCAAATATCACAGGNCCGAATGCTCCTACAGGAGAAGAGGGTGACATCAATGAGACNGGTTTCGGCCATGAAGGCGACTATGAGTTCCAGTTTATGGAAGTCACTGACGATGGTAACACTGTCCGCCTACTCGGCAAAAAACGCCTCTATGACATCTTCCTCCGTAGACTCGAGCCGGGTACAGATGTTGAAAAATATCTTTCAGATGTGAAGGATGCTAGTTCACGCTTCTCCACTCAGTTCAATGATCTTACATTGACAGATGTTGACGGCAACTTGTATNGAGTCTATGATATGAATACAGGAATTCCGTCAGTCTATCCTCTTTCAGGTGACGCAGTATCACAGACAGTATCAGGCAACGGTATTTTCACTCTTGAAGGATTCCGTTTTATGACACCACTCGAAGTTAAAAGAGCTGATGACTCCACATTCGAACTTACCAATCTATATTTTGCTGACAATGGGGCAATGAATGGCGACAACGTTTCTGATCTTCGTGCCACTTCACCTCTTGAGAATATTATCCGTGCGGACCTTACTTGGCTCATTGATCCAGAATCGATGACNGGAAAAGTAAAGACACTCTANGATGATGCCAATTCTGCGCTNGTCAATGCATTGTCGGCAAAAGATACACTTGGTGATTGTGAGTTTGTATATGGTAGTGTGACTGGTACGATGGTTCCTCAACTTGTCACTCGTATAGGCAATAGAATATGTAGGGATTACATTGAATATAGTGCGCCAATGGATGAAAATGGAAATGTCATTCCGTCATATAATTTCCATTTTTCATATGTTGGAGGAAATAATACAGCTGCGAAGTATGACGCGGATATTCCTGCATACAAGGCTCTCAAAGATTATCTTGGTGGGGATTTTGTAATGTCGGTAAATGATCCTTTAAATCCTACCGTTATAACTCTCGAAGATAAAAACGACTCCTCTTCTCATTTCAATGTTAAACTGAAATAATTACTAACGTCCGTCGGAAGCGGTTAGATTTATGTCTACTGCTTGCGGCGGAGCTTAAATTTATATCTTATGAAAAATTATTTCCTTCTTGTGGCNGCCGCTTGTGTGGCTGTGTCCGCTTCCGCAGCGGAAAGGGAGCACGCAGCTCCTCAGAGACAGGCAATAGATGCNGTTAAGGTCTCAAAATCAGTTTCACCAAAGCATGCTAAATCTGATTTGGCTCTTAAAAAATCGCCGGTTGCTTTCAAGGCTGCGAAGTCTACTCGTGCAGATGTAGAAGAAGGTGATTTNCCCGCTTTATATTTCAGAGCTGCTGATGATGTGATGTCAATCAGTATGGCTCCTGATGGTCATGGATATAGGGGATTAGGCTTTGCGAGCCCTTATGGTTCTGTAGACTTCTGGAATTTCAGTATGGCAGTTAAGGATATGCAGTGGTCATATTCCGAGCTAAACGATTATGAATACGCCAACAACAAGATTAATTGGAACACAGCCACTTCTGACGACCTTGATCTGTCGGTAAAAAGTGGTGTGGGTCTTTTCATGGGTCCAAAACTGACTGCTAAGTCTGGCTCAGAAACCCTCCAGGCTGATGGATACTTTAACGCTGTCTATTGTGGAGCTGCTCCCTGGTATTTCTTAGGAGAAGATGGAGAGGATCTTGGTGTCAGCTATTATCAGAATATGTATGGCGAAGTCAAAGGTGGCTTTACTGGTACTCCATTGGAAGAATATGGCTACTTCCCGGGTGGAGATGGTTACGAAGCAAATGGTGTAAGTTCTGCCTGGGCTGATGATATTGCCTCTATGTCTATGTATGAAGGGAAAACTATCTCAGACGTAGAAATACAGAATATTTCAGTATTTTTACCCGTTCCTCAAAGTGGGTATATAATGAGTCAATCTTGGTTGTGGATGGCTATCGAAGCTAATGCAGCAACTCAACTTATCAGCTATATTTATCCAATCAACGAAGATGGAAAGAGAGAGGAAAATCCAATTGCGATAGGATATGCTGCAATTCCTAAGGGCTCAACAGATACTCCTGTTTTCTATTATAATCCACTTAATGAAGATGGCGACGAATTGGAAGGAGATATCATAATTGACTCTGCTGCTGTAGTGACTATTGAGGGCTTTAATGGAAACGATGCTATAACTTCTTTGAATACTATCAGTGGTTTCTATCCAATTGATGTGAATTTGTTCTTAGAGACTCCGTATAATGATATCTTTAGAAATCCTGACCTTTATGCTGGCCTTACTTATAAAGTTGATGGAGAGCCTACCTCTTCTTTGATTGCTCATACCGGCGTCTACTATACTGATGATACTCGCACAAATGTTTCATGTTTTTGCTATTCACAGTTCTGTATGGATGCAGTTTTCCCATGGATTAATTGCGATGAAGAATCAGTTACAATTCCGTTGACAGGTGGAAGTGCTGATGTAGAAATCAACGCACTCTACTATAACATCAATGCAATGATCGAGGATGAAGGTTACTTCGTTGACGCTCCGGATTGGATCAATGTCTCTTTTGGTGATTCTGATCAGCAGACTGGCAATACTACTATGACAGTTACTGTTGCTGCTAATGACACAGATCGTACTGGCTTGGTTGAACTCTCAGGTCTTGGTGTAAAATGCACTCTTAAGGTAATCCAAGGCGTTGATACTGGCGTAGAAGTAGTGGCTGTCGACAAGAATGCTGAATACTTTGATCTCGCTGGCCNTCNCGTTGNTAACCCTGAANAGGGTATNTANATCANGAAGTCTGGCAACAAGGCTGAAAAGGTACTTTTCTAAATAAGAAATNGGGGCTTCCGAGCCTGTAAAATAAGAATGGCGCACTTNATGAGTGCGCCATTTTTTTTGCAACTCTGCGTTCTCACCCCCTCCGAGCCCTCTGCGTGAGCCTGCAACTGTTAATTAATAATATTGCAACCCCTCTGTAACATCATTGTAACAAAAATTTTATTACTTTGCATCGTAATTCCCCCGCTTGGAGCTTTCTTCTGCTGATTTTCTTACTTTATTAGCATTATGATTAGCCAACTTTAAGCGGCCGCTGCTGCAAACTTCCGTTTGCCATATTACAACTTAACTCTTGACTCTTAACTCTTAACTCTTTAAAATGGAATATTGGTTTGTCATTCTTCTCGCAGTCATAGCGGTCTTCGCTATTGGCATACTNCTTTTCTTCGAGCTNATGGGCGAAGATGCTTCTCAGCTTATGAGGAAAAAGCATAAGCGTGGCAAATATATCAACGACCAGACAGCCGTAATCTGCCAGACAATTAAAGATACCGTTGACTCTCAGAAAGCTTATACCCTTTTTGTAGAGTATCTCTTCACGAACCATAAGCAATTTCTTGAATACGTACGCGATACTCTCGCTGATATAAGCCGCGCCTATAATTCCGACAATTTGGAAGGGCTCGACTCCTGTGTCGACGACACAAAGGAAATGAGAGTGGAACTGAAAGACCAACTCATGGCGCAACGTGAATGTCTCAGTACGATTGATCGATTCAATTATATTGAGTCGTCGGTCTGGATTCATCTTTCCAACAATTGCCGGTTTGCCATCAACGATGGTGTGCGCCGGATGGCTGAGGTATGCAAAGAGTATCTGGTGGACTATGACGAACCATTCCCGGATGCTTACAATGAGCAGCTTGAATATCTATTGGGAGATATCTGCAATATTTGCAACACTTGTCTTTCCTTGATTGGCNCCAACGACATNNCAGCGATGAGNGAGTTGCGCAAGAGGATGTCGATAATTCTCGACGAGTCGTATACGCACACAAGCNGACTGTATGAACTGATCCACGACGGACGAAGCTCATTCGACGAAAACAAGGTGGTGGCATTAAAATTTGCTCTCAACGCCTTCCAGGAGCTCCACGACATCATCTACACCCTCCGCCGCTTCGTCCTCGCCAACCTCTGCCTGACCCTATCCCTCCAATAATTTTTTTTAATGCATAATGCATAATTCATAATGCNTAATTTAAGCAGAGCTGCCTNCCCATTGGGTATGACTATTGAACTTTGTTGGTAGATGAAGTGTTGTAAAGAATAAAAATAAATTTTTTCACTTCTTAATTTTTTTCTGCTATGAAAAGTATCTACAAAGCTATGGCAATTGGAGCTATCGGAATCAGTGCAGCCGCTATGCCGGCTCAGGGTGATGCTTGCACCCGCGTCATTTATGAAGGGGCTGATAGCCTCTATATAATCGGTCGCTCGCTCGACTGGAAGACTCCTATCCCAACAAATATATACGTATATCCGGCAGGCCTGAAGAAACAGGGTGCCTCTACTCCAGATGGTATCAACTGGACTTCTAAATATGGCGCTGTGTATGCAGTAGGTTATGACGGCGGCATTACAGAGGGTATGAATGAGAAAGGTCTCTCGGTCAATGGTCTATTCTGTAAGGGCACAGTATACAATAACGAAGCTCGCGAGAAGAACCCNCCTATTTCGTTGGCAATGATTGTAGGCTGGATACTTGATAATTGCGCCACTACCGATGAAGTGCAGACACTGCTCAGCTCTACGCCATTCAGCATCGAGGGTGCTACGTTTGACGGCGGCACAGTATCTACGCTCCATTGGGGAGTGACAGATGCCTCTGGAAAGAGCCTGATATTTGAGTTTGACCATGGCAACCTTAATTTCTATGATCCAGGAGATATTCGCGCCATGACCAACGACCCGACATGGCCGTCGATGAAAGCTATCGTAGAATATTGGGAGAAGATAGGGGGAATGCATATGCTTCCGGGGACTGTGACAAGTCCGGACCGTTGCGTAAGAGCCAACTATTTTGCCCACCATGTAGAGCCTGTAGCAGATGCACAGCTTGGAGCTGCCATCACACGGTCGGTGCTCGTCAACAGTAGTGTGCCTTATACATATAATATTGAGGGTGAGCCTAACTTGAGCAGCACTCAGTGGAGAAGCTATTCGAATCTTCGCGATAAGCTTTACTATTTTGATATCGTCACCAACCCTGGTTATTATTATGTTGACCTGAAACAGTGTGATCTAAGCCCTAAGGGAAAGATTCTAAAGCTTGACACTTCCAAGAATACTGAGCTCGTCGGGGATGTGACCAAGAAGATGGAGAAGTCGGAAGG
>WFLX010030624.1_pt1 | contig 16021 bp, 9 predicted proteins | sample 4967041 | NCBI WGS metagenome assembly WFLX01 (sample SAMN12857096, study PRJNA449069) | gut metagenome | isolation source: stool from male and female vole | host: Microtus ochrogaster | place: USA:Florida | collected 2017 | reverse complement strand
CCACTGCCGCCCTCGGCGCCGCCGCTTTCATGCAGGCCGAAAATCCTGATCCCGTGATGCAGATGAAGGCGGTCATCGCCCCGATGCTCATCGCAGCCGTAGGCATCGTGCTCTCGATCATCGGCATCTTTGCCGTGCGCACCAAGGAAAACGCCCCCATGAAGGATCTGCTTGGCTCGCTCAGCCTCGGCACCAACCTCAGCTCAATCCTCATCGTAGCCGCCTCATTCGGTATTCTNTGGGCTCTCGGAATCACCAACTGGGCCCTCATAGGCTGCTCGGTTGTAGTCGGTCTGCTCGTGGGCATCATCATTGGCCGCGCCACCGAATACTACACCTCTCAGAGCTACACCCCTACCAAGAAGCTCGCCGAAGCCGGCACCACCGGCCCCGCNACCGTCATCATCTCGGGCGTAGGTCTCGGCATGGTCTCCACCGCTATNCCTGTGATTGCTGTCGTTGCCGGCATCATCCTCAGCTACTGGTTTGCCTCAGGCCTTGACTTCGCCAACGTCGGCATGGGTCTCTACGGTATCGGCATCGCCGCCGTAGGTATGCTCTCAACCCTCGGTATCACCCTTGCCACCGACGCCTACGGCCCTATCGCCGACAATGCAGGCGGCAANGCCGAGATGAGCGGNCTGGGCGAAGGCGTGCGCAAGCGCACCGACGCACTCGACTCGCTCGGCAACACCACCGCCGCCACCGGCAAGGGCTTCGCCATCGGTTCGGCCGCCCTGACCGGCCTCGCTCTGCTTGCATCCTATATCGAGGAGATCCGCATCGGCCTCGACCGTCTCGGCGAGACCTTCATCCAGATCGGCGACAAAGCCGTTCCTCTCCACGACGCCACATTTACCGACTTCATGACCTACTTCGAGGTNAACCTCATGAGCCCCAAAGTGCTCTCGGGNATGTTTGTAGGCTCAATGATGGCCTTCCTGTTCTGTGGTCTGACCATGAACGCCGTGGGCCGCGCAGCCGCCCACATGGTCGACGAAGTTCGCCGCCAGTTCCGCGAAATCAAGGGCATCCTTGAAGGCAAGGCCGAGCCCGACTACGCCCGCTGCGTGCAGATCTCGACCAAGGGCGCACAGCGCGAGATGGTGTTCCCCTCCGTCCTGGCCATCATCGCCCCGATCATCACCGGCCTCATCTTCGGCGTTCCGGGCGTCATCGGCCTCCTCGTCGGCGGNCTCTCAGCCGGCTTCGTGCTCGCCATCTTCATGGCCAACTCGGGCGGTGCATGGGACAATGCCAAGAAATATATCGAGGAAGGCAACTTCGGCGGCAAGGGCTCGGAAGTGCACCGTGCCACCGTTGTGGGCGACACCGTAGGCGATCCGTTCAAGGACACCTCCGGCCCCTCGCTCAACATCCTCATCAAGCTCATGTCGATGGTAGCCATCGTAATGGCCGGCCTCACCGTAAGCTGGAGCCTCTTCTGATCCATTATCCCCATCAAGTCTATCGCCCGGTATGCCGACTCGCATACCGGGCGATACTATTTCCAGCCTNTCCGGTAATAGGCCACATANCGGAATCACATCTGCATATCCCTTTCTATGGTGCCAGTCAAAATTAATCCGGCCGTAGGGTGTCAAGTCAAACACCCTGCGGCCGGACTGCTGATATGAAATTATTTAATTACTACTCTGCTCCTACGCTTCCGAAGAGTTCCTCGTAGCCGGGGTTCTGCTTCAATGCGGGATTCATGGTTATTTCGTAGGTGGGCACCATCGAGAGATAATAGGTATCCAGCCAGCCCTTGCCTGAAGCGAGCGGACTTGCATAAGTATAGATCCAGCCCTTGCCGGGAGCTTTACCCATGCTTGTGGCGTAGCCCTGCGATTTAACTTCGTTGTAATTGACAAACTCACCGGTGTAAGCACCTGTGCCATAGGGGAAGTTTGTTGCATCAGCCCACGCACCGCAAGCCTGACGGTTCACATAGTAGGGAGCCTTGTGCCAGCGACGGATATCGTAGAATGCGAATCCCTGGCCCATGAGTTCAAGCATACGCTCGCGACGGATCTCCCACAGCACGGGGTCAACCTCATAGTTGGTTTCGGGTCCATAGCCGCGGGTCCACGGAGCAGTGCCTTTGTCACGGTCAGGATCGAAATCGGCAGTGATCTTGGCGATCTCCATGTGGCCCATGTCCAGACGGTCACGCAGCTTGTTGATGGTCATGTCGGCCNCACCCTGATTGAAGCGTCCTNACTCGANGGCTGCCTCGGCATAGTTCAGGAGCACCTCCTNAATAAGNAAGATCGNCTTNTCGGAAGTCTGGAAATTACCGTTTGAACCAACTTCCCACATCGTGAAGTTTTTCCAGAAATAATATCCGGTCCAGCAACGCATATAGTTGTCGGTCTGCGAATACNGGGTGATNTTGGGCGAAGAATGCNACATATCACCGCCCCAGTTATGACCCGGCAGACGCTTTACGCCCCATGAGGGATCACCCTCGCCGTTGGCGCAGTGGATGTTGGGTCCGAGATAGTCGATAAAGCGACGGAACTTGATGGAATCTTCCACCGACACGATGCGGTTGTTCTGGCCGTTGAGCTTCTCGCCAACCTCATAGAAGCGCCACTTGATGAATGTCGTGACATTGTCGGGATTAGCTGTTCTGACGATATTACCCATTGCGGGCGGGCAGAAGTTGACGATCAGGCGCGGGTCGCGGTTGTTGAAGTAGTCGTAGAGATCCTTGCCTTCGCCGCCCTCGAAGCCTGAGGCCGGATTGTTGATCGGCATACCGTTTTTCATCAGGAACATATCCACGGTGTGCTGAGGGCCGTCGCAACGGTGAGCCTCGACGTGGATAAGGTCGCTGAAGCGGTGCATCAGAAGCTCGTTATACTCCTTATACATGATGACGCCGGGCACTCCGTGGAGGCTCTCGGAGGTGAGCATCTCATCATAGCCTGCGCCGGGATACTTGTTGTAGCCATTGCCCCTGAACAGCGTAGGATATTTATTCATCAGCTCCTCTGAAATCCTGAGACACTTGTCGAGATACTGCTCCCAGGGTTCGTCGAGTTTGTGATACTTTGCCCATGTGCCTTCGCGCAGAAGGAAGCGGCTGAGAGCCGCTTTGCAGGCATCGGCGTTAAGGGGGTTGGTTCCATCCTTGGATATGTCGCCGAGATTGGCTATCGCATATTCAAGACGGGCGATGATGCTGTCGGCCACCTCCTTGCGTGGAGTGCGCGGGCCGTAAGCCTCTTCCGACTCATCTGTCAGCACAGTGGTGATATAAGGTATGTCGCCGAATCTGTTGACCAGCTCCATATACCACCATGAATGGAAGAAGTAGCCCACCGAACGCCAGTGGCGCTTCTCAGCCTCAGTGAGATTGCCGTCGTCGAGATGCGAGAGCATCACATTNATACGCCGGATNTCTCCGAAGTTCCACGGCGAANAGCTGTTGGACGATGTGACGGGACTGAAGCTCTGCCATGCATAAGGATTCAGACCGTTCTCACGGTTGGTCATCAGACCTGACCAGTAATCGCTCAGCCACTGTCCGCCCCAGTAATATGAATTACCGCTGAAGTTGGTGAGGATATTGGCATTGGTAAACAGCGCGTAGCTGTTGTACATATATGCCCGGAAATTCTCGTAGGTCTGGAAAGCATTCTGCTCGGTAAGACTTGTCTGGGGATATTTTTCCAGAAAGTCATCGTTGCAGGAGGTCATCGTGAATCCGACAGCCACCATGCAAGCTGCAACTGCTCTATATATTGATTTCATTTGATTACTTATCGGTAAGATGGATTAGAATGAGATTGTAGCACCGATCGACCAAGTGCGGTAGAAAGGATATGCCCACGACAGGCTTTCGGGGTCATAGCCTTTGGGGAGCGAGGTACATGTGGCGAGGTTTTCGACACTGAAGTAAACGCGGAACTGATCTACCGACACCTTATGGGTGAGAGCCGCCGGGAATGTATAACCCAGAGTTATATTCTTGACACGCAGATAGGCAGCGCTCTGAAGATACTTGTCGGATGTCCGGGTGTTGTATGCGATATTGTTTTCCTGATTGTAGATTCGGAAGAGATAGGCATCCGGATTGGCCGCAACCATATAGTCGGGGCTGGTCGGATCATAGCTCTTGGCTGTCCAGTAGTCTGTCTGGTTATAGTAAAGCGGCTGGAACACACCGTCGGCACCGCCGGCACCAAACGGGAACATAGCTGCACCACCGAGCCAGTAGTCGCGCTTACCNACGCCCTGAAGAAGGATATCGAAATCGATGCCCTTCCAGCTCACGCCGGCCGATGCGCCGAACTGNTAGCGCGANGTCGAGTTGCCGAGCACCCNGCGGTCGCCGGGATCATCGTATGTGTTGGCACCGGTGGTAATGATACCGTCGCCATCCATATCCTTGAACTTCATGTCGCCGGGACGCACCTGCACACCCTGGACCGAAGTGATACCATCTTTCAGCACCCATGTGCCCGACTTGGCTTTTTCATAATCGAAGTCGTCGATAGAGTAATAGCCATCGGCCTCGTAGCCCCATATCTGATTCAGTTCGCGACCGGCAAACCACTGGTTCAGGTCGCCGGTAGCGTTGTTGTACTTAGTCACCTTCGACATGTGGTCGTAGACATTGGCGCTCACGCGATAGCCCCAGTCGCCTATACGATCCTGCCAGCGGATAGATACTTCCCAACCGTCAGTGCGCATATTTGCGATATTCTGCTGCGGAGCCGACGCACCGACAACACCGGGGATCTCCAGTCCGGCAGCAAGCATACCCTTGGTGTAGCGGCTNTAGTAGTCGAATGTNCCACCCAGACGNTTATTGAGCATACTGAAGTCAAAGCCCACGTCAAAAGTCCTGACTGTTTCCCATGTATAGTTCGCACGCACGAGACCGGGCATACCGATAACCGTCACCTTCTGTCCGTCGTTAAGCCATACATTGCTCTCGCCGATGCTCATGCCGGCCACATATCCGTAAGGATCGATGTTCTGGTTGCCGATCGAGCCATAAGACACACGCGGCTTCAGCTCATTGAGCCAGCCTCGGGCATCTTCCATAAATGATTCCTGAACGATGCGCCATGCAGCCGAAACAGACGGGAAGAAGCCAAAACGGTTCTTTTTGGGGAATTTCGAAGATCCGTCGTAGCGGGCGCTCACATTGAGGAGGTAGCGGTTGTCGAAGTTGTAGCTGATACGGCCGAAACCACCGCGGATGGTATATTCGGTATAGGAGTCTGTAAGAGTCTTCTCACCGGTTCCACCCTGGAACGACGGCACCGTGATCACTGCCTGACCCAGCACAGTTGCGTTAACTCTTGAGAAGTTGTAGCTCTCCTGGTTGAAACCGAGCATGACTGCAAAGTTGTTCTTGCCCAGATCAAAGGAGTAGTTTGTGTAGAGGTTGAGCGCATTGTATTTGGTCACTGAGCTCTGTATGGTATACGAGTCCTTGGTGGGATCGGTCGGCGCCGTTTTCTGCGCGAGCTGGACATCGGCATAGTGAATGACACCGGTATAGTTCTTATACTGCCAGTTTGACTGATCGTAGGTATATTCGCCCGTGATTGTCCAGTTCTTCAATGGGGTTATTATGGTCTTGGTCTGGATGCGCGGTGTGGAATAGGTAGTGTTGGAGATCGCGCCCACCAGGAGAGAGTTGTAGGGCGAGTCTATGATCAGATCTTCCGTTGCATTAGTGAGATACTCAGCCGGCATGGTTCCTTTGACGGGATACCAGGAGATAAGACGGGTTGCATACGGATCGCGGATATTGGTGGAAAGATCGGTGATGCGGCGATGGGTATAGAACATGCTAAGCTCCTGAGTAAACCACTTGGTGATGTCGGCGGAGATGTAGGATGATATAGCCTTACGCACGAAGAGATCCTTGTCAGTGACCAGAGGGCCATTGTTTCGCGAATAGTTGCCCGACATACGGAAACGCACCCGGTCCGTNCCTCCCGACATGGAGAGGTTATGATTGGTCATGGCGCCGGTGCCGAGGATAGAGCCCTGAATATCACTCTCGTTCAGATAGTAGATCCTGCCATCGGTGTGCCTGTAGATACCGTTGTCGGTAACGCCTGAAAGCGATCCGGCACGATACTGGCCCAGGAGCTCTTCCCATGTGTCGAGATTGCCGTTACCGGCCCAATACTGGTTGGAATAATTCGCTTCACGGTAAGCAGCGATATAATTGAGCAGCGAGGTCTGCTCAGGACGGTTGATCGATTTCTCCCACGCCTGCGAGAAACCATAAGTGACATTGAAGCGGGCATCCTTGTTGGGCTTCTTGGTGGTGATGAGCACAACGCCGCCGGCCGCACGCGCACCGTAGATAGCGGCTGAGGATGCATCCTTAAGCACGGTGACCGACTCTATATCGTCGGGGTTGAGCTGGTTGATGTTGCCCTCCACATTATCAATAAGGATCAGCGGGCTGCCGCCGTTGAGCGAAAGATCGCCTCGGATGTTGATATTCTTGCTCTGCTGCTGATTTGATCCACCCGAAATCATAAGACCCGGCATGGCTCCCTGAAGAGCGGCGGCGGCGTTGATCACCGGACGGTCGCCGAGCACTTCCGACATCTTGACCTGATCCACCGGTCCTGTGAGATCGACCTTCTTCTGAGTGCCGAAACCGATCACGACAACCTCGTCGAGAGCGCTGGTGTTAGATGTCATTTTCACCATGAGCGGCTGGCCGTTCCATTCAACAGTGACCGGCTCAAAACCGATATAGGTGATCTTAACTTTCGATCCGATCCTGACATTAGGAATACTGAACTTACCGTTGATGTCTGTAGATGCACCCCCGGTTGTGCCTTCGATAAGCACGGAGGCTCCCGTGAGAGGTTCATCTTCATCATCCACGACTGTACCCGTACATACGCCCGTCTTTGGCGCCGGGGTTGCCACACTGGCCGCTGCTTCAGTCCGTGATCCATGCGCTTTCATTGCAGGCGAATAGACCGCAACCGTTGCCAGAAGCAACATTACCGGAATGATTCTCTTTCTCATTTAAACTTGAATTTATAGGATAGATTGCTCAGGAGAGATTAGTTTATATCGCAAAGAAAAGTAAAAATTGGTTAAATACGGGCATGAAATGCTATAAAAATACGGGTTTATGTTGCACAACATATTCTTAATTAAGGAAATATTTCCGTAAATTGGGGGGGGGTAAAATCTTGCATTTCAGCCATTTACATCCTNGTATAAGGTCAATTTCCTTATTTATGTCAAAACNGCTCCGNGGTATGAATGACCCCGNAGAGCCCCTCGGAGNTNTCATCGTAAAAAAATTATCATGCGGCGTAGCGGTTATGACAAAATGAAAGCGACGATGTGAAATTTAACATATTTTAAGGCGAGAAAATAGTCCGGGGCAGCCGAAATTGTTGCTATATTTGCGGCGTAGATAGGGACAACGATCAACCCCCTTCTATCTAAAGAATACCAAAATCAACCATACCACGTCACTTTGACATCAAACGGGCTCCGGCCTTGGAAAAGTGGCGCTAAATACCATTGAAAAAAACCATTCAAGTAACCAAACGAGTTATGGATATTAACCAAATCATCAGCTCTCTCGAGCAAAAGCATCCCGGCGAAAAGGAATACCTNCAGGCCGTACGTGAAGTCCTTCTNTGTGTTGCCGACGTTTACAACCAGCACCCCGAATTTGAGAAGGCAAAGATCATCGAGCGCATGGTTGAGCCCGANCGCATCTACACCTTCCGTGTGACCTGGACCGACGATCGCGGCGAAGTTCAGAACAACATCGGCTATCGCGTACAGTTCAACAACGCTATCGGCCCGTACAAAGGCGGTATCCGCTTCCACGCTTCCGTAAACCTCTCGATCCTCAAGTTCCTCGGCTTCGAGCAGACTTTCAAGAACGCTCTCACCACTCTCCCNATGGGNGGCGCAAAGGGCGGCTCCGACTTCTCGCCCCGCGGCAAGAGCGACGCTGAGATCATGCGTTTCTGCCAGGCCTTCATGCTTGAGCTCTGGAAGAACATCGGTCCTGACCGCGACGTGCCCGCAGGCGACATAGGTGTAGGCGGCCGTGAGGTTGGCTATATGTACGGCATGTACAAGAAGCTCTGCAANCAGTGCGACGGCTCAATGACCGGCAAGGCTCTCGAATTCGGCGGCTCACGCATCCGTCCCGAGGCTACCGGTTTCGGCGCTCTCTACTTCGTTCAGCAGATGCTCGCCATGAAGGGTGATGACATCAAGGGCAAGACCATCGCAGTCAGCGGCTTCGGCAATGTTGCATGGGGTGCCGTGACAAAGGCCACAGAGCTCGGTGCAAAGGTTGTGACCATCTCTGGCCCCGACGGCTACATCTACGATCCCGACGGCGTGAGCGGCGACAAGATCGACTACATGCTTGAGCTCCGCGCTTCGGGCAACGACATCGTAGCTCCCTACGCTGAGAAATATCCCAACTCGACATTCTATCCCGGTCGTCGTCCCTGGGAGCAGAAGGTTGACATCGCTCTTCCCTGCGCTACACAGAACGAGGTCAGCGGTGAGGATGCCAAGCAGCTCATCGACAACAAGGTTGAGTTCGTAGCCGAGGTTTCAAACATGGGTTGCACCCCCGAGGCTATCGACGCATTNCTCGCTGCCAAGGTGACCTACGCTCCCGGCAAGGCTGTCAACGCCGGTGGTGTTGCCACTTCAGGTCTCGAAATGACTCAGAACGCCATGCACCTCCAGTGGAGCGCTGCTGAGGTTGACGAGAAGCTCCACACCATCATGGCCGACATCCACACCCAGTGCGTTGCCTACGGCACTGAAGAGGGTGGCTACATCAACTACATGAAGGGCGCCAACATCGCCGGCTTCATGAAGGTTGCCAACGCTATGCTCGGTCAGGGCGTGATGTAATTCCGCATTTCCCCCACTTAAATCAGGCCGCCCGGAGAGAGCTCTCCGGGCGGTCTTGNTATCTACAGGGAAGTAATGGGATATTCAGTCGTTGGCGAGCAGATTGTCAAGCCAGGGCATGATCCACTCGGTCTTGAAATAGTGGTGAGGCGGATCGACATTGGCCAGACGGAAAAACTCATCGCGGTCGATGCCTGAGGGCATCTCCTCAAGAGCCACGCGGTCGGCCGGATCGGCATACTTGGCATAATGATAATAAGTGAACNCGTCGGGAGCTCCCGCCTTGTCAAAAGCNGTGGAGATGATGCGGAAGTCGCGGTCCATGCCTCCCTCGGTGCAGATCACCGGGCGCGGTGCGAGAGCGGCCACTATATCGGGGAAGTCAAATGTGGTGAGAAAATCGGGAATGAGATGCTCGATATTATTGGGAAACGAACGNGCGCCGTTCTCGTCGGGTTTGTTCATGGTCAGGGCACGCTCACGGGTGCGGCATAGGAAATCGTTGTAGACAAACGCGTAGATCGACGGATCTATCAGACCAAGCACCATCAGGGGCTCCGTGCCGAGCGAAAATCCGCTCACGATGATGCGGTCGGGGCGGATATCGGGCTGGGTCTTCATCCAGTCGAGGATAACCTTGTCCTGCCACGATGCGAGGCCGAGGTAGCTCCATCCGAGTTCGAGCAGGAAGCGCGACGAGGTGACATAGTCGGGATAGCCGTTGTCGCTGAGCTCGCCACACGAGGGATTATCGACAGCCACAGCCACAAGGCCTTTCTTGACAAAATGCAGAGCCATGGCGCTCTTGCCGGGATTCTCGACAGGGTCGCCCTCCAGTTCGAAGTTGCCGCCACGCTCGCCGGCGAGAAGCTCCTTGGTCTGGCCGAAACCGGGGATGCAAAGCACACCGGGNGCCGCATCCGCTCCGCCTCTGAGAGTGTCGGGAATAAGGACATAGAAAGCCACTCCGCTATCTTCGAGAGGATACGACATCCACTTCTCGATCCGGTAGCCGTCGCGCTGCCGCTCGAGGATCTTCTCGGGTGCCTTGGCCTGAGCGTCGGGATGCTTCATAATGGCCGCCATGGCCTGTGACATCTTCCCCTGCCANGCCGCAAAACTGTCGGCAGGCATATCCTCCCTGTATTCAAGCGAGGGCGGGCATCTCTTCATCAACGCCTCTGCAGCACTGCGTGTGCTCTCGGCATAAAGAGGAGCCCCGATTGTTGCCAGGGCTCCCAGTAAAGCAAATATTTTTTTCATATTCAACATATTGGTCATTCAGAGGATCAGTCGGANATCAGCTCGCGGTAGTTGCAGCGCAGGAGAGATCCGTCGTGGCCGCGCAGGTGCATTCCGTTACCCTCGCAGTAGCGCCACATGCTGCACTCGCCACACTCATCCTTTTTCATCCATGAGCGATCGCGATAATCCTTGAATCCATTGTTCCAGACCGTCATGAAATCGTCCTGATAGATATTGCCCTGATGATAGTCAGAGCGGATGCTGGCACAGGCCGAGATAGAACCGTCGACAAGGATCGAGCCTGTAGTGACGCCCGCACTGNAGNCGAAGAAATAGTCGCGCACNTCTCNCTCATAATCGCCGAGGAAACCCTCGCAGCAATACGATGCCTTGATGACGCCTTCGGCCCTGAGCTCCTTGATATATTCCATAAGTCTGCGGTACTCGTCATGGCTCAGCTGGAGATCGGGCTGATTGGCCGCGCGACCCATCGGGAAGATGGTGAACAGGCGCCACGACTTCACTCCGGCCTTGACAAGCTCCTCCTTGAGCTGAGGGAGCTGCGGCAGATTGCGCTTGTTGACACAAGTGATCACATCCCAAGCCAGTTCGGGACAGCGGGCAATGTTACGGATGGCGTTCATGGCCCGGTCGTAGCTCATCGGATGGCCACGGAGCCAGTTATGACTGTCGGCCAGGCCGTCGATGCTCACGGATATGCTTCTAAGTCCGGCTCGTCGCAGGCTCTGAAGCCTCTCATCGGTAAGGGCAAGTCCATTGGTCACGATGCCCCAGGGATATTCACGGCGGTAGAGTTCGCGGCCTATCGCTTCCAGATCCTTGCGCACGAGCGGCTCTCCTCCCGATATGATGATGAGCACCTTGTGGGGATCAACATGCGGAGTGATGGTGTCGAGCGCCTTGAAAAAGTCCTCAGCGGGCATATCAGGGATCTCGGTCGAGGCCTTGCAATCGCTTCCGCAATGCAGACAATGGACGTTGCAGCGCTGGGTCGACTCCCAGAAGAGGGTGCGGAGCTCATGTTTCTCCACTTCCATCTTACGCTTCACCCTGAATGCCTCCAGCGCCAGACGCCGACGNAGAGAAAGTCCTGACTTCATACTCATTTCCCCTCCTCTTTCGCAGCCTTCTTCAGCTTGAAGTTAGCTTCGGCTTTAGCCACTCCAAAATCCCAATTATGGTCGCCGTTCTCATATTTCGGTCTTACTTCAACCGAATCAGTCTGATAGGCTCCCCGGGGATCCTCACATACGAGTACGATCTTCTGACTGGGGAAACATGATAGCTCTCCTTTATATTTTCCCGCGACATCAGTTGACACAGTGTCCACTGCATTTTGATGAAGGATATAATGTCCATCGCCATATCCATAAGGACGGACAATAACACGAGCCTTGTCGATCGGCTTACCGTTCTCATCGGTTACCAATCCGCTGAATTTAAACTCGGCGTGGGGAGTTCCATACATCAGAGGTATGTCTTCGAAAGGTTCGTCACTTTCNGAACAGCNGCTGAATCCGAGCATGGCAATGATTGCGGAGATCATCGAGCCAAAAATTGCTGTAAATTTATGCTTCATGACATTTATGATTATAAGATTAACTACATTTCCGATTGCAAATATAATTCTATTATCCGGATATAAAAAATATTGAATGAGAAAAGTCCCGCCTCAGCCGAGCGGACCGGGCGGGACAATGCGCTAAGTGAGATTCAGTTTTCTTCGGCCTTTTTCAGCTTGAAGTTGACCTCGGCTGTGGCCGCGCCCTCATACCAGTCATGGTCGCCATTCTCATATTTAGGCTTAACCTCGACAGAATCGGTCTGGTATCCGCCCTGCGGATCCTCACATACTATCACGACCTTCTTACTGGGAACACCGCTTATCTCTCCCCTGTATTTTCCGGCGATATCCGTAACGAGAGTGTCACATTCATAGTCATGGAGGAAAAACTCACCGTTGCCAAATCCATAGGGACGGACNATGATCCGGGCCTTATTGACCGGGGCACCCTCCTCGTCAGTAACGAGACCGCTCACACGGAAGTCGCCGTGAGGAGTGCCATACATATATTCAGCTTCACATGAGCTGAATCCGAGGATCGCAACGATTGCAGACATCACAGCGCCTACAATGGTCGTAATTTTCTGTTTCATAATCTTATATGTATATAATATTTAGAGAGATCAGTTTTCTTTGTCTTTTTTCAGCTTGAAGTTGACTTCGGCAGTAGCGACCCCGGAATACCAACCATTGTNGCCATCCTCATATTTCGGCTTCACCTCAACCGANTCGGTCTTGTATGCGCCCTTGGGGTCTTCACATACTATCACGATCTTCGTACTGGGGAAATCTGAAATCTCACCATTATACATTCCCGCCATATCAGTAGACAGAGTGTCAACCTTTTGGGGAATATAATGCCGGTCGCCAAATCCATAGGGACGGACGATGATCCGGGCCTTATTGACCGGAGCTCCCTCCTCGTCAGTCACAAGACCGCTCACACGGAAGTCACCGTAAGGAGTACCATACATATCAAGCTGAGAGCTTGAGTCATCACAACCGCTGAAACCGAGCAGTGCAACNATAGCCGATATGACCGAGCCGACAATTGCAGTAAGTCTTTCTTTCATGGTTCAATCTTTGATTAGGTTATCACTGTTGAGTCGGCAAATATAATGAAATTTTACTGACAAAACAAAAAAAAATATTACGCCCGCCGCAGCTGAATCATCAGCCGGGCGGGCGCGTAGATATTTAATTCAGATATTTGATCGGGAATCAGTTGCCCAGAACACCCTGAATGTTGAACTTAGCAAACTCGAGGTCGTTGGCAGCCTGCTTGGCAAGGTTCTGGTCGAGCTTGATGGCCTGACGCAGATTTGAGGTAACAGACTGGCTGTTGTTGGTGCGGGCACCGAGGATTGCGTTGAGGTAGTAGGTGGTAGCGTCGGGCTCTGTGATCGAAGCGAGAGTCTGACGGGCTGCGCCGTAGTCCTTAACAAGGATCTGGGCGAGAGCGGCGTTGTTGGTCTTGCTTGCACCGAAAGCCTTGACAGCGGCAGCAGCGTTACCTGTCTTGAGGTGGTAAACACCGAGNGCATCGCCGAGCTCCTTGACACCGCCGGCNTTGCCGAAGGCNCGGTTGGCAGCAGCGTAGTCGCCCTCAGCGAGAGATACGAGACCGAGGTTCATCTGAGCCTCAGCAGCTGCGGGAGCATACTGAGCGGCGCGGTTGAAGCAAGCCTTGGCAGCCTCGATGTTGCCGGCCTGATACTGTACCATACCGAGGTTGTTCCAGGTGCGGTAGTCGTTGGCATAGAGCTCAGTGGCCTTCTTGTAGATGGCAGCCTTGCGGGGGAGATCGGTGGTGAGGGTAGCGGCGTAGAGGATCTCGTCGACAGAGAGAGCAGCGGGATCATTGTCGAAGAACGAGTTGATCTGCTCGTCGCTCTTACCGATAACGTTTACGGAAGCGGTGAGGCGTGAGTAGCGGAGCTGCGGGAGGATAGTCTCGGCGAGAGTCTCAAACACGTTGGAGAGATTGTGGATCTCACGCTCGCGCTGCTCGGGATCCTTGTACATCGAGAGTACGGAGAGGATGAGCTGCTTGTCCTGGATGTTTGAAGCCTCTACGAGCTGCTTGAAGCCTTCCCAGTCCTCGGCGGTGAACTGCTTGGTGATTTCGCCGAAGTCAGTGATCGACTCTTTCTTGAGCTGCTTGGTGAGGTAGTCGTTGGTGGTAGCCTCACGACGCTGAGCGAGCTGGTTGTTGAACTCCCAGGGGCCGTCGGGCGAAGCGTAAGACGAGATGTTGATGTCTTCGATCACACGAGAGGTGTCGTTAGCGGCATTCTTGAGGTCAGCGTTGAACGACTCCATCTGAGCTGTGGTCAGCTGGTTGTTGCGGATGTTGGCCTGGTTGATGAGGAAGAGAATGTCGGCTGTGTACTTCTCGTTGATGATGCGCTGGAACTTGTCGGGNNNNANAGCGGGATCAACGGTGGCGGCATTGGCGAGAGCAGCGGTAGCGATGACGCCGTTTGCAACCTTCACGCGGGGAAGAGCATAGGTCTTCTTGCCCTGAGTAACGTTGAAATCAAGGAAGAGCTCGCTCTTCTGCATAGCGGGCTGATAGGTGAAGTTTACGGGAATGGTGTATGAACCGCCGTTGTCATAAGAAACGGTAGTTGCATTTCCGCGTACCTTCTCACCCTGGAAACGGTAGGGAGTGGAGGTAGCTTCGCCACCGGCATAAACGAGTACGGGGGTAACGGTAACCTCGGCATTCTTCTTGAAGAACTTAGCGGGAACCTTGGCAGTAACCTCAGCAGGCACCTGAGTACCTACAACCTCCAGAGGATTGGGGTTGGTTGTGAAGTAGTCAGCGGCAAACTGACTCATCTTCTTGTTACAGCCTGTCAGCATCATGACTGCGCCGACAAACAGAACTGCGCGACTGATAAGTCTTTTCATAATCGTGAAAACGTGAAAAAGATATAAATGTATTGATTGTTTTCCTAATGATGAATGGGAATTACTCCTTTTAATCAAAAAAGCAATAATTCGTCGCAAAGGTAGGAAATTTACTCGGGATAACAAAGTAAACGAAGCATTTGTTCCCTATATTTCTTCAACAGTCGGCCCTATGACAATTTTTTTCATCATCATCCGTTAATCTGGCATGGACAATCTGAATACTCCCGCCATATCCCCGTTTGCCTCTCCACTGTATGTAATGCCCAAGCCTGCCGGCTCGGCATGCAACATGGCCTGCAAATATTGCTACTATCTCGAGAAGAAAAAGTATTATGATGCCTCAGACAAAAGTCATGTGATGACAGATGCCACNCTCGAGGAGTTCATTAAGCAATATATAGGTGCCACGACCACACCGGAGGTCAACTTCACATGGCATGGCGGCGAGGCCACCATGCGGCCCATCGAGTTTTACCGCAAGGCTCTTGATCTTCAGCGCCGCTATGGCCGGGGACGCAATATCGTCAACTGCTTCCAGACAAACGGCACCATGCTCACGCCCGAGTGGTGCAGGTTCTTCCGCGAAAACAATTTTCTCGTGGGCCTGTCGATCGACGGGCCGCAGGAGTTTCATGACGAGTTCAGGAGGATGAAAAACGGAGCGGCCTCATGGCATAAGGTGATGGCCGGCATAGAGATGCTCAAGGCTCATGGAGTTGAATGGAACGCCATGGCCGTGGTCAATGACTTCGTTGCCGACTATCCTGAAGATTTCTATGATTTCTTCAAGGAGATCGACTGCCGGTATATCCAGTTCGCGCCAATCGTGGANCGGGTTTCCGAAGCCGACCGCGGCCTCTGCTCGGTAGGCATGAGAGGCAACCTGACCGACTTCTCCGTCAGCCCGGAGCAGTGGGGCGACTTCCTGTGCCGGCTGTTTGACCGCTGGGTGGTAGGAGATGTGGGCAAGGTATTCATCCAGATATTCGACGCCACCCTCGCCAACTGGGTCGGCGTCCCTCCCGGAATATGCAGCATGGCTCCCCGCTGTGGCCATGCTGCCGCAATGGAGTATAACGGCGACCTATATTCGTGTGACCACTTCGTGTTTCCCGAATACAAATTGGGCAACATCCACCGACAGACTATAGCCGAGATGATGNCNTCNNACANGCCANCGNGCNTTCGGCGCGGCAAAGNGCGACAGTCTGCCCCGTCAGTGCCGCGAATGTCGATGGCTCCAGGCCTGCAANGGCGAGTGTCCCAAAAACCGTTTTGCCGTGACGGCCGATGGCGAGCCGGGCCTCAATTACCTATGCGCAGGCTACAAGCGTTTCTTCAACCATGTGGCTCCCTACATGGACT
>WFLX010003446.1_pt1 | contig 16024 bp, 16 predicted proteins | sample 4967041 | NCBI WGS metagenome assembly WFLX01 (sample SAMN12857096, study PRJNA449069) | gut metagenome | isolation source: stool from male and female vole | host: Microtus ochrogaster | place: USA:Florida | collected 2017 | reverse complement strand
GTTCAAAAGTGGCGAGGTTGGAACAAGAAACAGGAAAGATTGCGACAGTATTCGTTCTTACCTTGAAAAAGCAGAAAAAACCATTTTTCATATCAATGAAAACTATCCACATAGATTACTTCTGCATGGTGACTTACATCATGAAAATATACTGAAAAACGGTGCGGAAGAGTATAAAGTCATCGACCCTAAAGGAGTAGTTGGTAATCCTGTGTTCGATTTATCAAGATTTATTCTTGATGAATTTAGAGATGATTTAACCTCGGAGTCTAAAAGCACTGTTATAGATTTCGTACAAGCAGTCGGTGACAGCGTAAAGATCCCATGTGACACATTACTTCAGTGCTTATTTATTGAAACCGTGATTTGGCTTTTCCGTGAAGAATTATCGCAAGGTGCAAGTTTGAAAGAATGTGAGGGCTTAATTGCTAATATGAAAATAGCAAACGAACTAAGTGCTACATAGAATGACAAATTCCAGTTCGTTTAATTCAAAACTAAAGATTTTGAGGGATATAGATTAAAAAGCAATGGTTTCAATACTTTTTGTTGACACATAGGTAACATGTTGCTATACTAATATAGGTAACAAGTTACCTATAAAATCGAAAATGACAGACGAACTTTTGGCAACGATTTGCGTGTGAATCTGACCGGAAGGCGGATAAGGAGGCGCGAAGAGATGAGAAGGAGGAACGTACATGACACTCGATGAACTGACAAAACGGTTTTCCGACACCACGGAGAATCAAAGAAAGGCAATTTTCAGCACGCTGTTTATCGCAGGAAACAAATTGCAGACACTTTTTNACNACCATATTCCCGAGGTGTCGTTAAAACAGTTTATGCTGCTAACGATCGTCAGACAATCGAAAGAACCGCTGACCTTGACGCAGTTGGGAAGCATGCTTGGCTGTTCCAGACAGAACATTAAAAAACTGGCGGAAGTATTATCGAAAAAGGGATTTATCACGATCACGCAGAGTCCCGATGACATCAGGGCTATGCGCATTTGTCCCACACAGAAGGCGGAGGATTTTTTTCAAAACGATTTCGCGATCTATCAGGAACAATTACAGGTTCTTTTTTCCGTTTATACGGACAAGGAGATCGAAACGTTGTTTACGCTGATGACGAGGCTGTATGCGGGAATTGAGAACTTAGAAAAGAGGACGGCGGATGAAGAAACATANAAAAGGAATACGGATCGTGTTAGGNGTCCTGTTTGTATNGATGATTCTGCTGATCATTGGGAAGGTCGTGCTTGGAAATATGGTCCGCAGAATCAGGGAACTTCCGGTTGCTATGCCCGATTTATCTGTGGTTTCAGACGGAAATTATGTGGGAGAATATACAGCCGGACCTGTCCATGTGAAAGTGGAGGTCGTTGTCCGGCAGCATCAGATCACGGAGATTGTGATCCGGCAGCATGATAACGGCTTGGGAAGCGCAGCGGAGTCCATCGTTGGTGATGTGATCGCCGCGCAGTCGCTTAATGTGGATGCGGTATCGGGTGCGACCGTGAGCAGCAAATGTATCCTGAAGGCGGTCGAGGATGCACTGAGATGATAGAAAAGGAGGATGACATGAAAAAAGGATTGATCTTATATCGGTCAAAATACGGCGCAACGAAAAAATATGTCCGGATGCTGGAGGAGGAGCTTTCCTGTGATGTCTGTGATACAAAGAGCGGCAAAGGATACCGGCCGGAAGCGTATGACTGGATCATTTTTGCGGGCGGAATCTACGCGAGCGGTATCGCCGGATTAGACATCCTGCGGAAGAATTATCCGCTTCTGAAAGGCAAAAAGCTGGCGGTTTTCTGCGTGGGAGCGTCCCCGTATGACGAGAAAGCCCTGGAGGAGATCAGAGCGCGTAATCTCAAAGGAGAATTACAGGAGATTCCTGCTTTTTACGGCAGGGGTGCNTGGGACGAGANCAGCATGACANGGAAAGACNGTATGCTGTGCGNCANGCTGCAGAAGATGGTCGCNAAGAAAGACCCCGCTTCCTGTGAGCCGTGGATGAAAGCGCTCTTATCCGCCGTGGGGCAGAAGTGCGACTGGACCGATAAAACGTATGTCATGCCGCTGGTCGAATATATCAAAAATTGCCTTGACGAGTCTTCATGAGGCATGGTATTATCTATTCCGAGAAAGCGTGCATATGCACGTTTTCTCGGAATGGAGGAACTGCATGGAGATCAAACGTGATATTTATCTGGATAAGCTGATTCGGAAAGAGAAAAATGGATTGATCAAGGTCGTGACCGGTATCAGAAGATGTGGAAAATCCTATCTGCTGTTCAAGTTATTCCATGACTATCTGCTTGAAAATGGCATACCCCAAAATCATATCATAGAAGTGGCTTTGGATGACCGGAGTAACAAGGAATTGCGCAATCCTGACAAAATGTTGGCTTTTGTAAAAGGGCAGATCAAAGACAATGATACCTATTATATTATTCTTGATGAAGTTCAGTATTTGGATGAATTTGAGGATGTGCTGAACTCGTTTCTCCACATTCGCAATGCGGATGTCTATGTGACCGGCAGTAACTCCAAGTTCCTTTCCTCTGATGTCATTACGCAGTTTAGAGGACGCGGTGATGAGATTCATGTGTATCCGCTCAACTTTCGAGAATTCAATTCTGCCTTTGATGGAACGCCTGATGAAGCATGGGATGATTATTTTAACTATGGAGGGCTTCCGTTGATCCTTTCCATGGCAACGGCAGAAGATAAAGCGGAGTATCTATCAAATCTGTTCCAAAAGGTGTATCTTTCCGATATTGTTGAGCGCCACAAAGTGCGTAACAAGGAAGAATTGGAGGAGCTTACGGATATTCTCGCGTCGGCGATCGGCAGCCTGACAAATCAGACAAAGCTCACGAAGACATTCAAGAGCGTGAAGAATAAAAACGTAAGTGATAAGACGATCAAAACCTATATTGATTATCTGATAGATGCATTTTTGATCAGCAAGGCGGTGCGTTTTGATATTAAAGGCAGGAAATATATCGGCTCACCTGCCAAGTACTATTTTGAGGATGTGGGACTTCGAAATGCGAGGCTGAATTTTAGACAGACGGAAGAAAACCATATCATNGAGAATATTATTTATAATGAGCTTCGTATTCGCGGGTACAAGGTCGATGTTGGAATTGTGGAACACATTGAAACAACTACTGGAAAACGCAGTAGAAAGCAGTTAGAAGTCGATTTNGTGGCGACCCGCGGCAGNGAGNNATTCTACCTCCAATCCGCTTTTTCCGTGCCGGACAGCCAAAAGAAAGCGCAGGAACAGCGCAGTCTGCTCTGCATTCCGGATTCCTTTAAGAAAATAATCGTTGTTTCGGACAATATTAGGGCAAGGCGGGATGAAAACGGAATCATGACAATCGGGCTTCGTAACTTTCTGCTGGACGAAAACAGCTTAAGGTTATGAAGGAGGCAGGATGAAACCGGATCAGACAAGGAGGGGACATGGAAAATACGCAGGTCAGCTATTGCCGGCAGCGGACGAAAAAACGTCTGGGTCAAATTTTTCCGGCTCTTATCATTTTGTTTATCGCCGTCGCGTGCGGCGTGACGTTTGCGGTCCGTTTCAGGTCAGATAAAACAGGTTGGGAATACACGGAGCATATCGGACTGATCGTGTCTGCGATCATTGCCGCAGGCGGTCTGATCGTGGGTGTGTATGAGATCTATACCGGTATAAGGGATGCGTTTTTACCCGCGAGAAGTCGTCTGGTAAAATCGATCCGCTCCCAGCTTCCGGGTCCGGATACCGGTCTGGGTGTAAAAGAATTATTTGCTATCGTAGATAAAGATCTATCCGAACAGGGGATATGGTTTAGCGGTGACAGAGCCGCCGTCGGACACGAATGGGTTTTAGGTGATGATGCCGTTTATATCCCGCGTATCCGTGTCGCGTGCGGAAGGGATGAGATTGCAATCCATCGCTCTAACGGCGGGAGTCGATCTTCCAGAGTCGTTTCATTTTATTTGTTGGACGACCGGAAACAGGCGCATAGCACAGAACTCCGTAATCCCGATGAATTAAGGGCGTTTTTAGACTGTCTGAAGCTGCGCGCGCCGGACGTCCTGTTCTGTTCTTATCAGGAATACCTTTCCTATCGCGCCGGATCAGATATTGAATGGGATGAGGTGCTGCGGGGATTTCAGCATCGGAAAAACGAGCGGGAGATCCGCGCTTTAGAGGCGGAGCGTGCCGCGAACAGCAATATGCAGAATCGGACGGCATCCGGTTTGGATGATACCGCTGCCTCATGGGTCATGCCGGACCGGACAGAGCAGGAGGCGCGGCAGTCCATGCCGCCCTGTCTGATAGTGATCGCCGCCTCCGGCGTACGGCAATGTCACGAGATGTTTGAGCGTGAAGATGTGGAGATCGCGGCAGAGGGACTGATTGACGGAAGTTATCGCAATGTGGAAATCCATACAAAAGCCTACTGCTGGATGGTGATCGAAGCCAAAAACATGGAAGAAGGTCGTTTCAATATCGGTGTGACGAGACCCGATGCGGACAGGCTGCGCTTTTTCTCGGCGGAGTGCTCAAGCAGACAGGCGGCAATGTGGTTATTGGATTTTTATGATGAACGGCTGGATACGGGAAGTCTTCAGTGGAGAGACGATACGAAGCAGATGGAGAAAAAGGTTCGTAAAGAGATGAAAAAGAGGGGGAATTAGGTATGGGAAGATGCTTCAGTGATGCGGTGGAACAGGCGCTGCGGTATATTTATTATGACATGCGTACCGGTCAGGGACAGGAAGGGATGAAGCTGCTGCAAAAAGCATCCGCAGAGGGAGACGGCGATGCAAGCTGCATTTTGGCAAGGTGCTATTGCGGCCGTCAGTATGTATGGAGAGGTCATGAGTTTCCGGAAGATGACAACATGGCAAAAAAACTCATGCATTTATCCATAGAGCAGGGCAGCGCGCTTGGTGTGATGGTCGCTCTGCGAAGCGGACTGCTGACGCCGGCCGTACAGCGGAAAATGCCGTTTGCAAGCATAAAAGAAGCATTCGATCAGGTTCTCAGAAAAGCGGAGGACGGGGATGCTTTCTGCCAGTATACCATTGGCAATTCTTATTTTTGGGAAGATTTTTACCGTATTCAGGATAAAGGAAAGTCTTCTTTTGCCACGAACGAGGAATACAGGGCGTACCAGATCGAAAATATTTCCAAATGTGAGGACTGGTTTTGGAGAGCATTCCGCGGCGGTGTCCATTATGCCGGAAACAATCTGATGCGCTATTATACGAAGGGAGAGCGGGATCTGATCGCGCCCTGCCCGGAAAAAGCGGCGGATATTTGGCGCATCGGCGCAGAATACGGCTATCCGAACTATCAGTATAACTATGCTTTGGAATTGAAGGAGAAAAAAAGTCCGGATACATTCGGTTGGTACAAATTGGCTGCGGAAGGCGGGGAGGGCGATGCTTGGTATTTCGTGGGGATTGCCTATCAACATGGGAACGGCGTTCCTAAGGATCCTGTTTATGCCGCAAAGTGTTTTGAAAAGGGATTATCCATGTCCTGTGCGGACGGAACGAGGGGATTTATCGCAATCGCGCTGGGAGCCTCGTACTGCGAAAGTGATATGGTACCGAAGAATTATGATAGGGCGTTTCAGCTTTTAAGCTATGCTTATGCGCAGGGCAGCACATGGGGCGTCAGGTATCTGGGCAAGTGCTATTTTAGAGGCTGGGGAACACCGCAGGATTTCATCAAGGCAAGAGAACTGTTAGAGAAAGCGACAGGGGACAACCGGGAGGTATTTTTCATGCTGGGCTATATTTATGGGCGCGGTCTCGGCGTGCCGGCGGATATCCCCAAGGCTGTGTTCTTACTTCAAAAAGCCGGGGATGATCCGGAGGCTAAGGAAGAATTGCTCCGATATAAGAAGACGCTGTTCGGGAAGTGGGTATTGCGCTGATCGGACAGTCTGATTGCCGTGCTTTGTGAAACAGCAGGGTCTTCAAAGATGCGCGCCGCAGGAGCATGATAGGTAAACCACACAAAGCAGATCAAAAGGACACATACGAAGAAACACAATAGAATCGTATAAGGCTCTAACCTGCGGGATAAGGTAAGCTTGTAGGTAAGCCAAAACGCAATGAGGATGCTCAAAATAAATATACCAATATCTAAGATAAAGCTGTCTTTACCAATAAAAGAGACATAGGTATAAAAAAATATGGGAATCAATAAAGTACCTGTTACAATCCCGAAGCATAAGGAAGATGTGATACATGGGTACCTTTTCCTGAATTTGGAAATAAGAAAGACCGCGTATAGTAACATCGGGAAAAATAACAATTTCATGTGTTCCCATATGGACTCATTGATGGGCGTAAAAAGCCCGACAATATCGTTGGTTCCGGACCAATCATAGAGAAAGTGGGCAAGTGACCCAAGGGCCAGGACAAAAATGATTCCGATGATGGTATAGCGTTTCAGATGTCTCATAGAAATTACCTCAGGAATNGTATGCGTGTCTGAGAAATTATTATGTGGCNAATACGCNACANCGAGGNAACACGCAGTGTTTTCGAGGTTGGTTCTGAACAGTTACATGTGTTTTAACATAACAGGATAATTAAGACGCAAAAAAAAATAACAGCCAAGGAACAGATCGTGTTCCCTGGCTGCTCTTTTTTGGATTAATTTTTCTTCCCGGTCAGCGGATCAACGCCGCTCTCCTGAAGCTTCATTGCGCGTACCTTGCTTGCAAGGCCGAACAGATTGATGAAGCCCTCCGCGTCATGGTGATCATAAAGGTCGCCCGTCGTGAAGGAAGCGATACTCTCGTTGTAGAGAGAGTACGGAGAAGTCGTTCCCGCCTTGATGATGTTGCCCTTATAGAGCTTAAACTTCACTTCGCCCGTCACATTCCGCTGTGTGGACTCGATAAATGCCTGAAGCGCTTCGCGAAGCGGTGTGAACCATTTGCCCTCATAAACGACCTGTGCAAACTTATTGCCGAGGTCGGCCTTTAACGCGTAAGTGTCGCGGTCGAGGATCAGCTCCTCAAGCTGCTGATGCGCTTCATAGAGGATGGTTCCGCCCGGCGTCTCATAAACGCCGCGTGACTTCATGCCGACAACGCGGTTTTCCACAATATCAATGATGCCGATGCCGTGCTTCCCGCCGAGCGTGTTCAACTCGCGGATAATGTCGGACACTTTCATCTGTTTTCCGTTCACGCTCGTCGGCACGCCATGCTCAAATGTGAGCGTGACATATTCGCCCTCATCCGGTGCTTTTTCCGGCGTGGTGCCGAGTACGAGAAGATGTTCATAATTCGGCTCGTTTGCAGGGTCCTCTAACTCTAAGCCCTCATGGCTGATATGCCATAAGTTGCGGTCGCGGCTGTAGGAGCTGTCAGCAGAAAACGGAAGATGGATGCCGTGCGCCTCGCAGTATGCGATTTCTTCCTCGCGGGAGTTCATGGTCCATTTTTCATTTCTCCATGCGGCAATAATCTTTAAGTCAGGAGCAAGCGCCTTGATGCCGAGCTCAAAACGGATCTGATCGTTGCCCTTTCCGGTTGCGCCGTGGCAGATTGCCGTCGCATTCTCCTTGCGTGCGATCTCCACAAGACGCTTTGCGATCGCCGGACGCGCCATTGACGTGCCGAGCAGATACTTGTTCTCATAGACGGAATGCGCCTGCACACACGGAACGATGTATTCGTCGCAGAAAATATCCGTGATGTCCTCGATATAAAGTTTGGAAGCGCCGCAAGCTTTCGCACGCTCCTCAAGACCATCTAACTCGTTTCCCTGTCCGCAGTCCGCGCATACGCAGATGACCTCGTAATCAAAATTCTCTTTCAGCCACGGGATGATCGCCGTGGTGTCAAGTCCGCCCGAATAGGCAAGGATGACTTTTTCTTTCATGATATATTCCTCCGTTTCATTCAATTGTTCTTCTTACAGGAACGTCAACTCTTTTGGTATCATACAACATCCGTTCCGCAATTGCAATAGGGAATTTGTGAATAAAATGCATATTTTTATGAATATTATGCAAAATAGAAGAAAATTATTGCATAATCAGAAAAATGAATGTATAATTATGCAAAATCAAAACAAAAAACTCGGTAGTTGTTTTTATGCGGCGTTTCAAGTAAAATAGAAATAGTGTGTATTGTGAAAGAAAAGAGGATGAACATGGTAAAGGTAGGAATTATCGGTGCGACAGGCTATGCCGGCGGCGAGCTGGTGCGGATCTTAATGGGGCACAAAGACGCGGAGATCAAATGGTATGGTTCCAGAAGCTATATTGATCAAAGATATGACGAAGTGTATCGGAATATGTTCCGCATTGTGGATGCGGTCTGCATGGATGATAATATGGAAACGCTCTCAAAAGAGGTGGATGTGATCTTTACGGCAACGCCGCAGGGGCTTTGCGCGTCTTTGGTAAATGAAGAGATCCTTTCCAGAGTAAAGATCGTGGATCTAAGCGCGGATTTCCGTATCAAGGACGTGAAGGTGTACGAACAGTGGTATGGCATGACGCACAAAAGCCCGCAGTTTATTGACGAAGCGGTCTACGGTCTGTGTGAACTGAATCGGGAACAGGTAAAAGAGGCAAGATTGATAGCGAATCCGGGCTGCTATACGACCTGCTCCATTTTAACGGCGTATCCTTTGGTAAAAGAAGGACTGATCGAGCCGGATACGCTGATCATCGACGCAAAATCAGGCACGAGCGGAGCGGGCAGGGGCGCAAAGCTGCCGAATCTGTTCTGTGAGGTCAATGAAAATATGAAGGCGTACGGTGTTGCCACGCACAGGCATACGCCGGAGATTGAGGAACAGTTGGGTTACGCGGCAGGCAGGGCGCTCACATTAAGCTTTACACCGCATCTGGTGCCGATGAACCGCGGGATTCTCGTGACGGCATATGCATCTCTAAGAAGAAAAGCGGACGGAGCGCTGCCCACATCGGGAGAGCTCCGGGCAGCCTATGAACGTTATTATCAAAAGGAACGCTTTGTGCGTCTGCTTGATCAGGGTGTATGCCCTGAAACGAAATGGGTTGAGGGAAGCAATTATGTGGACGTCGGATTTACCGTGGATGAGCGGACAGGCAGAGTGGTCATGATGGGAGCGCTTGACAATCTTGTCAAGGGCGCGGCAGGACAGGCGGTGCAGAACATGAACCTGTNGTTCGNACTGCCGGAGGACGAAGGGCTTGCCATGGTGCCGATGTTCCCGTAGAGCAGGGATGCGGTTAAATGAAAAATAAGAGCAGATATGACATTACGCTACTCAATAAAAAGAATGAAAAGGAATTCTTTGCCTTGGCTGCCGAGTATCTCCCGGGAAGCGATCAGGATAAGATGAGGNAATTCGCNGCGATATTTCCCGAAGCGTTNATTGCGCTGATGGATGGAGATGAAGTGATCGGCTTGGNTTTCGGATGGCTGANAAGCAAGNAATTTCCAGATGACAGTNCTTTTATNCTAGACGGAATTGCGATAAGATGTGATCATCAGAGGAACGGATGCGGAAAAAGGTTATTGGCGGTCTTTGAAAAAGCCGCGGTAAGATATGGCGCTTTGGATGTATCGGTTGGCTCGGCGGGAGGATACGTAGAAAAATTTTACATTGATTGCGGGTTCATCCCGCTGGAATATAAGGTGTGGAAAAACGGTCAACCCGTTACGGAAAAAATGTTTCATGGATTTGAGGATTATGATTCCTATATACGACCATCTGATGAAGGATTTGTTGTGATGAACAAGCATTGCTTTTGAGAACATTTGAAAAAGAAAGGAGCAGTTCAACTGATCATGGAAGATATTAATAAGAAAATTCAGAATTTGGAGTTTATCGTTGCAATGCGCAAAATGCAGGACGAGAATACGCCGGCGAACCGCAGCAAAATGATTTCCGAAATGATGCGGACGAACTTTATTTCGCCCGCCATCGTCTCCCCGGAGGTGGAGGAGAAGGTGCGGCAGAATAAGGAGAAAGGTATCCGAACGCCGATTCATGTCAGCTTTAAGGTCATCCATACGAAGGACGGCAAGAAGTTCCTGCCGGCGTTTACGGATACGATCCAGATGAATGAATGGAAGGAACGCACAAAAATGACTGATCCTGTCAAAAACATGGTGATGAATTTCGATGTGTATGCGCAGTATGTGTTCGGTTCCAAAGGGGGACTGGCAGGATTTGTCATCAATCCGTTCGGAGAAAATATCGTGTTTCCCGAGGAATTGATGCGCTCACTGTTCAAGCAGAAAATGGAACACGCGGCTCGTGCGGCGAAGGCAAAAGGCGGGAACGGAGGCAGTCATGACAGTCAGAACCATGCAAATTGAGGATTATGACGGCGTGTATGCGCTTTGGATGAGCATCAAGGGCTTTGCGATCCGCAGTGTGGATGATTCAAGAGAGGGTGTCGCCCGTTTCCTAAAAAGAAATCCGGCAACGAGCGTGGTTGCCGAGGAGGACGGGAAGGTCGTCGGCGCAATCCTGTGCGGACACGACGGCAGACGCGGCTGTCTGTACCATGTGTGCGTGCGAGAGGAATATCGCATGCGCGGCATCGGCAGGCAGATGGTGACGTTTGCGATGGAGGCGCTCAAAGAGGAGGGGATCAGCAAGGTGTCGCTCATCGCATTTACGGTCAACGACGTTGGCAATGCGTTTTGGAACCGGATCGGCTGGACAAGACGCATGGATTTGAATTATTATGATTTTACGCTCAATGAAGCGAATATTATCGCGTTTAATCAATGAAAGGGTATAAAAAGAAATGAATCAAAAAGAGATCACAGAGGTTATGAATAAGGCGGAGGTATTGATCGAGGCGCTCCCCTACATACAGAAATTTAACAGGAACATCATTGTGGTCAAGTACGGCGGAAGCGCGATGGTGGACGAGGCGCTGCAAAAAAGCGTGATCCAGGATGTAACGCTCCTAAAGCTTGTCGGATTCAAGCCGATCATCGTGCACGGCGGCGGCAAGGAAATCAGCAAATGGGTCGGCAAGGTCGGCAAAGAGGCGGAATTTGTGAACGGACTGCGCGTGACGGATGCAGAGACGATGGAAATTGCCGAGATGGTGTTAAATAAGGTCAACAAGCGTCTTGTCACAATGGTGCAGGCGCTCGGCAGCAAGGCGATCGGCGTGACGGGCAAGGACGGCGGGCTGCTCAAGGTGGAAAAAAAGACGGTGGACGGCAGGGACATCGGTTATGTCGGGAACATCGTCGGCGTGGAGCCGAAGATCCTGTTCGATCTTTTGGAAAAAGATTTTCTCCCGATCGTGGCGCCGATCGGTCTGGATGAGAATTTTGACACTTACAATATCAACGCCGATGATGCGGCGTGCGCGATCNCCNGCGCGGTCGGCGCAAAAAAGCTTGCTTTTTTAACTGATATAGAAGGCTTGTATAAAGATGTGGACGATAAATCAAGCTTTATTTCGAGATTGACTGCAAGCGATGCGGACGCGCTGATCGCGGACGGTTATATCGGCGGCGGCATGCTGCCGAAATTAAAAAACTGTACGGATGCCATCCGTGCAGGCGTCAACCGCGTCCATATCTTAGACGGGCGGATCGCGCACTGTCTGCTTTTGGAAATCTTTACGAATTCCGGTGTCGGTACGATGATCATGCGCGATGAGGACAGGCATTTGATGAGTTATGATTATCAACCATGAAAGGGGTCATGACATGGGCATGAAAGAATATATTGATGAGGCGGAGTCGGTTCTGCTTCACACGTACAACCGTTATCCCATCGTATTGGATAAGGGGGACGGCGTATATCTCTATGATATTGAGGGAAAGCGGTATCTGGATTTTGCATCCGGCATTGCAGTATTTGCGCTCGGCTACCACAACAAGGAGTATGATGACGCATTAAAAGCGCAGATCGACAAGCTCCTGCATACGTCTAATTACTATTATAATGTTCCGGCGATCGAGGCGGCAAAAAAATTAAAAGAGGTTTCCGGCATGGATCGTATCTTTTTTACGAATTCGGGCGCGGAGGCAGTCGAGGGCGCCATCAAGGCGGCGCGCAAGTACGCTTACTTAAAGGACGGCAGGACGGATCACGAGATCATTGCCATGANCCATTCGTTCCACGGGAGGACGNNGGGAGCCCTCTCGGTGACGGGTACGCCGNAATACCNGAAGGCNNTTGAGCCGGGCATCGGANATATCCGGNTTGCCGAGCTGAATGATTTTGACAGCGTACGCAGTCAGGTCACGGACAAAACCTGCGCCATCCTGNTTGAGANGGTGCAGGGCNAAGGNGGGATTTATCCGGCGACGGAGGAATTTATGCGCCAAGTAAAAGCGCTCTGCGAAGAAAAAGATATTCTTTTGATTTTGGACGAGATCCAGTGCGGCATGGGACGGACGGGGCATTACTATGCGTGGCAGCGTTACGGCATCAAACCGGACATCATGGTGAGCGCGAAAGCGCTCGGCTGCGGCGTTCCGGTCGGCGCGTTTTTACTGACGGAAAAGGTCGGCGCGCATTCGCTCGCGGCGGGGGACCACGGTACGACTTACGGCGGAAATCCGTTCGCATGCGCGGCGATCTGTAAGGTGCTGGAGCTTTATGAAAAGAATGACGTGCTTGCGAATGTCAGGCGTGTGGGCGCATATTTAGAACAGCGGCTCGATCAGCTTGTTCAGACTTATGATCAGGTAAAGGAGCGGCGCGGCTGCGGACTCATGCAGGGCTTGGAGTTTGATACGCCGGTAGGTCCCTATATCAATGCCGCGTTGGAAAAAGGTCTGATCCTGATCAATGCAGGACCGAACATCATCCGTTTTCTTCCGGCGCTCGTGATCGGCGAGGAGCAGGTGGACGAGATGATCGGCATTTTGGAGGCGTGTCTGGCACAGGAGGCGTAAAAGCGAACAAGTTCGCTTTACAACTTTGAGCCTTTGGCATAGCGCATTTTATGCGCATTCAAGTTTGCAGGCTATGGAAAGGGCATGGTTATTAAGATGAATTTGAAAATGAGACTCGCAGTTGTGCTGCTGATCGTCTGTGCGCTGGCGCTGGAGATTTATGCCGGCGCGATCGATACCGAGGAGCGGGAGCGCGGGGATGACATAGAATATGTGGCGAAAGATACGATCACGCTCTGGTATACGGATGAGGCGTTGACGGATTATTTGAGCAGCGTTGCGCTGACGTATTATGAAAGCACCGATATTCATGTGGAACTGAAGCTTGTTTCAGGATTGGAATATCTGGAGACGATCAATTATAACAGCATATACACGGATGAGTATCCCGATATGTTCATCGTCGGAAATGATTCACTCGGCAAGGCATATCTTTCGGGACTGGCAAGTGAGATCAAGGACACGGAGCATGTGCTGACAGATAGTTATTACTGCGAAACGGCATTGAACGCGGTCACTTATAACGGGCGCTATGTCGCTTTTCCGATGTATTATGAAACGAGTTATCTGTTATATAACCGGACGTACTTAGAGCAGATCGCGCGGACGGAAGTGTTAGTGGAGTGGTATGAAGCAAAAGAGGATGCGGAATCGGCAGGCGCGGACGGTGCGGACGCGGAAAATGCGGACGGTGCGGAAACAGGTGCCGATGCGGAAGATACGGACGGTGAGGGAAACGATGCCGACGCAGGCGATGAAACGGATGCGGAAAGCTGGGCGGAGAGTCTGCTTCTTACGGAGGAGGAATTCCTTGCAAGCCCCGAGTTTGCGGAGCGCGTGGAGACGCGTATCCTGAAGCTTGTGCCGGAGAGTATTGAAGATATTCTGAATTTTGCGGACGAATACGATGCGCCGGAAAATGTGGATTCCATTTTCAAGTGGGATGTTTCGGATATTTTTTACAATTATTTTTTTGCGGGAGATTCCATCCGGATCGGCGGACCGGCAGGGGATGATCCGAACGTGATCGACATTTATAACGAGAATACGATCCGATGCCTGAATATTTACCAAGACCTGAATCAGTTCTTTTCCATCGAAGCGGATGCAACGACCTACACGGGCGTCATGCAGGAATTCATTGACGGAAAGATCATTTTTACGCTCGCGACGACCGATGCGGTCGCGATACTGGAGAATGCGAAGGAAGAAGAACGGTTTGCGTATGAGTACGGCGTCGGCCTGATCCCGGATCTGACCGGGGAGCTTGCGGCGAAAGAGGTATCGGTGACGAACTGTGTTGCNATCAANGGATANAGTGATAAAAAANAGNCGNCAAGTGTATTTGCGCGATACATCTGCGCGACCTATTNNGATTCCCTGTNTGCAAGAACAGGCAAGGCATCTGCGTGCAGGTATATTCCGCATGACGAGAATCCCGCTTTTTACACGATCGATCAGGCGTATGCGCTTTCCGTGCCGATGCCGAAGGTCGTGGAGTCAAGCAATTTCTGGGTGGAGCTGGAGATGTGCTTTACGAATATCTGGCTTGGGGATGATGCGAACCTCACGTTAAAAAAGCTTTCAGAGCAGATTAAGAAGCAGGTGACGGGCGAAGATTTTGAGGAGGAATATATCGAGATCGTCGAGGAGGAAGAGGAGACCTACGAGGACGAGGGCATGGATGCCGGAACAGAGAGTGAATAGAGAAATGTATGAATAAAAATCCGGTCAGCGGACATCCTTTTCAAAAAGGGCACATACTTTTTGAGACAAAAAGGAGTCTTGTATGATCGGATTTTTAATTGCAATGTTTTCCGGCGCGCTCATGAGCGTGCAGGGCGTTTTTAATACACAGGTATCCAAGGCGGCGGGAACATGGACGACAAATGCGTTTGTGCAGTTCACCGCCTTTCTTGTCTGCCTTGCGGCATGGGGGATCACGGAGCGAGGTTCGTTTGGCGCGCTGCTAAAGGTAGAACCGAAGTACATGCTGCTCGGCGGCGTGCTCGGTGCGCTGATCACACTGACCGTGATCAAAAGCATGGCGGCGTTAGGACCTGCTTTTGCGGCGATGCTCATTGTGACGACGCAGGTCGCGGTGGCGTATCTGATCGAAGTATTCGGTCTGTTCGGCATGGAAAAAGCGGAGTTTGAGCTGCGAANGCTCCTTGGTCTGCNCGTCGTGATNGCGGGGATGATCCTGTTTGAGTGGAAATCCAAGTAGTCGCGNAATCCTGTTTCAAAAGTTTAGGAAAAGCGAAAATCGCTCTTGTTTTTCAAAATCAGATAGCATACAATAATTACACGGTTATCATATGTGATGAGTTATGCGGAAAAAAGAATCTATCGGATGGTTGGTTGTGCTGGCGCTCATGTATGCATGGGTGCTTCCGGGCTGCGGCAGGCAGGACGGGATTTTTTATGAATCGGCGCAGAATGCGGAGACGGGAGATGTCATAAGTCCGGGCGATGCGGCGGAGCTTGAGNAGGACGGCNGATCGGGGGCTTCTGCGGNTGNAAAAGCGGATAAGGCTNCGGAATCCGGCNCGGATGCCNGAACTTACGATACCGCGAAAACGTCATGCTATGTACATATTTGCGGCGCCGTGCGTTATCCGGGTGTCTATGAAGTGCCAGAGGGAAGCAGGCTCTATGAGGTGATTGTGCTTGCGGGCGGTCTGCGCGTGGACGCATGTGATCATCTGGTGAATCAGGCGCAGACAGTGGCTGACGGAATGCAGGTTTACATCCCGACCGTGCAGGAGGCGCAGGACGGCTTTTCGGGGGAGAATTCTTCTTTCGGAACGGAAGGTCAGACCGGAAGAGAGGCGGAAAACCGGGATACACGCATTGACTTAAACTGTGCGACAAAAGAACAGCTCATGACGCTTCCGGGCGTCGGTGAGACGAGGGCGCAGGCGATCATCGCTTATCGCGAGGCGCATGGCGGANTTGAGANAATTGAGGAATTGATGGAGGTCAGCGGCATCAAGCAGGGTGTCTATGACCGTTTGAAAGAAATGATAAAGGTGTAGGGCATATGGGAAAGAAAGTGTTGGTTGTCGATGATGAAAAGCTGATCGTGAAGGGGATCCG
>WFLX010295849.1_pt1 | contig 16029 bp, 15 predicted proteins | sample 4967041 | NCBI WGS metagenome assembly WFLX01 (sample SAMN12857096, study PRJNA449069) | gut metagenome | isolation source: stool from male and female vole | host: Microtus ochrogaster | place: USA:Florida | collected 2017 | reverse complement strand
GATGGCCGCCGAGGCTCTCTACCGCAACAAGGAGCAGATACTCGCCGCAGAGCTCATGCGCTCCATCTCGGAATTCGGTGTCATGACCAAGGACCAGGGGCTGAGATTCCCGTCGGTCAACGCCCTCTACAACTACGCCATCCTGCTGGATGCATACGCCCTGATCAAGCCCGGCAGCAAGGAGGTGGACGGTCTGCGTCAGCAACTGATCGTGCGCAAGCAGGGCGCGGACTGGGGGGCGGCTGTCGTCACCACCGAAGTGGTGCAGTCAATCCTCTCAAGCGGCTCAAACTGGATGGTGGATGCCCATGGTACGGAAATTACCGTAGGCAACCACAAGATTGAGCCCACATCTCCCGTCGAGAAGATCACAGGATGGCTCAGGGCCGACCTCAGCAGCTACGCCGGCAAAAAACTCAATATCGAGACCTCGGGCACCGGACCGTCATACGGTGCGGTATACGCCCAGTTCGGCCGCAAGATGACCGATGTGAAGGCTGTGGGATGTGACGATCTCGATATCGAGAAGACATTGTTCGTAAGACGGGGCACCGGCTGGGAAAACGTCGAAACCCTCCGTGTGGGCGACCGCGTGAAGGTGCAGCTCACGATCCACTGCAAGCGCAATCTCAGCTACGTGAGCATCATCGACGAGCGCCCTGCCTGTTACGAACCCGTGGATCAGTTACCCGGATGGATGTGGAGCGAGGGTGTCGGTTTCTACCGCGAGAACCGCGACAGCCGCACACAGCTCCATGTGGAATACATGGCCCCGGGCACCTATCTGCTCACTTACGAGATGAACGTCAACAATGCCGGAGTCTTCTCCTCCGGAGTCGCCTCGATACAGAGCCAGTACGCCCCGGAGATTTCCGCGCATTCATCCGGCACTACTCTGACTGTAGAAAATAAATAATTATCAATAAAACAAAAGTCATAAAATCATTGTTAAAAATCATAAATGAGTCTATACCTGTTGATAAATGAAAGATAATACCATAAATCTCAGTGAGTATCCCGCAAAGGTGATAAGATTCTACACCGATGGATTCAGGAGCATGACCATCGGCAAAAAACTCTGGGCTCTCATCCTTATCAAGCTCGCGATAATCTTTCTGGTGCTTCGTCTTTTTTTCTTTCCAGACGTACTGTCAGAGAAATATGCCAGCGATGAAGAGCGGTCNGATGCTGTGCGGGAAACNTTGATTAACCGACAAATGTAACCTCAAATATATTAACCATGAATGATTTAGTAAGTGTAGTTGACTGGTCGAGGGCGCAGTTTGCTCTCACCGCGATGTATCACTGGCTCTTTGTGCCTCTCACAATCGGCCTTTCGCTCATAGTGGCGATAATGGAAACGATATATGTACGCACAGGTCAGGAGAGATGGAAAAACATTACGAAATTCTGGATGACACTCTTCGGTATCAATTTTGCCTGCGGTGTCGCCACCGGTATCATCCTCGAATTTGAGTTCGGCACCAACTGGTCNAANTACAGCTGGTTTGTCGGTGACATATTCGGAGCTCCTCTTGCAATCGAGGGTATTCTCGCATTTTTCATGGAGGCGACCTTCGTAGCCGTGATGTTCTTCGGCTGGAAGAAAGTAAGCAAGAGATTTCATCTGTTGTCTACATGGCTTGTGGCATTAGGTGTATCACTCTCGGCATTATGGATACTTGTGGCGAACGCCTGGATGCAGTATCCCGTCGGCATGGAATTTGATCCGGCCCAGATGCGCAATGTCATGACTGATTTCTGGGCAGTGGCCCTGTCGCCTGTAGCCATCAACAAATTTTTCCACGCTGTCACAAGCGGATGGCTCCTCGCTGCAGTTTTCGTAATCGGCATCAGCTGCTGGCTGCTGTGGCGTAAGAGCAATACCGAGGTAGCCCGTGACTCTATCNAGGTTGCNACGTGGGNAGGCCTGATAGGATCTATCCTCGTGATGACCACCNGACACGGGAGCGCTGTNGNNGTAGCAAGAGTGCAGCCTATGAAGCTGGCAGCCATGGAGGGACTTTACCGTGGACAATGTGGTCAGGGACTTGTAGGCGTAGGTATCCTGAATCCTGACAAGAAACCGGGAGATAATGCCGATGACATGCTGTTTGCGATCGACATCCCCTACGGTCTCTCGATTCTCGCCAATAATGATCCAAAATCATTTGTTCCGGGAATCGATGACCTGATCGATGGAATCGCTCTTACTGAAACCGGTGATACCANCAACACCGTATCATACGCCGAACGTATTACCTTGGGTAAGATCGCACAGGAAGCTCTCCGTGATTACAGCCTCGCCCGCGAGATCGGCGACACCTCTGCAATGAATGAAGCGGCCAGTCTGATTAAGGACAATTATAAGTATTTCGGATACGGATTCCTGTCGTCACCCACTCAGACCGTGCCAAATGTACCTCTTACATTCTACTCATTCAGAATTATGGTTATCACCGGCGGTTATCTGCTGCTCTTCTTCCTTGTGATGCTGTTCGTTTCCTGCCGAAAGACCGGATTATTTGAGAATAAATGGCTGCAGTGGATCGGACTCATATCTATTCCAATAGTATGGATATGCTCTCAATCAGGTTGGATTGTAGCCGAGGTAGGCCGTCAGCCGTGGGTAATCCAGGATGTGATGCCTACTGGAGTCGCCATATCCGATATTAGCGCAGGCTNTGTGCAGACCACATTCTGGCTGTTTGCCGTGCTCTTCACCCTCTTGCTTGTAGCTGAAAGCAGCATCATNATGCGTTTTATANCTACTTCATCCAAAACAGATATTCAACAACATAAAAAATAAAAAATTATGGAAATGTCAAGTCTGCAAGCCTATTGGTGGCTTATTATCTCGGTGCTTGGCGCCATACTGGTGTTTCTACTCTTTGTGCAGGGTGGTCAATCGATGATCGGATGTACGAAAGACGAATACNNGTCACTCGTTGTTAATTCACTCGGCCGCAAGTGGGAGTTCACTTTCNCGACTCNGGTAGTATTCGGCGGAGCGTTCTTCGCCNCNTTCCCGTTATTCTATTCCACAAGTTTCGGCGGAGCCTACTGGTTGTGGATGCTCATTCTGGTAAGCTTTGTCGTCCAGGCTTTCAGCTACGAATTCAGACGCAAACGGGGTAATATTTACGGCACAGGCGTCTACGACGGGCTGCTGATGTTCAACGGTCTCTTCGGATGCGTGATGTTAGGTGTGGCCGTGGGCATGATGTTCTTTGGAGCGGAATTTACCGTAACCAAAGGCAATATTCTTGACGCCGGCTCACCGGTGATTTCACAATGGGCTCCGACACACGGTCTTGAGGCCATGTTGGTGCCCGGATGTCTGTTGCTCGGTGTCACGGTCTTTTTCCTTGCCCGCACTCAGGCCGCCCTATATTTTATCAACAATATTTCGGCTGGTGAGGGATTCTCGCTAATGATGCGTCGCAAAGTGCTGGTCAACGGAGTCATATTCGCAGTACTGTTTATTGTCTTTGTTGTGATGCTCATGCTACAGCCCGGATTACGAGTGGCTCCTGACGGTCAGGTGTTCGAGTTAGAGAATATCTATTTCCATAACCTGATAGATATGTGGTGGGCAGATATTGTATTTCTGGCAGGTGTCGTGATGGTACTTTACGCCATCATTAATACGGCTTTTTCCAAGAGCTTCAACAAAGGCATCTGGTACAGCGGTGTCGGTACAGTGCTTGTGGTGATGACGTTGTTTTGGATAGCAGGATATAACAACACCGCTTACTACCCCTCCCTGCTCGATCCACAGTCGTCACTCACGATTGCCAACAGCTCATCCACAGAGTTTACACTGACGGTGATGAGCTACGTATCGATACTTGTGCCGTTTGTGCTGGGATATATCTGGTATGTATGGCGCGCGCTCAATAATAAGCCTCTGACCGAGACCGAACTTGAGACTGACTCCCACACCTATTGATATAGCATGGCAGATACTTATTATACTATCTCGTCGGGATCGGAAGGGCTCTATAAGGAGAAAATGAGCAAATTCATTTCTTTCGCCCTTCCGGTCTCCACAGCTTCCGAAGCCAAAGCGGAGGTGGCGCGCATCACTAATAAATATCATGATGCGCGTCACGTGTGCTGGGCTTACATGGTGGGGCCCGAGCGAAAGGATTTTCTTTCAAGTGATAACGGCGAACCATCGGGTACTGCCGGGAAACCGATTCTGGGACAGATTAATTCATTTAACCTCACTGATATTGTCATTATCGTAGTGAGATATTTCGGCGGAATAAAACTCGGCACTTCCGGACTCATCTCCGCTTATCGCGAGGCTGCACGCACCGCTCTGGAGGCTGCCGAAATAATCGAGTGCCACCAAAAAATCGTAACGAGCTTCACCTTTCCTTATCTCGCCATGAACCAGGTCATGAAACTCGCAAAACTAAAACAGGTAAAAGTCACGCAGCAGCAATTCGACAACACATGCACAATGCAGATAGAGACAAATGCTGACGATACACCACCCATTCTTGCCCAGCTCAAGAATATTGACGGTGTAAGCATACTGTAATTTCATCGTCACTTTTTTCAGCGGATTCAAATAATTTTTGTATATTTGCAAATCTATTAAACATGAATATACATCATTATTGATTTACGATGAAATTTGTAGTTCCAAGTAAAGCTCTCTATACTGTCACCTCAGGAGTAGGAAAGGTGATAAATTCTAAAAATGCACTTACCATCCTTAACAATTTCCTGTTCAGCGTTAAGGATAATATCCTCACAATCACAGGATGCGACACTGAAAACGCGCTCTTTGGCAAACTTGAGGTGCTGGATGTCGAGGGCGAAGGCATGTTTTGTATCGATGCACGTCGCCTCATCGAGCTGCTGAAGGAGCTCCCCGACCAGCCTCTCACCATCGAGGTTAACGACAACACTTTCGAGACCATCCTCAGATATCCCGGCGGTGAATATAACATGGTGGCTATCTCCGGTGACCAATATCCGGAATACGACAAGGAAGAGGACGACAACGAGCCCGTAAGCTTTGTTTGTCCGTCGTCACAGCTGCTCAGCGGTCTTGAAAAGACACTGTTTGCCGTAGGAAGTGATGATTTCCATCCGCAGATGATGGGTGTGTTGCTCGATGTTATGCCTGACAATATCACTTTCGTCGCTACCGATACCCGTAAGCTTGTAAGATATATCGACTCCACCTCGCAACCCGGAGTGACAGCCAGGAGCATAATGCCGACCAAGCCTGCCTCCATCCTCAAGTCACTTCTCCCGTCTGATGGCAACGTAAACGTAACGATGAGCGCTAAAAGCGCCACATTTGAATTCGAGGGATATGTATTCAATTGCCGCTTTATTAAGGGCAACTACCCTCCCTACAACCGCGTCATTCCCCAGAACAATCCTTACGTGCTGCGTGTCGACCGTCAGCGATTCCTCAACGCCGTGCGCCGTGTAGGCGTATTCGTNGACCNGGGATTCGGACTNGAGAAATTCAGGATAACCAATGACAGNATTTTCATTAAGTCAAGCGNCGCCAANNTGCAATCGGCCGNTAACGAAAAACTCGACTGTGAGTACAGCGGTCCCGAGCTCGTAATCGGATTCAGCGCACCATTTATGATAGAGATATGCAACAATATCAGCACGGATGAAATAATCATGTACCTGGCCGATCCCAGTCGTCCGGGTGTTATCTGTCCGTCTGAGAATCCTGAAGGTACGGATCTTCTCACCATCCTTATGCCGATGAATGTAACGGATTTCTGATATATCAGCCATGCAGCTTTCACTGAAGAAGCCCATAATATTTTTCGATCTCGAAACCACCGGGCTCAACATCACCACCGACCGTATCGTCGAGATATCGTATATCAAGATCCAACCCAACGGTGAGGAGAAACGGGGCACTATGCGTGTCAACCCCGAATGTCATATTCCGGAGGAGGCTTCGGCCATCCATCACATCACTGACGATGATGTCAAGAGCGAGCGTACATTCAGACAAATAGCAAAAGAGCTTGCCGCACTATTCAAGGGATGTGACATTGCCGGATTCAATTCCTCACGCTTCGATGTGCCGATGCTTGATCAGGAATTCCAAAACGCTGATGTGGATATCGATCTCTCGAAAGCCCGGTTTATCGATGTCCAGACCATATTCCACAAAAAGGAGCCCCGTAATCTTGTCGCCGCATACCGATTCTACTGTGGAAAGGATCTGGAGGACGCTCATAGCGCCAACGCCGATACCGAGGCTACTTACGAGGTGCTCAAAGCGCAGCTCGACAAGTACGACGATCTGCCAAACGACATTGAGAAACTTGCTGAATTCTCATCTCAAAACCGTAACGTCGACTNCATGGGCCGTCTGATCTATGATGAAAAGANCCGTGAGGTAATTAATNTNGGAAAATACNAGGGCAAGNTTGCCGAAGAGGTGTTACGCAGAGACNCCGCCTATTATGAGTGGATAATGAAAGGTGACTTCAGCAACAACACAAAAAACTGCTTTACTCGCATCAAGCTCAGACTTAAGAAATGAAAGGTAAACATATCGTGCTTGGTATCACAGGTGGCATAGCGGCTTACAAGACCGCCACCCTGGCCCGTCTTTTTGTAAAGGCCGGGGCTGAGGTGCAGGTAATCATGACACCAAATGCCAAACAGTTTATCACACCTCTCACCCTTTCCACCCTCACCGGTCGTCCTGTGATCAGTGAGTTCTTCACAGCTAATACTGGTGAATGGCACTCTCACGTCGACCTCGGTCTTTGGGCTGATGCAATGGTCATTGCACCGGCTACGGCCTCGACAATAGCAAAAATGGCACATGGAGTAGCCGACAATATGCTCGTCACTTCTTATCTATCAGCCAGGGCACAGGTATTCGTAGCTCCGGCAATGGATTTTGACATGATGAAGCATCCGTCTACTGTCGCCAACATAAAGCTGCTGCAATCCTACGGCAATATCATAATCGAGCCGGCCGAAGGCGAGCTCGCAAGTCACCTCATTGGCAAGGGCCGCATGGAGGAACCGGAAAACATATTCGCATGTGTGGAGAATTTCTTCAATTCCTCTCATGAGCTCAGCGGAAAGAAGTTGATGATAACGGCAGGCCCCACCTACGAGAGAATTGATCCGGTCAGATTCATCGGCAACTTCTCTACCGGAAAGATGGGGTATGCTATCGCCGAGGAGGCTGCATGCCGTGGTGCTGAGGTCACTGTTATCAGCGGCCCGGTATCTATCGCCGTCCACAATCCGGCAATCCGGGTAGTAAAGGTGGAGTCGGCAGCCCAGATGCTTGATGCTTGTCTGCGCGAGTTTGACAGTGCCGACATAGCGATCATGACAGCAGCGGTTGCCGATTATGCTCCGATTACCATGGCAGATAGCAAGATCAAACGCGAAAAAGACGAAATACCGGTAATACATCTTAAGAAGAACGAGGATATAGCAGCGACACTTGGCAGCCGTAAACGCTTAGGCCAACTGCTTGTCGGATTCGCACTTGAGACCGACCATGAGATTGTCAATGCTACTGAAAAAATGACCCGGAAAAATCTTGACATGATTGTGCTCAATTCATTGCGCGATGACGGTGCCGGTTTTGGATACGATACCAATAAAGTGACCATTCTCACAGCTGACGGATGCGAGAAAGCATGTCCGCTCAAAGCCAAAAGTGAAGTCGCCAAAGACATTATTGACACTATCATTACATTATGATTTTGGCATGAAACACACACTTATCATATTATTGTTCATGTTAGCGGTAGCTTTACCACCGTCAGTGTATGCTCAGGAACTTAATTGCACTGTCGAGGTTAACGCCTCTCAGATTTCGGGCACGAATAAATCCGTATTCGAGACCCTTAAGGAGGCCATAACCGAATACATGAACACCACGACCTTTACTACAGCACAGTTTGCTGCAAACGAAAAAATTGATTGTCAGTTATATTTCACTATAAAGGAATATGACAACAATATTATGAAAGGTGACCTGCAGATTCAGTCCACCCGACCGGTCTACAACAGCGCCTACACCACCACCCTATTCAATTTTAAGGATGCCAAGATTGACTTTGAATATCAAGAGGGAAATCCATTGATATTCTCCGTCAACAGCATGGAAAGCCAGCTCACTGCCATCCTCAATTTTTATGCTTATCTGATTCTCGCTATCGATTTTGACAGCTTCTCGCCAAATGGCGGCGATCAGTATTTCGAGCGTCTGAAACAAATAGTGCAATGGGCTCAATCGTCAGGAGAGGCAGGCTGGAAAGCTTTTGAGGACACCAACAACCGCAGTGCCCTGCTCAATGTCTTCACCGACCCCCAGACCTCTGTATACCGAGATCTGCTCTACCGTTATCACCGCCGTGGCCTGGATGAGATGTCTCTCACGCCTGACAAAGGACGCGGAGTAATTAATGACACGCTCAATGATATTGCCGCGATATACAAGGCAAGCCCCATGTCAGTAGCGCTGAGCCTTTTCAGAGACACAAAGATGGACGAATTGGTAAACATCTATTCCAAAGCCGGCTCAGAAGAGCGTGCCAATGCATATAATCTTCTCGAACCGATATATCCGGCAGAACAACAACGACTATTGAAAATTAAAAACGGACAGGAGGATAACAGATGATAAAACACCTGCATATCACTAATTACGCCTTGATATCCGAGATAGACATCGCATTTGAGAATGGCCTGAATATCATCACAGGCGAGACAGGTGCCGGCAAGAGCATAATCTTGGGTGCCTTGTCTCTGCTGCTCGGTGGACGTGCCGATCTCAAAGCGGTGAAGAACAACGACCGCAAGTCAATTATTGAGGCGACATTTGATACAGTGGGATTCGACAGCCTGAGAAAATNATTTGAGCAGCAGGATGTCGACTGGTATGNCGATGTATGCATNCTGCGCCGCGAACTCNCTCCTTCGNGCCGATCACGCGCCTTCATCAACGATATGCCGGTGACCCTGCAACAGATGCAGGAAATTGCCCGTCACCTTGTGGACATCCATTCCCAGCATCAAAACATGCTGCTCGCCGACCATGATTACCAGCTGTCAGTGATTGATGCCCTCGCAGGTAACGGACAGCTGCTGGCTGACTATACGGCCGCATATACCGCCTACCGACGGGCGCTCAAGAAGTATACCGATACTCGTGACATGATCAATCGCAATCAGGCCGATGCAGAATTTCTCTCGTTTCAACTCGACCAGCTGAATGAGATGAATCTGCAACCGGGAGAACAGGAGATTCTCGAACACGACCGTGACGTGCTTGCCAACATGGCTCAGATCAAGGAGAATCTGTCAGGTGCGATTGATGCTTTGTCACAGAGTAAATTCAACGCGCTCGATTCCCTCTCATCTGCCTCCGATTATCTGCAGAGGCTCAGCGATGTGCTCGATGATGCCGAATCACTGTCTGACCGGCTCGAAAGCGCTCGCCTCGAAATACAGGATATCGCCGAGACCCTTGAAGGCTACGATGCCGATATGAACGCTGACCCTGCCGCTCTGATCAATATCGAAGAACGTCTCAGCAAAATATATTCTCTTGAGACCAAGCATCATGTTGACTCTTCTGATGACCTTATAGCTTTACGCGACAACATAGCTACCCGCTTAGCTGCAATAGACAATGCTGACGAGGAGCTCGACAGACTGCACGAAGAAGCTAAGCAGGCCAAACGCGCCGCAACTATAATCGCACGCCAATTGTCGGAGCGCAGACATGCCCAGGCCAAAGTGTTTGCCGAAGAGCTGCGTGACCGAGCCCAGCCGTTAGGTATGAAAAACCTCCGGTGTGAGATCGTGTTTACCCCCGGCAAACTCACACCCGCCGGATTAGACACCATCGACTTCAAATTCGCGTTCAACAAGAACCAGCCTCTCTTGTCAGTCGGAGCCGGTGCGTCAGGTGGTGAGATATCACGTCTGATACTGTCACTCAAGTTTGTGATAGCTGAGAAAATGCAATTGCCCACCATCATATTCGATGAAGTCGATACAGGCGTATCAGGAGATGTCGCACTGAAGATGGCAAAGCTCATGGCTAACATATCAGAAAATTCACAAGTGATCGCCATCACTCATCTGCCACAGGTTGCGGCTATGGGTGCCACCCACTTCAAGGTGTATAAGGAAGACGATGAAAACTCCACCAACTCCAACATCGTCAGACTTGACCACAATGGCAGAGTGGATGAAATCGCCACTATGCTCAGCGGCCGCAGCGACGATGCCTCCGCCAGAGCCACAGCTCTCTCTCTTCTCTCCAACAGATAACTCACGCCGAAATTATTTCAGATTATGGAATCTACCGATTACATCTATGGCATAAGAGCCGTAACCGAGGCCGTGGAAGCCGATAAGGATATTGACAAAATATTCATCAAAAAAGACCTGCAAAGCGAGTTGCTGACCGACCTGCTGGCTAAAGCGAGGAAGAGACATCTGCTGGTGCAACGAGTGCCGGCTGAAAAAATCGACCGCGTGACCAGAAAGAATCATCAGGGCGTGCTCGCATTCCTATCCAGTGTGACCTACACCCGCGTAGGCGAGCTCGTGCCTATGCTCAATGATGAGGGCGTACTGCCTTTTGTCGTGGTACTTGACGGAGTGACCGACGTGCGCAACTTCGGAGCTATCGCCCGTACTGCCGAATGTTGCGGAGCCGATGCTATTGTTATCCCTGAGAGGCACAGCGCGAGCGCGAGCGGTGATGCTATGAAGACCTCTGCCGGTGCCCTCAACTATATCTCGGTATGCCGCGAGAGAAATCTTTTCACAGCTGTGAAGTTTCTCAAGGATCACGGTTACCAGATCGTAGCCGTATCTGAGAAGGCTGACAACAATTATACATGCGCCGATTATACCACCCCCGTGGCTCTCGTGATGGGAGCCGAAGATGTAGGTATATCCCAGGAGATTCTGGAGCTGAGCGACACCAGGGTATCTATTCCTATGTTCGGTCACATCGGTTCGCTCAATGTCTCGGTCGCAGCCGCTGTTCTGATGTATGAAGTGGTGCGTCAGCGTCTCAATTCTGACATGGAAATAATCTGACCTATCCTGAATGAGCACCGGATACCTTGATATTGTTTTTTGTGTCAATGACAGATATCTGCCATTCGTCACGGTGTGTATCAAGAGTATAGCTGACCGTCACATATCTGAAAATGTAAGAATCCATATCCTCACCGACGATATATCCNANNGNTCAAAAAAGAGANTGCTNAATGAATTTGCGGATGCCTCGGATCCGCAGATCATATTCTATTATGTCGATGATTCGTCGCTGCAAGGACTGGAGGCATGGTCAAAATATACATGGTACAGACTGCTTCTCCCATCGGTGCTACCTGATGATATTGACAAGGTACTGTATCTAGATGCTGACACTCTGGTATGTGACAATCTTTCGGATCTTTTCGCTACCGATATGGATGGCTACTCCGTAGCCGGCATTGTTGACCCTATCCACTTTCACGAGGATGCATACATCAGATGCGGCTATCCGGCGGTAAAAGGGTATTTATGCGCGGGTGTGCTACTTGTCAATCTCCGCTACTGGCGTGAAAACTATATGCAGCAAAAGATGCTGGACTGGGCCCACAGATATCCCGACATCAAATTTCACGATCAGGACTGTATCAACACAGTATGCCAGGATTCAAAAAAATACCTGCCTTTGAGATACGGTGTCATTGATGCACTTTTCACTGAGGAAAAACTATATGCACCTGATCGACTTGATGAGATTGAAGAAAGTATCTTCAATCCGGCCATAGTGCATTATGCCGGAAAAGCTCCATGGTGTAAAGACACAGCCCGTCATTTCTTGGCCGGGAAATGGCATGAATGTAACCGTAGCCTCAAGCGACCGGCTAAGATGACATATAAATCCTCCGGATTGCTGAAACTGAAGATCATGATTCATGACATTATTTTTCCCCATACCGTGCGTGAGGGAGTAAGCCGGACAGAAGTTGAACGGCGCCTTAAAACCGCAAGAAGCAAATCCACGCCATAATAATATGATGAAAGAGACGCTGCATATAGCATTCTGTGTAAATGAGCCATACGTGAATTATATGTGTGTAGCGCTCAAAGGCATTGCGTGCAATCACTCCCACCGCTACCGGATTAAGATTCATATTCTCACCGACCATATTTCCGACTTTTACAGGAATTTGATCGATGAAGCTGTAGGAAACTGCCGGGATATTGAGTATGTGATTCATGATGTGGATGATTCGCCACTCGCCGGAGTCGCCATACAGCGTTACACCATCTTCGCATGGTATCGTTTGCTGTTACCGGATCTTCTGCCCGATGTAGATAAGATCCTGTATCTCGACACAGATATCGCCGTACACGGTAATCTTGACGGATTATTTGATTTCAACATTGAAGGATACGCCTTAGCCGCCCCCCATGATACCGACACATTTACAGATGCCCCTTTTGACCGGTGCGGCTACGATAAGTCTAAGGAATATGTCTGTTCGGGCGTGTTGCTGATGAATCTCGACTTCTGGCGTGAGCATCGTCTGTCAGAAAAGGTAATCGAATGGAGCAGGAAGAATGTTTCCGTCCAAAAATATCCCGATCAAGACAGCATCAATTATGTATGTCAGGACTTCAAGACGTTTCTACCCCTGAAATACGGTGTGACCAAAAGCCTGTTCACACAGCCGTTTTTCTACACCACCGATTACAAAAAACAGATGTATGACTGTCTGAACAATCCGGTCATAATCCATTATGCCGGATGCGCTCCTTGGTATATGGAGAGCGAGCATCCCATGGTGGATATATGGAAGTCGTACAATAGACATCTGCCACACCCGGTAAAGAGAAAATATTACTCTAAAGGACTTACAGGACTGAAAGTAAGGCTTTGGGATATTATTCATCTTTACAAAGGGCGCGAAGCCATATCCCGTGATGAAATCAGGAGACGTATCGACAGCATCGGATGATTATAATGCCTCTCAACCCATGACTACCAGACCCCGAATACTTATTTTTATTGAATCCCTCCACTGTGGCGGAGCTGAGAAGAGCCTTATCTCGCTGCTCCAGTCACTCGATTATGATTGTGTCGATGTCGATCTGCTTACACTCATCGATACAGGCATTTTCAGACAATATGTTCCTGAAAGAGTGAACATGATCAAGATGCCGGTCAGCCGTGGTTTGGGTGCCAGAATAGGTGAAGCTGTATATTCCTTTGCCTGGAGATTGTTCAGAAAGGCACGTATATCTCGCCACGCCTCAGAATTAAGATGGTCTTTAGCCTCGAAATCATATACCCGCCTTGACAGAGATTATGATGTAGCGATAGCATATCAGCAGGGTTTACCGACATATTATATTGCCGAGCGTGTAAAGGCTGACAAAAAAATTGCCTGGATCAATATTGATCTTGAACATGCCGGATACCGCAAAGCATATGTCAACCGATTTTACAACCTTTACGACAATCTCGTCGCTGTCTCCTCTCAGTTACATGACACATTGCAAACTACAAAGTTTGTCGACTCGTCAAAACTCGTCACCATCTACGATATTGTCAACGAAAATCTGATACGCGAAATGGCTCTCGCTCCTATACCTACATTTTCCGGTAACGCCAAACTGCGAATCGTCACTGTCGGACGCCTCGCACAGCAGAAAAATTACCCTCTCGCTGTACAGACTGCCAAAATTCTTTCAGACAAAGGAGTGGATTTTGAGTGGATTTTTGTCGGTGNCGGCCCCCAGAGGAGTGAAGTAGAATCCATGATCAGAAATTACCGGCTCACAGACCGGGTGATACTTGCCGGTGAGCAGTCTAATCCCTACCCGTTCATGAAAGCTGCCGACATATATGTACACACGGCCTCGTTCGAAGGATTCGGTCTCACTATCGCCGAGGCCAAAATTATCGGTACACCTGTGATAAGCACTGATTTCAGAATTGTATATGACCAGATTATCAATGGCGAGAATGGTCTTATTTGCAAGATGACACCCGAATCCGTTTCCGATAACATACTGCGCCTCGTTTCTGACAGTGCACTCGCCCGAAAGATAAAAAATCATCTTTCTCTTGAACACAATACGACATCTGAGACAGAAGTTGAAAAATTCTACAAGCTAACTGGATTGAGAAAATGAAAATCAAGACCATCACATGCAGCAATGCCGACAACCATGGCGCACGGCTCCAGACATTCGCTTTGGCAAAATTCCTCACCGACGAAGGCCATGATGTGGAGGTCATTGACTATCGGCCGGAATATATGCGTTTCGGCACCAGAAAATGGTATTTTCCGGGGGCTGACATCAAGGAATGGGTCAAACTGCTACTGAGATACAGACAACGGTGTACATCAATCAGGCGTCATGCCGAATTTGATAATTTTTCAAAATCATCTATTCCTCTCACCGACCGGATATATCTGTCTCATGACATGCTCGCCTCCGATCCACCTGAGGCGGAAGTGTATATTGCAGGCAGCGATCAGATATGGAATGTAGACTTTCCTAACGGTAACGACAGGGCCTTTTTTCTGGATTTCGGAAATGACAGTACCAGAAGGCTGAGCTACGCCGCCAGTTTTGCTCTGCCACAACTTCCGCATGAAAATAAAACTGTGATCAAAACAAGGCTTGATCACTTTGACAGTATTTCAGTGAGAGAAACCTCAGGAGTGGAAATCCTGCGCGATCTCAATCTCTCAGGCACACGCGTCACAGACCCTGTGTTTCTGCTGAGTGCGGATTTCTGGAGAAATATGGCCCAATCCCCAGCCTCACCTCATAAGTATCTGCTCGTATACGATTTTATGCAATCAGACCACGTAAAATCCCTGGCTCTCGAGATTGCTCGCTTACGCAGATTGAAGATATTCTCCGTAGGCCCCTACCCGGTATGCTATGCCGACAGGAATTATACCGTGTGCTCACCCGAGACCTTCGTCGGTCTTATAAGAGATGCCGATTGCGTGCTTAGCAATTCTTTCCATGCCACTGCTTTCTCTCTCATCTTTGAAAAGGATTTTTTTGTCGCTGACCGCATCGATGGCCTTAACGAACGCATGCACGATTTATTGACTGTATACGGTCTCGGAGACAATATTGTATCCCAGAACACGACACCGGATTTATTGCTACGGCACATTGTATATGACAGCGTGACACCTGCACTATCAGATGACATCGCAAGATCGAAAACCTGGCTCAGAAACAACCTTAACGCTGCTCTACCATCACATTGTGGTGAATGATTTCTGTACGCTCAATACTCTGTAAACACCTGTCACGGCATACTTAGGGATGTGCATTCTCGGATATTTGGGATTAAGACTCTCGGCCCATATATACGAGTCATTTTCCTCATCGGGCATAAGGATTTTAATGAATACTCCGTTTTCTGTATCGATNACCANAGGATGTNCCCAAGGTATGAACGCTNCTTCATTGATCCGACGGATAAAGATAATCGATCCATCGGCAAACCGTGGCTCCATAGAGTCGCCCGACACCGGAATAGCCAGCTCGGCATGTATATTGGTAGACACTACCCGGCTGCACTTGTCCAGAGCTACCCCAGGCTCATAATACGCCTTCAATGGCCCGGCGATTGCCGACATAGGAACAAGCGGTACCTCGATAGCCATGACAGTGTCGTCATTGGAATCTGACTGCATCATAGGTCCCTCACCTGTCAGCAGCCATGTGCGGCTGAGTTGAGGCACAGCCTTCATTATATGCTCAGACATCGTGGATGATATGTTTTTTGTCTTTCCGCGCAATATATCGTAAAATACCTGCGGACGATCATAACCACATAATTCCGAAAAACTTTTAGGATTCATCTTCAGAGTCTCAAGCAATTCCCTTAGTCGTGCTGCTGTATCCATAGTTATAATTTTTTTACAAAGTAAGAAATAATCTTATACTTATGCAAATTTTTAGTAATTATTTACAGAATAATATTGCAAT
>WFLX010023011.1_pt1 | contig 16044 bp, 14 predicted proteins | sample 4967041 | NCBI WGS metagenome assembly WFLX01 (sample SAMN12857096, study PRJNA449069) | gut metagenome | isolation source: stool from male and female vole | host: Microtus ochrogaster | place: USA:Florida | collected 2017 | reverse complement strand
TTAGACTGCAGACTTCACAGTTTGGGCTTGGACTCGCAGTAGACGCAGCGCCACTGTCCGGGCTTGTCGGCCGAGGGACGGAAGAGCGTGTCCACATTCTCCATATTGGAAATGCAGCGGCGGTTGGAGCAGACATGCTTGTTGCGCACGGCGCCGTCCGGCACCAGCTTGCTGCTGTGCGCCGGGTCGTCGGCCCACTCCAGCAGGCGCGATATCAGAGCCATGCGCACAAATTTGCCATTTTCCACCTGGCGGAAATAGGCCGCGCGCGGGTCGTCATCAACTTCTACTGTTATTTCGTTGACACGCGGCAGGGGATGAAGCACTGTCATGTGAGGACGCGCCAGCTTCATCTTCTCCGTGTCAAGGATAAAACTGTCCTTGAGGCGGTCATATTCCTCTTCGTCAAGGAAACGCTCTTTCTGCACGCGGGTCATGTAGAGCACGTCCAGCTCGCCCATCACCTCCTCCATCGACGCTACCTCTTTATAGGGGATGTTGTTGAGCTCGCACACTTCATGCTTCATATAGTCGGGCAGTTTCAGCTGCTCGGGGGCTATGAGCACCACCTTGACATCCTTGTAACGGGCCAGCGCCTTGATCAGGGAGTGGACGGTGCGCCCGAAACGCAGGTCGCCGCAGAAACCGATCGTGATGCCGTCAATGTGGCCTATCTCGCGGCGTATTGTCAGCAAGTCCGTCAGAGTCTGCGTGGGGTGCGCATGCGAGCCGTCGCCTGCGTTTATCACGGGCACACGTGCATTCATTGCCGCCACAAAGGCAGCGCCCTCCTCGTAGTGGCGCATGGCAATGATGTCGGCAAAGCAGGAAATCACCTTAGTGGTATCGGAGCACGTCTCTCCCTTGCTCACAGAGGAGCTTTTGGCATCGGAAAAGCCGAGCACGTTGCCTCCTAACTCCATCATGGCTGATGTGAAACTCAGGCGCGTGCGCGTGGAGGGTTCGTAGAAGAGCGTAGCCAGCTTCCTCCCTTTGCACACTTCAGCATATTTCNGCGCGGTCTCCGATGATNTCTATCNCAAGGTCAAGAATGNAGTCCAGTTCCTCTTTGNTGAGGTNGNTAGNNTCTATGANATGTTTCATATTATTCAATTCATTTCTTCATCCAGCTTTCATCCGAGGGATTTGCCATGAAGGCCTTGAGCCTCTCTATGTCCGACACCTCGATACGCCCGCTCTCGGCGGCCACCTCCAGAAGGGTGTCGAAGTTGGAGAGNGAGTAATTGGTCACTCCGGCCTGAGCCAGGCGGTCAAGGCCCTTCTTCATGCCGTAGGTGAAAATGCTCACCACGCCAAGCACATCAGCTCCGGCTTCTCTGAGGGCCTCGACAACTTCGATGCAGCTGCCGGCCGTGGAGATGAGGTCTTCAATCACCACCACCTTCTGTCCGGGGAGGAGACGACCCTCTATACGGTTTCCCCTGCCGTGGTCTTTATTGCCGGAACGCACATACCCCATGGGCATGTCAAGTATCCATGCGGCTATGGCNGCATGGGCTATGCCGGCCGTGCTGGTGCCCATCAGCACCTCGGCCTCCGGAAATTTTTCCTTCACTGTCTCAGCGATAGTCTCTTCGACCATGCGGCGCACTTCNGGCGATGTCAGTGTCAGACGATTGTCGCAGTAGATTGGACTCTTGATGCCGCTCGCCCAAGTGAANGGCTCGTCGGGACGAAGGAACACCGCCTCTATGTCGAGGAGGCCCTTCGCAATGTTCTTAGCGCTTGCCATTATATTACTTTTTTACCTCTTATGCTGTTTACTTGTTTTTTTATCTCCGGCCATTGGTTCAGACCCCGTATCATAAAATTCATGAATCTCAAGGGACTTAATGCTATGCCATTCCGGAGCCTGTCCGGTTTACTTGCTCATTCGCCCTTTACGAACTCGCTGACGCAACGGCGGTAGGAGGCCACAGGATCCTCCGAGGCCGTAATGGGACGCCCTACGACAATATAGTCTGAACCGATTTCACGCGCCATAGCCGGAGTGGTGACCCTCTTCTGGTCGTCTGCCTTGGCNTCCGCGAAACGGATGCCGGGNGTGACAGCCATGAAGTCAGCTCCGCAAGCCTCCTTGACCAGCGAGGNCTCAAGGGGTGAGCAGACCACACCGTCCAGACCCGCTTCGCGGGCGTTGGCCGCATAGTGCGCTATGGTGTCATTTATTCCGGCGCTGATCAGAAGCTGCTTCTGCATGGCCTCCTCTGAGGTGGAGGTGAGCTGGGTGACAGCGATGAGCAGCGGACGGGTGCCATCCTCGCGGGTAAGCCCCTCCAGGGCGGCACGCATCATCTCCACTGTGCCGGCGGCGTGCACGTTTGTCATGTCGACATCCAGGTTGGAAAGCACCTTCATGGTCTTCTTCACCGTATTGGGTATGTCGTGCAGCTTGAGGTCAAGAAAAATCTTGTGTCCCCTCTTCTTGATCTCGCGTACTATTTCGGGCCCGGCTGCATAATACAGCTCCATCCCTATCTTTACGAAGGGTTTTTCATCCTGAAACTTGTCCAGGAAGGCCAGTGTCTCCTCAGCTGAAGAGAAGTCGCAGGCGATTATCACATCTTTAGCATTGACTGCCATGTCTTTATTAGCTATTGGAATTATTGGAAATATTGGAGTAATTGGAACTATTGGACAAAATCGGCGGATCATACTTGTCTTGCGGCTCCTATTATGTCGCTGAGCCGGGTGATTCCGAGCCTTTCCATCACTCGCGGCAAATCTTCGATTATATCACGGCAGGCCATGGGATTTCGCAGGTTCTCGGCTCCGACCTCCACAGCTGAGGCGCCGGCCATCATCATCTCCACGACAGCCTCCGCGCTGTTGACTCCTCCGCATCCTATGACAGGGATACGGCACGCTCCGGCTACCTGCCACACCATCCGCAGGGCCACCGGGAAAATAGCCGGGCCGGAGAAACCGCCCATTGTATTGGCAATGACGGGCCTGCGCGAGCGGATGTCAATTCTCATGCCGAGCATGGTGTTGATCAGGCAGATGCCGTCCGCTCCCGCCTCTTCGGCTCCCCGGGCTATGCTGACAATGTCGGTGACATTCGGTGTGAGCTTCACGTATACCGGAAGTGTCGTGACACTTTTGACGGCCGCGGTCACTTCCGCAACAGATTCAGGTGAAGTGCCGAAACTCATTCCGCCCCCGTGCACGTTGGGGCAGCTGACATTGAGCTCAATTAAAGCCACACCGTCGCAGCCGTCTATGCGGCGGCAGGTCTCGACATATTCATCTATGGAAAATCCGCTGATATTGGCGATTATCGGCCCATGAAAACATTCACGCAGCCGGGGCAGTTCCTCCGCTATCACTGCGTCAACGCCGGGATTCTGGAGTCCGACTGCATTGATCATGCCCCCTTCGCACTCGGCGACACGCGGCAGGGGGTTGCCAAACCGGGGATGAAGCGTGGTGCCCTTGAAGGAGATGGAGCCCAGGATGTCGGGATCATAGAAATCTTTCATGCCGTAGCCATAGCCGAAACAGCCGCTGGCAGGTATGACAGGATTCTTAAGCGTGATGCCGCTGAGCTCGACGCTCAAATCATGCTTGTCCACCCCCTTGCCGCTCATGTCTTGCTTTTTCATTTCCATATCAGTTCATCCTTGTCGAAGACCGGGCCCTCCTTGCAGATTCTCGCCGGACCCTTCCTGAGTTCAATACTGCAGCACATACAGGCTCCGAACCCGCATCCCATCCTGCTCTCCATGCTGACCTGGCCCGGCATACCGAGGCTGCCGCAGACCGCTTTTAGCATCGGCAGAGGGCCGCAGGCATAGAAATATCCGAATTCGTCCTCAAGGGTGTCAATCAGGTCAGTGACAAAACCTTTATGCCCCATGGTGCCGTCTACAGTGGCAATATGCGTCTCCACACCCATGGATTGCAGTTCATCCGCCCCCGAAACATCCGCCCCTGAGGCGAAACCGAGCACGGCCACAGGCTTCACGCCCTTGGATTTCATGTCAGCTGCAAGCCCGATAAGGGGGGCGTTGCCGATTCCTCCTCCGATTAAAAGCGCTGTCTTGCCTGCCAGTCCTCTCTTTAATCCGAATTCCGTGTCGAAACCGTTGCCCAGACCGTTGAGCATTTCTATCGCGTCTCCCACTTTAAGCCGGGACATCTCCTCGGTGCCGGCGCCGACTACGTCATAGAGCAGCGTCAGTCCCTCTTGGTCATATTCACACACTGAGATGGGACGGCGCAGGAACTTGCCCGGAATGGCAATTTCAACAAACTGGCCGGGATGATGCAACATTCCCGTGGGGCCGCTGAGTCTCATACGCCAGGTCTTGCGTGCTATTTTCTTGTTCTCCCGCACCGTGTACTTATGAAATCCGCCATATTCCGACAGCGCGTCATACACTATGCGGCCTTGAGCTATGGTCATAAGGACTGACCCGGAAAGCCTTGTCCCGGCAAAGGGGGTGCTACGTCCTTTGGATTTGAAATCCTCAGGGTTGACTGTGTACTCCTTGCGGAAATCCACAAGCGTCATGTCGGCAGGGGCGCCGACGCGTATCACATCTTCCTCTCTCCCTAAAATCCGTCGGGGCGCGAGGCTCATGATGTCCACAAGTTTCTCCAGCGATATGTCGCCGCTCTTCACCATATATGTATATGTGGCCCCCAAGGATGTTTCCAGCCCGACTACCCCCATCGCGCTCTTTTCGAGCCCGCGCGCCTTCTCATCGGCGCTGTGGGGGGCATGGTCGGTGGCTATTGCATCTATGGTACCATCCTGCACTCCCTGGCGCAGCGCCATTCTGTCTTCTGCGCTGCGGAGGGGAGGATTCATCTTGAAGCGTCCCTCGTCGCGCAGGTCTTCATCGCAGAAGGCAAGATAGTGAGGNGCGGTCTCGCATGTNANTNCAAGCCCCGCNTCTTTGGNTNTCCTGANCGNTTCGACGCTCTCGNGTGNGGAGATATGGCAGATATNCAGGCGGCATCCTGTTTNNGCGNCAAGGCGTATATCCCTTTCCACCTCCTCCCATTCGCTGCGCGAACAGATGCCGCGGTGGCCGTTCTTGCGCGCCCATTCACCATCGTGGATGTATCCGCCGTTGAGCAGTCTGTCCACTTCGCAATGGGCCGCGAGCACAGCTCCGGTCGGGGCTATGGAGGCCATGCAGCGGCGCATCATCTGCTCGTCCTGCACGCCGGAGCCGTCATCNGAAAAACCGGCCGTCATCCCTGCCAGAGCGGAATGATCGACCGGCTGCTTACCGGATCTTTTTTCGGTGATTGATGCGTAAGGGAGCACCTCTATGAGCGCATCCTTGCTGATTATATCAAGCTGGGTCCGGAGATGCTCAGCCGAGTCAGGCACCGGATTCACATTCGGCATCGCGCAAACGGTGGTGAACCCTCCGCGGGCCGCCGCCTGCGTGCCGGTGGCGACTGTCTCCTTATATGAGAATCCCGGCTCCCTGAGATGGACATGGAGGTCCACAAGTCCCGGCAGAAGATGGCATCCGCAGGCATCTATTGTCCGCTCTCCCTTGCCTGGCAGTATCGACTCAGCTATTTCGGACACCAGGCCGCCGCTGATTCTGACATCAGCGCGCTTGAACTCTCCGTCGGCCCATACATCGGCCCCCTTTATCAATAAGGAGGCTACCGGTGAGGATTTTTTCATTGTCGGTGTATACTTTTGTGCAAAATTACACCAAATTTCCCATAAATGCAAATGAAGGCCCCAACTCATAAAATTTTTATAAGTCGGAACCTCCATTAAAAGGTGTGGATTTAAGGTCCCGTTTCACAAAATTTTTGTCATACGAGACCTTCCCGGTCAGAGTGTCGGAGCGACAAAAGTGCGCTTGCCAAGCTCGAGGTCGAGCTGATACAGGCCGGTGCCATCCTCGCCGATAAGGTCGAGATTATCGAGGATGTGCTGCACGCTCTCCTCCTCCTCCACCTGCTCGGCTACGAAGCCGTTCAGTTTCTGGCGCGTAGCGTAGTCGCGGTTGGCCTCAGCCATGGAATAGAGAGAATTGATCATTGAGGTCACTTTGCGCTCGTGCTCCAGTGTGTCGATGAAGGCGCTCTTGACCGACGACCATTCGGAGGGCACGTCGTTGATGGGCTGCAGCAGCACGCGGCCGTCGCGGGCATGGATATAGTTCAGGAGAGCCTCGGCATGGGCCAGCTCCTCCTTATATTGTACGCGAAACCAGTTGGCTATGCCGTTGCGGCCCAGAGACTCGAAATGGCAAGACATCGACAGATAGAGATAGGCCGACCAGAATTCGGCATTGACCTGAGCATTGAGTGCGTCCTCAATTTCCTTCTTAATCATGATAATTCTGTTTTAATAGTTGCCGGAGCCTGCCCGCGATGCCCTGCATCCGCGTTCAGGCCCTCACCAATTTTAACACGGAAGGCCTTATTTAGTTTTCCGGAAACCCTATAAAACCGCGAAGTGCGCATCTTATCACTAAGACGCGCACCCCACGGTTGAATAATGGATTAGGAACAAATTGTAATATGCCTTGTTGTTGATTCACTTATATGACACGCCAAGTTTAAGAAGGTTTAATCGGAAGTGAAATTTTTTTAATTTTTTTTCGAGAGGCCATTTTTTAGGCTATCCGGTACGAATTTTTAGCCTGAATTGATGCAATTGTAAAAAATTTTAACTAACTTCGCATCCAAGACACGGGTGATACAGGATATTTTCTAAAAAAATTTCAGTGCCCCCGGCGCCTTGCCTACATTTTTCATTATTCATTAACCTGACTAAAACTGTCATCTATGAGCAATTTTTTACAGACGGCTCTTACCGTCGGCGCTCTGGCGATCGGCGCGACTGCATTCGCAGCGAATTACTCCTGCGCTCCTTCGCAGGGTAAAATCAATCTCGAAGACTGCCCCGGCGGTGTTAACTCTGTCGAGATTCTCGGCTCCTTCTCCATCAACCGCACCGCAGAGGGATTCATCACTCTCTATCAGAACGATGAAATCATCCGCCAGGTGCCCGCCTCCAACCTCTCCGACATCTATACTTTCGAAGGTTTTGACAAGACCGATGTCGGCNACGTGCANGTGACTTTCTTCAACGTCAANGGNCCCGCCAAGGACAACGGCCTCTATAAAGTCACNGTNCCNGCNGGATTCTTNACNGTAGCTTCCACCGGCCTCCCCACCGANGANATGCAGTTCGAGTGGCAGATCGAGTCCGACGCACTCAAGATCACTCCGGCTGCCGGCGGCCACTACACCTCTCTCAAGGAGTTCAAGATCGAGCTTCCCAAGGTTATCACCCAGGGCATCAAATCTGAGGCCGTGGAGAGCTACGCCGTGCACCCCGACTCAGTGCCCGTGCTCAGCGTGCTCGTCGATCCCGACATCAACTACCCCGCCTCCGTGAGCATTGACGGCAACATCGCCACCCTCACCCTTAACGAGGCTGTCACCACTCCCGAGACCTACAGCCTGTACGTTCCTGCCTATCTCTTCACTTACACCACAGTGAGCGGAAAGAAGATCACAAGCAAGGAGAACAACTTCAGCTATTACGTCGACCCCGATTCCAAGGGTGCCATGACCATCCTCCCTGCTGAAGGCTCTTATGAGGAGTTCGCAGCCAACACATGCGTGGCTGCCACCGGCAAGGAGACTTCCTACACCTTCATGCTCGTATTCCCCGAGGATGCCCCGATGACCATGCCCCTCAAGGGCCAGGTGAAGCTCTGCCCGCTCAATGAGGACGGCACTTATGACACTTCCGCTTCCGTAGCATCCTTCCAGGCTGTGAAGGTGTCCGGCACCGAGCTCGCCCTGAGCGCCATCACCGGCGCCGACAAGCCCGTGTCAGTCGCCCCCGGCAAGTATGCCCTCGTGATCCCNGCAAACCTCTACATGACAGCCCAGGGCCGCAACGGCGCTTACTACTTCGTGTATGAGGTGCTCCCCAACACCAACTTCCCCTTCACCATCGAGCCCGCTGACGGCAGCCTCGTCCAGAACATCTCCGAAGTCACTCTGACCTTCGCTGAGGGCATGGAAGTAGCCACTTCCGCCAAGGCATACGCCACACTCTCCAACGGCATCGCCACTTACACCATGAGCGGCACCGTAGACCCCGAGAAGAGCAACGTGATCGTTTACTCACTCCCCGTCGAGATGGCTATCGCCGGCAACTGGACTTTCCGCACTCCCACCAACCTCACCGTAGACGGCCGCAGCTTCAGCACTTCTGCTACCTACACCGTGGAGAATGACACTTTTGTCAACACTGTCGTTTATCCCGAGGGTGATGTAACCCTTTACAACCTCACCGGCGTGAAGGTTGCCGAAGGCCAGCTCAAGGCTGTGACTCTCCCCGCAGGCATCTATGTAGCTGTCGATGCAGAGGGCAACGCAGTGAAAGTTCGCTTCTGAGACATCGCCTCCGGATGTAATAGCACATTATATCAACAACAATAAAATAACGGCCTCTTCCGTCTGACGGAGGAGGCCGAATTTCTTATTATTGAGCTTGCTTATTTTTTATAGTGAGCTTGCTTACTTGTTGAGCTTGTTCGCAAGTTCCTCAGCCTTTTCGCTGAGTCCATGCAGGAAGCCGGATGCCTTGTCCTTGAGCGAGTCCACTACGGGTGCGGCCTTGTCGGCCACCTGGTCCTTGAGGGCGTTGGCCTTGGCTGCCGCCTGGTCAGCGAGAGCCTCTGCCTGGTCCTTGAGGTCACTGGCCTTAGCTGCGGCCTGGTCCTTCAGGTCGGCAGCCTTGTCAGCAGCCTGGTCTTTGAACTCGTTGAATTTATCTGCGGCCTGCTGGCCGAGGTTCTTCATTTCCTTGTCTGCCGCAACCTTTGCGGCCTCCGCGCTCACCTGCGCGGCCTCGCGTGAAAGCTGCGCAGCCTGCTGCGCCTGATTCTGAAGGTTTGTGTTTTCCATATCTGAATGTTTTAAAATTATCGAATTTTATGTACGCCGGGAAGAATATTCCCCCATTTGAAGAAACGTTTGCACAGCGATTTGGGTTTACAAAAAACATTAATAAAATCCAAAGGTTCTAAACCTAAAGCACATTCCGAGGTCTAATGCTATAAAACATAGATTCCGACCTAAAAAAATAGTCCGGAAGAATAGTGTTAGTCAAATATTTTTTGTAATTTAGCGCAATTTATCAAACCAACCTGTTATGTTCAAGAAATTACGCATATCCGCAGCGGTAGTTTTGGCCGCTATGAGCGCCCTGGCCGCCCAGGCCGCCCTCCCTTCGGTGACACTCAAGGACATCAACGGCCGCACGGTCGATACCGCCACGCTCAGCAATGATGGCAAGCCTTTCGTGATCAGCTTCTTCGCCCTCTGGTGCAAGCCCTGCAACCGCGAGCTCAAAGCCATCAGCGAGGTATATGACGAATGGCAGGAAGAGACCGGNGTGAAGCTCATCGCTGTCAGCATCGACGAGGCCCAGAACGAGCAGAAGGTAAAGCCCTTCGTCGAGAGCAAAGGATGGGAATATGACGTGCTTCTCGACCCCAACGGCGAATTCAAGCGCCAGATGGGCGTCAATGACATCCCCCACGTTTTCGTGGTAGATGCCAACGGCAATGTCGTATGGAACCATCAGGGATACGTAGACGGCGGCGAGGAGGACATCCTCGAGGAGGTTAAGAAATACGTAAAGTAATCCCGCTTCATCCACATCACTTCTCCGACATCCCGCTACCCCTCCAAGGGGCTCCGGGATGTTGGCGTTAACTAACCGTTTATAACCGCATTAATAAGCCTTTTTTCATAATACCATGCAGGCAAAAAAGATGAGACTGACACTGCCCCTGATACTGGCCGCCATGTCGCTGACCGCCGTTTCTGCCCAAGCGCAGGAACAGGAGCCGCTGCTGGCCATGAAACCCCAGGGAGATTCGTGGGTCTATTCCCCCGACGCTCCCCGCAATCCGGCTCCCGCCGTGACCGACACTCCCGAAAGCTGGGTCTACACTCCGACAGAGAAATCGGCCCCGCGCGATTCGTGGTGGCGCAAAATCCGCGCTACCGGAGCAATCCAGACCGAGTTCCTCATCCCCTACAATCTCAAGGGCGACAAGACCGGTGCCTACGAGAAGGATGTGCTCAACAACACATACTTCGACCTCACTATCAACGCCCCCTACCTCTCAGTTGGAGGACGTTTCCAGTGGGCCAAATGGCCCCTGCCCGGCTACGAGAAGGACTTCGCCGGATGGGGTGTGCCCTACGTATGGGCCACGGCCTCATACAAGTGGGCCCAGGTCACCGGAGGTGACTTCTATGAGCAGTTCGGCTCCGGACTCATCCTGCGCACCTACCAGGAGCGCTCGCTGGGCGTGGATAATGCTATCCGCGGCGGCCGCATCAAGCTCAAACCCGCTCCGGGCCTCAGCATCACCGGTCTGGGCGGCAAGCAGCGCCGCTATTGGGAGCGCAATTCATCCTGGCTCTGGGGCGGCGATGCCGAGTGGAGCCTCAATGAGTCGTTTGAAAACCTCATGGGCAAGGACTACGGCGTGACAATCGGCGCTTCCTATGTCGGCAAGCATGAGCGTCCCGACAATATATATACGGTCATCACAGACGAGAACCTTCCCTTCGTCCGCCCCGATTATCCGCCGGCAATCGCCGATGACCCCGTGAAGGTGGGCTTGCTCAACATGCCCCGCAACGTCAACGCTTTCGACGGCCGCGTCAAACTGCGCTTGAAAGACTTCAATGTCCTCGCAGAGTTCGCCACCAAGAGCCAGGACCCGTCGGCTGACAACGGCTACACATACCGCAACGGCTCGGCTGTGCTCCTCTCTGCGACATACTCCAAGAAGGGTTTCTCGGCATACCTCCAGGCCAAGCGCTCCGACAACATGTCTTACCGCTCGCGCCGCTCCGAGGTGGGCATCTCCTCTTTTGTCAACCATCTGCCGGCCTTCACCATGACCCAGACTTACGCTCTGGCCGCCATGTATCCTTATGCCACGCAGACCGACGGAGAATGGGCTTTCCAGGGCGAGGTGAGGTATCTCTTCAAAAAGAATACTCCCCTCGGAGGCAAGTATGGCACCAATGTGCGCCTCTCCGCCTCCTATATCTCCGGCCTCGACCGCAATATCCCCGAGGGGATGATCCTCGATGACCGCCTGGCGGGCACTGACCAGTTCGGCGCCGCTTTCTGGAAAATAGGNGGGCTCTATTACGCAGACCTCAACGCAGAGATCAATAAGAAGCTCTCACGCAAGGTCCAGCTGACCCTCTTNTACCTGTTCCANAAATACAANCAGCTGATTGTCGAGGGCCACGGNAAGATGGTGACAGCCAACACCTTCATACTTGAAGGCCAGTGGAAAATGGCCAAGAAGACCCAGCTCCGCTGGGAGGCCCAGTGGCTTCACACCAAGGAGGACAAGGGCGACTGGATCGCAGGTCTCGTCGAACTCTCCCTCGCCCCCCACTGGATGATTACCCTGACCGACACCTGGAATTCAGGCCGCAACGACAATTTTTACAATGTGATGGTGACCTACAACGTCAAGAGCAACCGCTTCACTCTCGGCTACGGNCGCACCCGCGAGGGTTACAACTGCTCGGGAGGCGTGTGCCGCTGGGTGCCTGAGACCAAGGGCTTCTCCGTCACTTACAACTACACATTCTAACAATTGCACCGGAAACTATGAAACNTCANAATATCACGGCTCTCCTCTCCGCTCCGCTCCTCCTGGCAGGATTCGTCTCCTGCGATAAGGTGGACGAGGATGACCGCATCATTCCCGTTGAGAAGGTGGAATCACAGCGCGTGGTGCTCCTTCAGGAATTTTCAGGCCAGCAGTGCCGCAACTGCCCCGGAGGCGCCGATGCCATCCACGACATTCTCAGCATCTATCCTGACAATGTGGTGGCAGTGTCGATGCATCCCGCCGGCACCCCCAACTCGGGCCCTTTCCTCGGCACCAACACCAATTCCGAGATCGCCACGGAGATGTATGACTTCTATGGACGTCCTAACGAGTTCCCCTCAGCTATCATCAACGGCACCGAATTCAGCATCAATCCCAGCAAATGGTTTGAGATGTGCCTGACACAGATGGTGCTCATCCCTGAAATCAGCGTGACTGTCGAAGCCTCCGCATCCGCCGGAGAAGACCCCGTTATCACAGCCAAGTACGCCGTAGAGTATAACGAGCCCATCTATGATAATCTCAACATCGTAGTCTGGCTCATTGAGAACGATATCGTCGCTGCTCAGAACGTATACGGAAAGCCCACACGCGACTACGTGCACCAGCACCTGCTTCGCGCCTCCTTCGCCGAAGACGTAGAGGGCATCTCGCTCGGCTCCTCATTCAAGATTGGAGAGACTTCCGAAGGCTCGCTTTCGCTGACTCCCGACAAGTCTTGGAATCTTGAGAACTGCCAGGTCGTGGCCTACGTCTACCGCACCTCCGACAAATATGTGGAGCAGGCAGCGATCTGCGATGTCAAGTGATGAAATAATCAACACTTTCTAACCAACATACCAAAGAAATGAAAAAGCATATTCTGACGTTCACCCTCCTCCTCATGGCCGTTGTGGCTTACGCTGCGGACGCTGTGAAGTGGGACATCAAGCTGGTGGGCGACAATACTGAGAATCCCGCTGTCGAAGCAGTGGCGACCATCAGCCCGGGATTCCATCTCTATTCAGTGGACAATCCCGCCGGCGGCTCCAACCCCCTGGAGTTCTATTTTGATGTCAAGGGTTGCCAGACCGTGGGCAAGCCGACCGCCAACAAGGCATACACCAAGGAGTTTGACGATGTGTTTGAGGTTGACCAGCATTTCTATACCGGCACTGTCAAATTCACCCAGAAGCTCAAACCCACAGCCAAGGATTACACCGTCTCCGTTGAAATCAAGGGCCAGGCCTGCGATGACAAAGGGTGCACCCAGGTGTTCGGCTCCAAGGAACTCAAAGGCAAGGCTCCCGTAGCTGCCGAGGCTGCTCCCGAAGAGACAAAGGATGCTGCCGAGACTCTGGCCGAAATGACCGATTCACTGCACGCAGCCGACGGCCCCCTCGTGCCCGGTGCCGACTCTACGGATGTATCCCACGGCCAGTCATGGTGGACCAATGTGGAGGCTGAGCTCGCGCAGCTCTCAGACGAGCCCGAGGAAGCCGGACGCAGCCTGCTCTATATCTTCATAGCAGGTTTCCTGGGCGGTCTCATCGCTCTGGTCACTCCCTGCGTATGGCCCATGATTCCTATGACCGTCAGCTTCTTCCTCAAGCAGAACAAGTCGAAGTCCAAATCCGTAGGCGCAGCCGCTACTTACGGCCTCTCGATCATCGTGATCTACGTCGCCCTCGGTCTTGCGGTGACTGCGATTTTCGGAGCCTCGGCCTTGAATGAACTTGCCACTTCGGCACTCTTCAATATCATCTTCTTCCTCCTGCTGGTGGTCTTCGCAGTCTCCTTCATGGGCGGCTTCGAACTGACCCTCCCCTCCTCATGGACCAATAAGATGGACTCGAAAGTGGACGCCACGACCGGCATGCTGTCAATCTTCTTCATGGCCTTCACTCTGGTGCTCGTATCCTTCTCCTGCACTGGCCCCATCATCGGAACTCTCCTTGTGGAGGCAGCCGCTACGAGCAACTTCATCTCCCCCGCGATCGGAATGTTCGGTTTCGCTCTCGCGCTGGCTCTCCCCTTCACGCTCTTCGCGATGTTCCCGACGATGCTCAAGTCCATGCCCAAGAGCGGCGGCTGGATGAACACTGTCAAGGTTGTCCTCGGCTTCCTTGAGCTCGCTCTCGCGCTCAAGTTCCTCTCCGTGGCTGACCTCGCTTACGGATGGCGCATTCTCGACCGCGAAGTCTTCGTGAGCCTCTGGATCGTCATCTTCGCCCTTCTCGGCGTCTACCTCCTCGGCAAGATCACCTTCCCCCATGATGACAAGGTGGAGAAGACCGGCGTGACACGCTTCATGCTCGCTTGCATCTCCTTCGCATTCGCCATCTACATGCTCCCCGGCCTGTGGGGCGCCCCCCTCAAGGCCATCAGCGCCTTCTCGCCCCCGATCTCCACACAGGACTTCTCCTTATATGAAGGCGATGTCCATGCTCAGGTAGACGACTTCGAAGAGGGCATGAAGCTCGCCCAGCAGCTCAACAAGCCCGTCCTTCTTGACTTCTCCGGCTACGGCTGCGTCAACTGCCGCAAGATGGAGGCCGCCGTTTGGACCGACCCCGATGTCAAGGCATCCATCGATAACGACTACGTGCTCGTCACCCTCATGGTCGATGAGAAGAAGGCACTCCCCGAGCCCATCAAGGTAATAGAGAAGGATGGCACTCCGCGCACTCTNCGCACTTATGGCGACAAGTGGAGCTACCTGCAGCGTTCCAAGTTCGGGGCCAACGCACAGCCCTTCCACGTGATTGTCGACAAGGAGGGCAAGCCTCTCGCCGCCCCCTTCGTATATAAGGAGGATGTCCCGGGCTACAAGGCCTTCCTCAAGCAGGGCAAGGACAACTTCTATAAGGAAGAGAAATAAGCTGCCCGGCGTAATTCAGCTCCGCGCAATACGGAGCGCATGACGCAAAACCCGACAAAAAACCTGACAAAAAAACCTGACATGGTGTTGCCCATGTCAGGTTTTTTTGTTAATTTTGCGTCTCACAACCGATAACGTATGGAGACTCTGAGCCGGCATATCATCGTTCTGCTGTCACGCCATGACTGCGTGATACTGCCGGGCGTGGGCGCATTCATCGCCACGCGCCGCAGCGCCCGCTATAATGAAGCCGCCGGCCGCTGGATTCCTCCGACACGCCATATCAGTTTCAATTCAGCTGTCAGAAGTGATGACGGTCTGCTGGCCCACAGCTACGCGCGCTGTCTGAAAGTAGATTTCGAGCAGGCCCGCAAGGAGCTGGATCTGGCTCTCGCACAGCTGATGAACTCCCTTCAATCCGGCCTGCCGTTTCAAATCGGCTCTCTCGGGTCGCTGATTCTCGAAGACTCCGCGCGGTTTGTGTTCAGACCCTCTCAGACTCCCGGGCAAAGGGAGGGAAGCCTTGGGCTGCACGCCTTCCCCATGCAGCCGCTCGCCTCCGCATCCTCAGATGAAGCAACTGAAGCCACAGCCTCGGTTGCTGTTTCTCCTGACGCAGTAACGCCCACAGACGCAGCAGACCTGTCAACGGATGCCTCCGCAGCGGACATGCTTCCGGAAGATACGGCATCGGAAATCTCCGCCGAGGAAGTCACCTCCGGCAATGGCTCCGGCTCAGCGCAAAGGAAACCTTTCGGCCCCTTCAAACGTTTTCGTCGCAAAGCCCTTCGGGTCGCAGCAGTGTGCGCCGCGGTCGCTATCGGGGCCGCCTCCCTTCTTATTCCCCGCGCCATAGGCCATGACACGCAGCTCGCCTCAGTCGTGCCGGTGCCGGTGAAGATTGAAAAGACGGTCAAAACCGAAACTCCCGAGCAAGTTCCCTCAGCGGTTATCCCGGCCAGCGGTTCGGAAGCGGGAAACAAGGGCGCCTCTGCACCCTGCATGCCCGACACAGCTCCCACCGCAACGGAGGCCTCCGGGCAGGATGACGCTCAGAAAAGGTACCATCTCATAGTGGCAACCTTCACCTCGCGTGCCGAGGCTGAGAAGTATATCAGCGTGAAAGGGGCATCCGGGGATGGTCGCACACTGAGCATCGTGCCGGGACGCAAGGTCATACGCGTGGCCGCAGCCGCCTCGGATGACCGTGAGACCCTCCTGACAGCTATGCGCACGGATGGCTTCTCGCGGGAATTTCCCGATTCATGGATATGGAAAAAGGAGTGAGAATAGAGGAAATTTAGATTAAAACCACTCTTTTTTCAAAAAAATCCTCTGAAAATTTGCGGGAACGAAAAATATGTTGTAACTTTGCACCGCAAAAGGGAAACAAGAGAGTTTCTCCGAGGAAAAATGAAAGTTTTTCTTCATTGCTTATACCGATGTCACGCATCGAAATGCGAAAATAGCTCAGTTGGTAGAGCACGACCTTGC
>WFLX010174228.1_pt1 | contig 16045 bp, 16 predicted proteins | sample 4967041 | NCBI WGS metagenome assembly WFLX01 (sample SAMN12857096, study PRJNA449069) | gut metagenome | isolation source: stool from male and female vole | host: Microtus ochrogaster | place: USA:Florida | collected 2017 | reverse complement strand
TTACCACCAACATTAAAAACATATATATCCAAATAATCCCGTTTATCAAAAATTGAAAAAAACTGCAAAAGGACTCTGCTATGGACTCTGTCTGAGCTTTTTTCTGACCAGTATTTTTGCTCATAAATACTCCCATCCGCGGGCTGTGGCGCACACACAAATCAATAGTTGAATACATATTTTTATTCAACCTTATACCTCGCTTATCTGCTACATCTATGATAAGCCTTGAGAGTTTTTTCGTCAACTACNGTCTTCCCNNTCCTCCCAGCGCCTTTGCANACTTAAATATGTCTGATAAATTATAATAAAACCCNATNGACCCNNGATGATACCCCACACGCNAAAAAGCCGAATTCCTGCATAGAGAGACACAAGCACAGCAATAGGAGATACTCCTATTTTCCGTCCAATCAGCTTCGGCTCCAATATTTCACGTAAAAAGATACAAACAACATACAGTAAGATGCAGGTAACAGCCTTTCCATAATAGCCATAAAACAACTGTATGGCTGCCATGGGAAGCAACACAACCCCTGTTCCGATAAAAGGAAACACGTCCAATATTCCCGCTAAAATCCCCCACAGTACTCCGTGCTGCAAACGACTGATGCCCAGCGTTACGGCACAGGTACTTGCAATCACAATCAAAATAATTGTCTGCGCTTTCACAAAGGTAGCAATATAACGAATAATTCCACAGATAACCTCTAACGCCATATGGCACTCTTCTCTGTCCAGCATACGATTCATGATTTCGTCATAATCCTTAGCCAAAAGTACAGAGGCAATAATAAACGTAACCATGAATCCACCCAGCCCAGCCAATAGCTTAGCATATTCCCATGAATAGGAAATCACCTCCGGCACGGCATGAAGCTGTATATAATCAATTCCCTCCTGTATATTACGCAAAAGAGTGTTCTCCAAATAGACACTGTCAATTCCTATTGCCTGCCCGATACCCCCACAGATATCTCTCACAATTACCGTAATTTCCTGTTCCCACACATCCAGATTTTCAATCCATTGCGGAAGACCGCTCATAATCCATGAAAACAGAATCCAGACAAGTACAACCAGAATAATTCCGGCAGAAAGAAGCATACAGATAGCCCCAATCTGCCTGTGTATATGGAGCCTTTTTTGTATTTTTTTCAGAACTGGCCCGAAAATGGTCACAAAAAGCATTGCTGCCAGCACCGGTGCTAACAGTGGAGAAATGTATTGAAGGAAAAAATATACTGCTCCTATTAGAAGAAGCAGTATCATAATTTTACTTTTTTTAATTTGTTCAACCATACTAATCCTAACCTTCCTTCGTCTCGGCTTTTGTTAAAATTAGTATAGATTTTTTAATCAATAATATACATGCCGCTCCTCCATACCGGAGCGATTTTATTTTTGAATCTATATGCTGGTATCCACCATGCTGCCCTTGATGTCCTCGGCTACCAGCTTCATTTTGTCCACAATATTCTGAACCTCCTGCTGTATATCTGTCTTTGCATTTTCCAGCTTTAACATCTCATCCATAGGCAGAGATTCCGTCAGTTCTTCCAATTCTTCCTTCTTCTCCCGACGCTTCTCTAAAATCTCTTCCTGCTCTTCTCTCTTCTCCTTGATAGCCTCTGCCTGCTCTTCCCGCTCTGCCTGCTCCTCGTCCAAATGCTCCTTTGCATCCTGCATTACCATACTGACAATCTCATCGCTTGCCGCGTCCATAATCTGTTCTGCCTGCGCAGCCGCCTCCTGCATTGGACTTCTCTTCATGCCGCGAAGCTCCTGCTTCGTGCCTCGTATTATGGCATTCTCCACTATAATATCCTGCTGGTTTTTCTGAAGCTGAGTCTGCTTATTCCGGGTAAGGTCATCTAGATCCAACTGCCTTTTCTGATATTCCGTAGGCTCCGAGGAAGCAATCTCACCGTACCGTCCGGTTTCCTCCTGAGTGAGAGCCTCACCATTTTTCTTTTTTCTTAGAATTTCCAAATCTTTCTGTTCCTGACTGTCATCTGCAACACCATAGATTTCCTTCAAATCCTCCTGCTGCTTTTCAATATCCTTAAGCTCAGCCTGAATACCTTCATTTTGCTGCTCAAGCTCTTTAATATGTTCACGTCTGGAGTTTAAATCATCATCGATCGCACGTTCATTGTCCCATGCATCACCGACTAGTTTCATTGCTTGCTTTCTTGCCTCTTCCTTCTTCTGCTGAATCCTGTCACGAAGATTGAAATCACCATTAAGGTCTCCCGCAAAGATTGTCTTTTTATTTTTCTCCGGAGTCGATCCGTCCTTTTGTGCTTTGTCAGCGTTGCTTCCACTCTGTACGTCTCCGGCAAAAATAGTAACGTTCTTATCTATCCTCATAGCAAATTCTCCTTCCGTTATCCTGATATTTCATGCTAACCCAATTTCTCATTCAGCTCTATCATTCAGGATTTTAGCGCTCCGACAATAAATGTCATTGCAAAATAATCTCTTCAGCTTATTTTTACAACCTATACAGATATAAGAATATATCGTCTTACGGAACAAGATAATTAACACTCATTCAGATTAAAAAAAGAAAAGGCACTTCCCCGCGGCTTGATTTCGTAGACAAGCCTTTTTTTGCTCACGGGATGCAAAAATTCCAGCTTATAGGCACAAAGTGCAGTCTGGGAAATATCCAAACTACGGCTTAACTGCGCCGTTTTCTGTCCTCCGTACTTAGTATCTCCCAAAAGCGGCAGTCCGGCATGAGCCATCTGTGCCCTTATCTGATGGAATCGCCCTGTTTCAATGTGGATATCTGCCAAAGAAAGCTCAGAAAGTGTGGATAGTTCCCCTAATATCTTATAATGCAAAACGGCTTTCTTTGCCTGAGGATATTGCTCCCGGTTCTCTGTGACTACATTGGCAATATTATTTCTATCCTTATATAAATAATCCACAAGCTCCGCCTCTTTATGAGGAGGTTTTCCACAGAGTACTGCATAATATCGCTTTCCAAACATTCCCCTCTGCAGCTGTGACGTAAGATTCGCTGCCGCCTGTTTGCTTTTGGCAAATACCAATACTCCTTCCACCGGCTGGTCAAGACGATGTACAATACCCAAGTATGGCGTCTGGCCCGCTTTAGGCTCAGGGGCTAAATACCTTTTTAACTCACTTACCACATCCTGCTCCCCCACTTTGGCGCTCTGAGTGGCTAGCCCTGCGGGCTTCCATACAACGATAATGTGTTTATCCTCATAAAGAATTTCCGTTTGCATACCAATAACCATACCTTTCTCACAGCCTGCCGGCTCCGGCACTGGCGCATTACCCGATTCTTACGCTCTGTCACACTTCCCACAAGCTTCAACAGTTCTTCCGCAAGCCTTTCGGATAATGATTTTTCATAATGCCTCCCGCCAGCTTACCCCAGCCGATACTAAAACCCTCCACACAGATTAAATACCAGCCCTTCTCACCGGAAGCCGCAAATGTCTGTCCGTTCAGATAAGCCTTCACCGTATCGTCCTCCAAGGACAAATCCCACACATTCACCGCCTCATCAGGAGACAATGTCAGCGCAAGCGCATGGGAGGGTTCAAAACGATTTTTTTTCATCGTACCCATGTGCAGGCAGGGGCGCAGTACCTTAAGCCCTTGTAAATCAGGCATATCCTCCGGCGTCAGATAAATATGTTCTCCGAATTTTATGTATTTGCCCGATAATTCCACATTCAAAAATTCCCTGCAAAACGCCATACATTCTTCCAAGTCCTTCTTACCGGCTTCTTTTATAATACCACCCGATGATATTGCCGAATAATCCGCCGGAACGGAGCCTTCCTTTTCCAAAACAGCCGCGTAATGACCTTCACCCTGAATGTGATGGGGCCACAGGCGCAAGGTTCCCGAGAGCGTAGCTCTTCCCTGCCAAGATTCCCCACACAAATCAGCATTTGACTGTTCCTGTCCATCACTTATCTTTGGTTCTACACAGATTTCAAGATATTCCGGATTCCCATCCATATGGGATTTCCCTTTCGTTTCAAACAGCTTGTCCTTGTCCACAGCCACCACGGAAAACTCAGGATGCCTCTCAAGAAACCGACTGATGCTTCCCTCATTTTCCTGTGGGGCAAAGGTACAAGTGGAATAAACCAGCCTGCCACCGGGAAGCAGCATCTGTGCGGCACAATTCAATATTTCATCCTGCCTGTCCGCGCACAGCTCCACATTTTCAGGATTCCATTCCTCACACGCATCCTCATTCTTACGGAACATCCCCTCACCGGAACAGGGCGCATCCACCAGAATACGGTTAAAATATCCGGAAAAAATCTGTGTTAAGCGCTGCGGAGTCTCATTTGTCACACAAGCATTGCGAATACCCATACGCTCTATATTTTCCGAAAGAATCCTTGCCCTTGCAGGGTGGATTTCATTGCTCACGAGCAAGCCCCTGCCCTGCAATGCGGCGGCAATCTGAGTACTCTTACCCCCCGGCGCCGCGCACAAATCAAGCACCCTTTCCCCGGGCTGTACCTCAAGAAGCGTAACCGGCGCCATGGCGCTGGGTTCCTGAATATAGTAAAGCCCTGCCTCATGAAAGGGATGTCTGCCCGGCTGGTCTTCCTTTTCGTAATAATAGGCATCCTTTGCCCAAGTCACCCTTCTCAAATGAAACACCGGCTTCCTACCATGCCAAAAAAGAGGCTCTTTACAAGCCTCCCCTTGAAACGCAAGCACTGTTGCCGCGCTCTCCCCATCCTTAGTTTTCTTTAAACTGTTTAGGCGCAGCGCCTGATACTTTTCCTGTCCATAGCTTTGCAAAAAAGCCTCGTATTCATCTCCCAACATTCCCTGCATTCTCTTTAAAAACAACTCCGGCAGCATACAGCCCTCCTCATATTATATTACAGGACGGAATAACCCTTTCCTATCAGGCATGCCCTTACCTCTCCGGTATCTTCACAATGAAATACCATAATGGGCTTGCCGGAATCTCTGTTAAAGGACAAATAAATATAGTCTACATTTATATTGCTTTCCTGAAGGTCTAAAAGCAGCTTGTGAAGATTACCTACCTCATCCTCCACCTCTACACCGATTACTTCAGTGAGACGGGATAGATAGCCCGCCTGATTTAATGCCTCGCATGCCTTATTCGGGTCGGATACCACCATTCGGATAATACCGTATTCCGCACTGTCATTGGTAACGGAGCCTAAAATATTAATTTCCTGCTCCAAAAGGATTCCGGTTATCACCTGCATGGTGCCTTTTTTATTTTCTGCATATATGGATACTTGCTTCAACATGTCCTTTCTTCCTTTCCTACTGTCTGTAAATCTCTTACATTGTAAGCTTTTTGTGTCAGGAAGTCAATGTCGGTAATTTTTTAGTAACCATGAGCCAGTAAATGTACAGCCACATAGATTTGACTCAGGCGGCTTCCTGAAAATAAGCATTAAATCTTTACTATAAAAAGCGTTTTTTTGAAAATACGGTGTGAACGCCCCACAGTTTATGGAAACTTAAGAATAATCATTTTAGCAAATACTGACTTTCAGAAAGAGGTGTGGTAATATTTGAAAAAGTGCCGATTATGAACANGGANATGNAATAGNGTAAATGTTCGATAAGCTTGAGGCACAAGCGCAGCGTATTTTAGATACGCAAAGATTCTTAATTAAGAAAGGATTGGTAAATTTATTATGAAAAAGAGGCTAATATTCCTGTCAACTGTTTTGTGTATGGCTTTATTATGCGGCTGTATGACAACCAAAGCGNCGGAGGGTGGGAATTCCAATGTGAGCGAGGAGCAGCCCTCCGCAGCCGATTCGGAAGAAACAGCTGCGGCAGAGCCTGTGGAGCTAAGCGATGATGAAATGCAGTTTTTTACCGATTTTATCCGTCAATATGACAATTATGGTTTTCTTTTGTCCGAATATGACGCGCCGAAGGATGTAAACCTTGAGGAAGTTCTTTATACCGGCGCCGGGTTTGCGGAGCCTATACCGAAGAACGAGGTTCCTGCTTATCTGGCGGCAACACAACAGGATGAAATATACGGAGATTGCATTAAGCTTCCGAAGAAAGACATAGATGAATTTCTACAGGATAAACTTGGCATTGGGTTTGAAGATATCAATATGTCGCTTAATTGGATATATCTTTCCGAGTTTGATTCGTATTATCATGAGGCGGGCGATAGCAATTATGTACCGTTTTCCTGCACTGGAGGAAGTAAGTCAGGAGATACCTATACCCTGCGCTTTATTTCCGACGCCGACTGGACTACGCTGGTTGACAGCTGCGAAACAGTCATTATAAAAACCGAAGAGGGATACCGCTTTCTCTCAAATCATCAGGTATAAATAATTAGTAGGAAAACAAAAGGAGATTATCTTTATGAAGCTTTGGAAATTAAGTTTATCTGTAATATTATCCATATTTTTATGCGGCATGTGCGCCTGCGCAGATAGTAAGCTGACCCAAACCTCTTCTACGGCGGAAGAAAATCCTACCACAGAGTCGGTTGAAGCTTCTGTTGAAAATATTGATGAAGCCACCACCGAAGCTGCCACCATCCCCTTGCCCGAGAATATCGATGAATCGTCAACGGCAGAACCGAACAACCAACAATCCATTCAGGAGGAAGATATTATGACAAATGAAAACTCAACCCCTGTTTCCTTACATGGGGCTCTCAGCGTCCAAGGTACGGATTTAGTGGACAAAAACGGTGAAAAATTCCAGCTTTATGGTATGTCTACCCACGGTATCGCATGGTTTCCCCAGTATGTGAATTTGGATGCGTTCCGCACCCTGCGGGATGACTGGAATACCAACTGCATACGCCTTGCTATGTATACCGCCGAATACGGCGGCTATTGCAGCGATGGCGACAAGGAGAATTTAAAGTCTCTGGTACAAAACGGTGTAGAATACGCCACCGAATTAGGCATGTATGTGATTATTGACTGGCATGTTTTAAACGATCAGGATCCCAATGTACATAAGGAGGAGGCAATTGCCTTTTTCCGTGAAATGTCCTCCGCCTATGCCGATTATGAAAACGTACTATATGAGATCTGCAATGAACCGAACGGTTCTGCAAGCTGGGATGGAGTAAAATCATATGCCTCCGAGGTAATTCCCGTTATTCGGGAAAATGACAGCGACTCTGTTATTTTAGTGGGCAGCCCTACATGGAGTCAGGACATCCATCAGGCGGTGGCTTCCCCCTTGGAATTTGACAATATTATGTACACTCTGCATTTTTACGCCGCCACACACAAAGACGACCTTCGTTCCCGTCTGGAAGACTGCATCAACAAAGGGCTTCCCGTATTTGTCAGTGAATTCGGTATGTGTGATGCCTCGGGAAACGGCGCCAACGATTTTGAACAAACGCAAAAGTGGTTTGACCTGATAGAAAAAAATAACATCAGCTTTTTCTGCTGGAATCTTGCTAACAAGAATGAAAGCAGCAGCGTATTCCTGCCTTCCTCAACAAATACCTCCGATTGGACGGAGGATGATTTGAGCGAATCCGGAAAATGGATACGAGAATACTTTTTAAATAAGTAATTCTGTTTCATAATGTAAATAATCATAAAAAGCCAAGCTACCTAAACAGCAGCTTGGCTTTTCACTTTCCGGAATCACAAGAGGTCTTAGAAATCTTCCTCTTTAGACCCGTAACCTGCTCTTTCAATCACGCGATAATTCGGAATGCATCATACTTTAAACCGATACCCTACACCCCAAATGGTCTCGATATATTGGGGCTTTGCGGTGTCCTTCTCTATTTTTTCACGGATTTTCTTGATATGCACCGTTACCGTAGCAATGTCGCCTATTGAATCCATATCCCAGATTTCACGGAACAGCTCCTCCTTGGTGAAAACATGGTTGGGATTCTCGGCAAGGAAGGTCAACAAATCAAATTCTTTAGTGGTAAAAGTCTTCTCTTCCCCATCCACATAAACGCGGCGTGCCGTTTTATCAATTCGTATTCCGCGAATCTCCACAATATCGTTCTGGAGTCTTTGGTTGATTCCCACCAGACGCTCATAACGTGCCATATGCGCCTTTACTCTTGCCACCAGCTCGCTGGGGCTGAAGGGCTTTGTCATATAATCATCGGCTCCTAGCCCCAAGCCTCTGATTTTGTCAATGTCATCTTTCTTTGCAGATACCATTAAAATGGGAATGTTTCTTTCCTCGCGGATGCGCTTACACACCTCAAAGCCATCCATACCCGGCAGCATCAAATCCAGAATCACCAAATCATAAACACCCGCCAATGCGGTCTTCAAGCCCTCGTCGCCAGTATTGCAAATATCTACCTCAAAATCGCTCAGTTCCAGATAATCCTTTTCCAAATCAGCGATTGCCACCTCATCCTCGATAATCAAAATTTTACTCATATTTACCCTCATTTCTGCGCTGCTTTTTGCGCATAATGCAATGTTTGTGCAAGCAGCGCACAGTCACAAACTTGCCAAATGAAAAATTTATTTTTCACTCCTTCTTCCGTTTCTGCAGGCCGGCAGTTATCGGCATTTGATAGTCCTGCCGTACCTGAACATGAATTTACCTTACTTAGTCTGCTCGTTCTGCAGCTCTATATATTTACGGAGCACAAAGTGAATACAGGTGCCTTCACCCTCTTTTCCGGTTGCCCAGATATATCCACCATGATCCTCAATAATTTTCTTTACAATGGAAAGTCCGATTCCGCTTCCGCCCTGCGCCGAATTCCGGGAGGCATCCGTCCGATAAAAGCGCTCAAAGATTTTCTGCAAATCCTTTTGGGCAATACCTTTGCCGTTATCCTCGATTTCTACCCGTATGGAATCCACCTCGTCCAAAATCCGGATGTCTATTTCTCCGTGAAGCTTATCCATATATTTTACGCTGTTGCTGATAATGTTATTAATGACCTTCTTCATCTGCTCCGGGTCTGCAATTACCATAGTGTCGGATTCTACCAGATTAGAGTAATTTAGCTCTATATTTTTGGACTCCAAATCCAGTCCCACCTCCTCCACACAATCTCCGAAATAATCCGCTACATTGATACGATGGAAATTATACGGAATGCGGTTATTGTCAATTCCCGAATAAACCGTCAGTTCATTGATCAGCCTATCCATATCATTTGCTTTATTATAAATGGTTTTGATATATTTATCCATCTTTTCCGGCGTATCTGCCACGCCGTCCATAATACCCTCCACGTAGCCCTTAATTGCCGTAATCGGCGTCTTCAAATCATGGGAAATATTGCTCACAAGCTCCTTGTTCTGCTTTTCCTGCTGAATATTTTCCTCGGTCGATTCCTTCAGCCGAAGTCTCATATCCTCATAATTGCGGTATAAATCACCTATTTCACCTTTTGCATCAGTCTGCAGCGCATAGTCAAAGTTACCGCTTTTAATTTTACGCATTGCCACATTCAGCTCATTGATAGGAGTAAACACACCTTTGTGAATCCACTGAGTCAGCATAAAGCTGGTAAATATCAGAATCAGGACAATGGCTATAAACATATCAACAAGTAAGTGTTTGGAAATCAAAGAATGAATCTTGGTAATCACAAAAACGCTTCCTCCGGAACCATCGGAAAAAGTAAAATCAAGCTGCTTCACATATTTTTCCAAATCATCGAAATAATATCCTGAGTTCTCAGACAACTCCCCTTCTCCGTATCCCGGCAGCTTGGGAAACATTATTTTAGCGGCCGCTTCGTCACCAGTGTAATAAAGGCTTTCACCCTTTCTTACTATTAAATAAGTAGACTTGCGGGAAACTCTCGAATTAATATCCTCAAGATAAGCCTTATCCTCCAATCTGGAGGCATCCCTCTCAATCTGCTCTTGTAGAATATCATAAGCTTTGTCTGTAGTGTTGATAAATTCTTTCAGGTTTTCGGACATCATGGCATAATTAAGATCCCGCATTCCATAGCCCTTCTGTACATTCACCAAATAAATGCCTATCACCATAAAAGCCAATATAGTCAAAAATAAAGGAAGAAGTATAATACTGATAAAGGTCACTCTTAACCGNGTTTTAAATTTCATTTGTCATGCAAACTCACTTTCATTATTAGACACAAAAATGTTTTCCATCTATATACCCAAGTATATCACATTCTTTTCCTGAATGTGTAAAAACAATCATATAGTATCATTAAAAAAATCTAAAATGTTTGCAGTTTTACAGAAAATTATAAATAACAAATAAAAATACAGCTCACATGAATTAATTTTTGCAAAACATATTGACATCCACCAAAAAAACATTATAATAAAAACAGTAATGATTACTGATTTTTAGAAAGGAGCGTATATGGCGCTAAAGCATAGTAAGCAGAGAGATATGATTAAAGCCTTTCTTATGGGGCGAAAGGATCATCCCACTGCCGATGTTGTCTACATGAACGTAAGACAGCAGAATCCCAATATCAGCCTTGGTACTGTATATCGTAACCTGACACTTTTAGCCGACATCGGTGAAATACAACGTCTTCGTCTGGGTGACGGTGTGGATCACTTCGATGCGGATACCTCTCCTCATTACCATTTTATCTGTACGGAATGCGGCAGCGTAATTGATTTAGAGCTGAAAAGCATTGAGGGAATTACAGATATCGCGGGAGCAGGTTTTGACGGTACGATTGCAGGACATGTTACTTATTTTTACGGTACCTGCGGGGCTTGTACCAAAGTACCCCAAACCTCGTAACAGAATTTAATGCATTGAAACGTTCAATAGAACTTTTTTAATTCATAGGAAAACATCTAAGATGTTTCTATAAGCTAATATTATTATATAAGGAAAAGGAGAATAAGTTTATGAAGTTTGTATGTCAAGTATGTGGTTATGTTCATGAAGGAGACTCTGCACCCGCTGAATGTCCTATCTGTCATGCTCCTGCCGAGAAGTTCACCGTTCAGGCTGGTGAGAAGACTTGGGCAGCCGAGCATGTTGTTGGCGTTGCAAAGGGTGTCAGAGAGGATATTCTCAATGACTTAAGAGCAAACTTTGAAGGTGAATGTTCCGAAGTAGGTATGTATCTTGCAATGGCAAGAGTTGCTCACAGAGAAGGCTATCCTGAAATCGGTCTTTACTGGGAGAAGGCAGCTTATGAAGAAGCCGAACATGCAGCAAAATTTGCCGAGCTTTTAGGTGAGGTTGTTACCGACTCCACCAAGAAGAACCTNGAGATGNGAGTTGATGCCGNGANCGGCGCTACCGCAGGTAAANTCGACCTTGCTAAACGCGCTAAAGAGCTTGGCTTGGACGCTATCCATGACACCGTTCATGNGATGGCTCGTGATGAGGCAAGACACGNCAAGNCATTTGAAGGACTTCTTAAGAGGTACTTCGGTTAAGCAGAACCGCTGGAAAATTAATGTTTTTGAAGATTTTAGGGTATGTTGGGGCAATCTGACATACCCTTATTTTTGTGCAAGCGGTTGTGTCTGAAAGTGGGTTTAAAAAACTAACCCTTGAAAACACTAAGTTTATCTACGATAAACTTTTTATCGCAGGTGAGCTTTCCTCGGAAGTTTCCTTGTGTTAGTCAATACGANCTCTGATGAGGGAAACAAAATCACATAACTTAGTATAACACAGAGTACATGAAAATTGTGAACTGATTGAAATGCTTTCAAAAAAAGTTTAAAAAAAGCCTTCTTGACATAAACAGTTATCCATTTTCAACCATATGTCTAAATTGTACTGCCCAGAACGTTAAATCGCAGTCTAGTCCCGGACCGTTCTTATAGCTTTCTTCTAATTTTACATCCACATATGGAGTAGAATATTCTATGTTCATCGGCGAGTAACGTTTGTTATGGGGTTGTTTAAGGTTCATTTTTAATTTGCCCTCTTTATTCGTCGCAGCAGATACCGCCTCTAAAGATTCTTTTATAATATCTACTTGAACTCCTACACCAAGCATGGCGATTTCTGTTAAAATTCTTCTGTAAGTTATTGTACTGATAAAGTTTGGGTCAAATACCTTAATCGGTGTCACAAATGCAAAGCAAGGGGCATAATACCTNCTCTTTATCTTTACATGCATCTGATTGTCATGTTTCATGATTTTGTTTATGTGATTAAATGAATCCGCCAGCATTTGGATATTTTCTTTTGTTCTCCAAGCCTTTGTATATGCTAATATTTCTAATGTATACATATTCGGAAAATATTCGTCTGACTCAATATAAGGAAGCTTATATTTTTTCTCCGCTCCTTTTCGCTTTTTCAATATTTCATCCAAAGATGATATCTGTAAAATTCTCTCAAATCCTTTCAGCGCAATCTGTTGAAACTCTATTAAATCATCATAATCATCACCATACCCAAGCATCGCCTGCATCGTGTATAATAACGCTCCAAGACAATTACCATTATGAATACCTGTAAATCTATTATTGTATCTTTCAATTTCCGGAGGAATATAGGAAAATTCCTGTTTTATAATTTCCTCGCTGCGCATAGCTTTGACAAAATTTGCCACAACAGGGTGTTCCTTGGGAATCGCATAATAAGAAAGTAATCTGGCTGCTGTCTCCCCGTCCTGCAAGGGTGTTTCATGAAGCACTGTACCACGCCAGTTATCCCAACTATGCATACCATTTCCGATATAACCATCCGGTTTCACATACTTTAAAATCAGCTTAAAATAAGGTAGTTCATAAATTTCATCCAGAAACCGTTTGTCTTCCTTTGAAATATCGCCTATAATCTCTTTTCTCAAACGATATTGAATTACTGGTCCTGCATTATTTAACAAAAATTCAATCGACTTATCTTTCATGTATNTTCCTCGTGAATGTAATAATNATTTTACAAAATAACAGTATAACANTTCCCTTTTCATCCGGTGTTGTAAAANGAGGACATAAACAGTTTTCAAAAGACATCTCAACTCCATTTTCATCAACACCTATTTCAATACCTGCATTCTGAACGGCTTCCCAACAANTACATACGATGCTATGTACTTCATCTTCCTTGNCATAAATCCAACAGGTTCCCAAACTCGATTTCGGGAAATCAAAATACTCAAACCCTTCCGGAACTTCTTCCTTAAACACTTTAATGATTTCTGCCACGATTCTTGGAGAATCAGGATGAAAGAGTTTTATGAGTTCGGCATTAGAAGGTTCCCAGTATGTCATTATTTCATGCAAATTTATGGCTTGCGAATCATACATGTTTTGTTCCCCCTTTTAATAACCGTTTGTTATTTTTTCATTTTATACAATTAACATTTATTATAGCGAAATACCGATGAAACAGCAACGTTGATTTGTGCTTTTTGACATTGCCTTATTTTANTTTCCGCAATAAAGCGCTTGATTATAACTTCCGTTTTTATCTGTCCTTTCTGTAAATCATAAAAGTAATCCAATCAGTTTACACAAATCATTCATACTGTGTTATATTGATTATGTGATTTTGTTTCCCTTATTTTTCCCATATATTCCCCAAAGCTGGTTGTATGAATNGNGCATCNTTTGCNNNCAACATCATGACATTGAGTGTTTTGTATCTNCTCTATGACAAAATTTGTANTTTCTTCAATGGGTTTTGTTCCATCAATTCNTATNATAGGACAANTTAAAGACTGTACCCATTCCTCCACAGTATTCTCTTCTCTGGATTTAACAAAATCAAAGAAACGTTTTTCCTGCTCATATAAATCTCCACCAGCTAACATTCTATTACCGAATTTCTGAAAAGAACGATTTTTAACACGTTGTATCCGAATATCCTTTGGAACGTCAATCAATACAACATACTGAAAAAAAGGAGAAATAGCTTCTCCATAATCCCCTTTTACAGAAGTAAAAACAAAGTTCTCATGTGCCTTAATCTCACTAAAAAGGAGTTTTTCAACCTCTTCACGAGTGCGCGGAGAGGCATAGATATAATTAGGGTCTGTCTTGGGAAAATATAGGTCTTCATTATCTATAAAATAAAAATGTAATTTCTCCGCAAGAGTTTTTCCCAGTGTACTCTTTCCAGCGCCATTTAAACCACACACAATAATTCCCGTTCCCATAAGTCTCTCCTCTAAATCCCGATTGAAAAATAGCCATCTAGCTATTTTTCAATCCAAACTTCTATGCCCGTTACCCGATAACCTGCCCGAGTCACAAGCTGCCGCAGTTCAAATTCATCTGTCTGCTCTCTGGTGTAAATCTCTGCAATATTCTTTTTCAGGTTCACCTTCGCATAAAGCCCATCCTTTTCATGGAAAGCATTTTCTATACGGGCTGCACAGTTCTTACAGGTCATGCCCTCTATAGTCAAAATATACTTGTGGTTGTAATGATTGATATCACCGTCAGCAAGCTTTCTTTTTTTTACCTCATCTCCACCCGTTCCGCAGCAGCCGTTTTTCAGCTTTTTCGTATAGCTTTTCACTGAAAAAAAGCTAATCACCAATATAATACCTATGATAATCGCTGTTCCCATTGTCGTCCTCCTATATTTCGTGCAACACATTTAACATATTTGCGACCTGCTCTATTTCCCGAGTTNGTTANNACTAATTATATNTTTATACTAATCTTNTTGCCCAANCATGTCANGCAGAAATTTGGTAACAGATTAACCATTTTCTTTGCCGCTTTTCCCTTTTCATATAATGTCTGCGACAGCGTACCAAACAGCTTCAAAAGGCATAATGACAGGCACCATTCTGACCGATTTTACATATTTTAAAGAGTAAACAAAGGGAGGCGGTGACTGATAGTTGCCGGAGGGCTTCAAATTATGTCTAAATTTGATATTGCACTGATTGGCGGAGACAGGCGTACCGCCTGTATGGCGCCCCTTTTGATGAAAAGGGGATATCGGGTCGCCTGCTATGGCACCCTGAAAATAGCAAATGAATATAGGACACATTCTTTTAAGGAGGCATTAGAAAACTCCTCCGTCATTGTGGGGGGGATTCCTTTTGAAAAAAACGGCTGTTTATATACAGAGCAGGATATTCCCGAAATCTCTCTCGCCGAGCTACAGCGCTGCCTGCGAAAACATCAAAAGGTATTCGGGGGCGTTATTCCCGAAAGCTTTAGACGACTTTGTGAAGAACGTGAAATTGACTGCTATGATTTTATGAAGGAGGAGCATCTTGCTATCTATAATGCCATTGCCACTGCCGAAGGGGCTATTTTGGAAGCGCTATCCCACAAGGACACTCAGCTCCATCAAAGCTCCGTGTTAGTGCTTGGTTACGGGAAATGCGGCAAGGTTCTTGCCGACAAATTAAAAGGACTGTCCGCCTGTGTAACCGTGACTTCCTCTGATGTGAAAGAACTTGCGCTTGCTTCTTCCTTAGGCTTTGCAACCCTTCCTCTTTCTCAGCTACAACAAAAAATCTGTTGTTTTGAATACCTGTTTAACACAATTCCTGCATGCATACTCACAGCACATTGTCTGGAAAGCATGAATAAGGATTCCGTTATTATCGATATCGCTTCCAATCGTATAGGCGTGGACTATGAATGTGCCAAGGCTCTTAAGCTTCAGGCTCTCTATTGTCCGGGTCTGCCGGGTAAATATGCAGGGCAGAGCTGTGCCACATATCTTGTGGATTATGTGACGGGAAAGCTGTAATAACTCTGGCGGCGCTGCAAAGGTTGCGGCATAAAGGATTAGAATGGAGGATTATTATGAATTTAAAAGGTAAAAAAATAGGGATTGCCCTCACGGGTTCCTTTTGTACCTTTGACAAAACGTTTATAGAACTACTAAAGCTTGTAGAAGAGGGGGCGGAAATCTTCCCTATCCTCTCACCCGCTTCCCAGACGATTACCAGCCGCTTTGGAAGTCCGGATGATTATTTAGTGAAACTGAAAGCAATTACCGGAAAAGAGCCTATTCTTTGCATCGAGGGCGCAGAGCCTATCGGACCTAAGGGTTATTTGGATATCCTTGCCATCCTGCCCTGCACGGGAAATACTGCGGCAAAGCTGGCAAACGGTATCACGGATACTCCCGTGCTGATGGCTGCAAAGGCGCATCT
>WFLX010162302.1_pt1 | contig 16052 bp, 11 predicted proteins | sample 4967041 | NCBI WGS metagenome assembly WFLX01 (sample SAMN12857096, study PRJNA449069) | gut metagenome | isolation source: stool from male and female vole | host: Microtus ochrogaster | place: USA:Florida | collected 2017 | reverse complement strand
CACTCAGAAGTCTTTTTTTTCAATAAGTTTTTTCCTTCTTTTGTGATGCTGTAATACTTTCTCGTCTTTCCGGCATAATCCTGTTCATAAGCCGTAAGCAGGCTCTTTTCTTCCAGACCGTGTAATAACGGATACAATGTACCTGCTTTTAACTCAAATACATTATTCGATTTCTTTCTTAGGGTATCAATCATCTCATACCCGTACATGTCTTTTTCCTCAAGTAATTTGAGCAAAAGCATTGTCATACTTCCCGACACCAATGTTTTATCTACTGACATTTCCATACCTCCTATATCGGCAATCTATATATCGGATATCTATATATTATATCGACTACCTATATATGTCAAGAAAAATTTTAAAATAAAAAGAAAGCCCCCTGCCTTACGGCAGGGGACCCAACCTTTCATCCAACGGATATCTCTCCATCATTCTCTCCTAATCATCTTTACCAAGCACCTCATCCAGTACCTCCATCAATGTCTTAACGTCAATCGGCTTTGCAATATGACCGTCCATTCCGCTCTTCAACGCTTCCTGCTTATCCTCCTCAAATGCGTTTGCCGTCATTGCAATCACCGGAAGTGACGCCAATTCATGATTCTCCAGACTTCTAATCGCCTTTGTCGCATTGTAGCCATTCATTACAGGCATCTGGACGTCCATCAGCACCACCTGGTAATACCCCGCTTTAGAGGCGGCCAGCATATCTACGGCGATCTGACCGTTTTGGGCAACCTCCACGGAGAANCNCNCTTCCTCTAAAATTGCAACCGCAATTTCCTGATTCAGCTCGTTATCTNCCGCCAATAAGATACNTCCNTTGCGAANNGGTTGTTTGTTTTCAGAGACAATCTTAACATTTTCATTTGTATTGACGATGGAATTCAGGCATCCGTGCAGTTCTGAGAAAAACAGCGGCTTACCACAGAATGCGGTCACACCCGCCTCTCTCGCCTCATCTTCAATGTCGCACCAGTCATAGGCCGTATGAACAATGATCGGCACGTCCCTTCCTACCTCCTGGCGGATTTTTCTTGCCACCTCAATACCATCCATGTCCGGCAGAAGCCAGGCAATAATATATACAAAATACTCATCACCCCGCATGACAGCCTGACGTGTACGCAAAACAGCTTCTTTTCCCGAGAGCGTCCACTCCGCACGCATTCCAATCTGCTGAAGCATGCAGGATACGTTGTCACATGTATTGAAATCATCATCTACTACCAATGCCCGAAAACCATTCAGCTCAGGAATTGCCTGACGTTCCTTCTTTGATTCGCTCACGCGCAGCGAAAAGGTAACAATGCATTCCGTTCCCACATTCTGTTTACTATTCACTGTTATGGTGCCATTCATCATATCCACAATATTTTTGGTAATCGACATTCCGAGTCCCGTTCCCTGAATGCCACTGATCGTAGAGTTGCATTCCCGCTCAAAGGGATCAAAAATATGAGATAAAAATTCCTTACTCATACCGATGCCGTTATCCTTAATTTGAAACTCATAATTTGCATAGCCTTCCGAAGCGCTGTCCTTCTGAATCAGCATCATGCTGACCATACCGCCCGAAGGCGTATATTTGATGGCATTGCTCAGCAGGTTCAAAAGCACCTGGTTTATACGCAGCCGGTCACAATATACCTCTTCATTCTGAACATCCACCGCATCCATATGTAATTCCAGCTGCTTCGCGTGAATATCCGCCTGAATGATGCTGCGCAGCCCATGTATAATTTCGGGCAGACTGCACAACTCTTCCTCCAAACGGATCTTACCGCTCTCAATACGGCTCATATCCAAAACATCATTGATCAGACTCAGCAAATGATTGCCTGAGGTCATGATTTTTTTCAGATATTCCTCCACCTTTTCCTTATTATCGATATGCGAAGTCGCCAATGCCGTAAATCCGATGATTGCATTCATCTGCGTACGGATATCGTGGGACATATTGGAAAGGAATGTACTCTTTGCCTGGTTCGCACGATTCGCCTGAGAAAGCGCATTTTCCAACAGCTCTTTCTTTTCCCTTTCCGCACGGGTTTCCTCGTCCACGCANCGAAATNCCANNACAATACCATGANTNTTATCCCATTTTCCGGCGCGTACGATNTTTANCTGANAATACTGCAGTTNACCACAGCAAGTGGTACGGTAATTGATATGGANTATNGACTTTNCAGAAAGNTCCTNTTCCAACTGCTGTCGCGAAACAGCCTTCCGCAGCGGCTCTTTATCCTCCTCATAAACACCTGTTTCTATGTATCTCTCCAGCGCATCCTCCAAGACGAGATCTCCTGAAAAAATAGGAGATAATATATCATTTTTGCATTCACCGATCCGAAGCGCCTTTCCCATTCCGGTATTCAGGTCAAAGAAACATACAAGGTTAAAATCAATACTAAGGGCATGGATAAGCTCCTCCTGCTTCCTCTTATCCTTCTGCCGTTCTTCCTCCTCCTGCAGTTTCTGGGCNGTACGATCTAATAAAAACCTCTGNCANTANGTTTCACCGTTCTCCTCCACAAGCTTAAAATTTCCCAAAACATATAGGAGCTTCCCGTCCGAATGACGGACACGGTACTCCATACTGACGCTGTCGCCTATCTTTTTCAGAGACTTGATGGCTTTCTGCATCTTCACCTTATCCTCATCCACTACAGAAGGGGAAACCATATTAAATCCATGCTTTTCCATCTCCTCCAGAGAATGGAAACCTAAAATATTTAAGGCGGCTTGATTGATGCTGATAATTCGCTTTCCATCCATTGTATGGCACATCACACCACAGTCCGTTGTCATAAAGAGCGTTTCCAGCGTCTGGTTTTTCTTGATCAGTTCCTCAGCATATGCGCGCTCTTTAGTTACATCGATGGCAACTCCCACGGTTCCCATAACGCTGCCGTCCAGATCGTACAGCGGGGATTTATATGTAGCGAGAATTTTTTTCCCTTCACCGGTCTGGATGATTTCATCGGAAACAAAAGTCTTCTTCTGTTTCATGACTTTATTTTCCGATTCAATACAGGCGGGATCATCCTGCTCCACATCCCAGATATATGCATGTCCGCGTCCCTGCACCTGCTCCTTGGTTTTATTCACTGTTTTACAAAACCATTCATTCACTTTCTCATGAATTCCGTTTTTGTCCTTATACCATACAAGATTTGGCATACTATTGATGGTGCGTTCCAGGTACTGTCCCGTCTGCCAGAAATCCTTTTGCATTTTATAGGACTGCTGCCATCTCAGGAAACGAAACCGTATTTCCTCCTCCGTCATCGGTAGTGTCCAGATATCCGTGATTTCCGACAGGCTGTCTCCCAGATCTTCAAACTTCCCCTGTCCCGTCAGAAGTATCATGTCTGCTTCGGGCTTCTTCCATGCTGCCAGCTTCTGTACTTCCTTTCCTGCATCCAAATCATGCAGATCTGCAAAAATAATATCAGCTTTTTTTGCCAACTCTTTTTTGGGACTTTCACTTTCTAGAAATTCATGCGAAAAAGACTCCAGCGCCGGCATAGTGCTGACAACCTCAAAAAGATGACTTTTCTTACCAATCACATAACAATATACATGACAATGATACATAAGCATCCCCCAATCGTACGTGTCACAAAAGACATTTCTGACCTGTAATCCTAAGAAAGCGCTGATCAAATCACCGCTCCCCTAATAAAATATTTTATCAATTACGTTCTTCAATGTCAATATTTCAGCGTGTCCGCAGACCGCCACCCGAACCGCTTTTCATACTGCCGCATTTAATTTTGCAGTTTTATACTCTGTTTCAACAGCATAGGATATGCAGTCAGTTCCCGTCCATCCAGATCTTCCCGATTCATATCCACTGCGCAGATCCTGCTGTTCTGATAAGACGTGTAATAATAGATTCCCTTATCTGCATTGCAGCAGGAAGAATAAATTGTAAGCTCATATCTTCCGTCCGGCATACGGACACAGCCACGCTGCTGTTCAACACTTCCCAAAATATGAAAAAACTGACTGACATTAGCATCTTCCGTAGGATCACAGCAGGAGTTCAGCTTTGTAAACGATGCCTTAACAAAACGGGAAGCGGAAGACAGATCTCCCGGAAGTCCCATTGCTCCCATGCCGCGTGAATAAGGTTCCAACGTTATCTTCTCCGAAAAACGGTTTGCCGGAGTATCCACAGAAAGATTCATATAATTGGTAAGATTGGTCATATGATACGAAAATTGCGGACTATTGGTAAGCACTCCCACGGGATTGTCATAAACCATCAACCCCTCCTTTACCGACTCCACCGTAATGCTCCCTTCCCTGCCGGCAATGATCCAGTGCAGTGGGGTCAGGGGAAGTTGATCGTTATATGGAAGATTAACAAGATTAATTACAGAAAGTTTTTCACGAACCTGCTCCATGGTGGAGCACTGGCTTAAAATCCACGGAATAAACTCAAAAGGCGCAATATTATCTTTTCCTTCTGCGTATGGTTTGAAATCCGCATAACCGGGAAAATTCAGTCCCGCCATACCGATCCCCGCCTCATTGACCGCTTCATAATAAAGCGGATAATCATCCTGAATATATGCCATACCGATCATGGCATGGTGGCTGCTTATTTCTTCTGCATTCCTGAATCGGAATGGATAATTCCTCGGCGTAACCGTAATTTCCTCATGATAGGAATACTCCAAATCAAGATTTCTTCCAAAATAAAAGTCCTTGTTATGAAATGCTATTGCAGTACACATTTTCTGTTCCCCTTTCCTTAATCAGCCGGAAGCCACCCCTAATAATGGCTGCCATCCGACCCATCATTTTTATATTTTAATATCATGTCCGGTTTTATATATATTACACCAAATAATGATTAAACCACATACAAACCCTTTGCGACCCATCCTAAACATTCCAATGCAAATCCGTGGAATCCATCGGAGATTAGAACACCATCTGTACAAGCAGCATATAACAGACCGTTCCACCGGCAATCGATAAAAGCATCTGCCGCTTCCAGCTATGAAGCGCAACCACTACGGCAATGGCAATCAATTCCGGCAGTCCATGGCTTCCCGTCAGAAAACTGACATTCTTCAGGCAGTATACCACCAGCATACCAAAAACTGCAGCAGGCAGCACCCTGCCAAGATATTTTATATAATCCGGTGTCGGTTTCCCTGCCGGAAACACCAAAAAGGGCAAAAACCGCGTCAGCATGGTTCCGAGTACAACTACGCCAATCGTAATTATCTGTTCCGTCAAAGTCATCATTCTTCCATCGCCCCTCCTTTCTCCAGCCGTCCCCTTGCAAGGGTCAGCGCAAGGAGAATGACCGCCATGGATGGGATGATAAAACGCTCCGGTCCGAATACCCACAGACAAACTGCTGAAAGCAACAGTCCTCCCACCGCCCCTGTATGCTGCTTATCCTTAAACCACTGTTCCATGAAGATTACAACAAACATGGCTGTCATGACAAATTCCAATCCCTCCGTATTAAACCGAACCAACGAACCGAACAATCCGCCCAGCGTCGCCCCAAAAAACCAGTAAAAATGATTCAGCAGGGTAACAAAAAACATAAACCAGCCTTTATCTACATCCGGCGGAATCTTCGCTGTATAGTTAATGGAAAAACTTTCGTCACACATCCCGAAGATCAGGTATATTTTTTTCGGACCCGTCCCCCTGTATTTTTCCAGCATGGAAATCCCATAAAACAGATGCCTTGCATTGATCATCAGGGTCATCGCTAAAGCCTGAAGCGGATTAAATGCGCCCAGCAGAAAACTGACAGCCACAAATTCCACAGAACCGGCAAATATGGTAAGGCTCATCAGACAAGGATACCAGAAACTGAAGCCGGAAACATTCATATAGATTCCATAGGTCAGCCCCAGAAACCAGAAACTTGCAAAGATCGGCACTGTATAAGGGAACGCCGCCCTCAGTGCGCCGGCATATTTCTTTTTCATCTGTATCAGACAAACTCCCTTCCTAACTGGATTTTCAGTCGTTTTTTTCTTTTTCCAGTGCGCGTTTTATTCGGCTGCAAAGTACTTCTGCCTCAACCGGCTTTAATACATAATCATCTATTCCCAGTTTTTGACTTTCGACAATGCTTTCCCTATCGCTATTGGATGTCAACATGATAACAGGAACACCCGCCCCATTCTCCATTGTACGGATCTCCTTTAATGTTTCGATACCATCCATCTCCGCCATACGGATATCCAAAAGAATAAGATCCGGCCGTTCATCCTTTATGTAGCGGAGTGCTCTTGAACCGGAATTNACTGCTACANNATCATATTGNTNCTTNAGTNTNTNCTNTGTGNNNGNCNGANNAANAGCGNTGNCANCCACCANTNAAATACGCNGTTTTAATCCCATATTAGTTTCTTCCTCCCGTTATCAATATTTCTGAGTTCCCACAGTTCCTGATCTTCCGATTCCGCGCCAATGATAAAACAAAAAATCTTCCCGATAAGATTCAGGAAGCACTGGGACTAAAACCGCAGGGATATCTGCTGAAACCCATTGATCTAAATAAATTATCATGTACCATTAAGGGAATCTTAGATTGATTCCCTTAAATTGATCTCCAAATGCAGAGATTCTTTCTCTGGCATTTACTCTTCGTCACTATATAAAACCAACAGACTTTCAAATTCCGTCCGCACTTCTGCAAATGCTTTCAGCAATTTATCCGAATAAGCACCTGTATGTCCGTTAATGATCATCTGATACGCCCGCTCCGGTTCATAAGCGTCTTTATAAACACGTTTGGATGTAAGCGCATCATATACGTCCGCCAAAGATACGATCTGCGACGCTATGCTGATCTCATCACCCTTCAGGCCGTCAGGATAGCCGTTCCCGTCATACTTTTCATGATGATGTCTGGCGATATCGCATGCGTAATCATAAATATCCTTATCATTTAGCCTGATTGCCTGCGCTATCATATCCGCTCCCTTAGTGGTATGCGTTTTAATCAGTTCAAATTCCTCCTCCGTCAGCCTGCCGGATTTTAAGATAATATTATCGGGGAGCGCAATTTTCCCGATATCATGGAGTGAGGCAGCCCAACTGATCTGATCCAGTTTTTCGGGGGTAAGTTCATATTCCGGATAAAGCTTCATAACGCTTTTTCCAAGACACTGAACATACTCCCGGATCCTTTTGATATGCAGCTTGGATTCCAGATTTCTAAATTCGGCTATGTTGCTGAGGGAATCAATCAAAATCTCATTCATCTGTCTCAGCTTCTGTGCCTGCTTCTTTAACTTATCATTCTGTTCTTGGATATCATCATTCTGCTTATTTACAACAACTTCCAGCTGCATTTTATACTGAAACCAGCCCACTGCATTTCTCACTACCTGCTTTATGACTTCGGCCTGATACGGCTTTTTAATATAACTCACAACCCCGTATTCATAACCCATTCTCTCAAATTCCACGGATTCCTGCCCTGTAATCATGATAAACGGAATTTTATTCATGATATTTTTTTCCTTCAGGCGCTTCAGCACCTCAAACCCATCCATGACAGGCATTACATTATCGATCAGGACTGCGGCAATCGAATTGAAATTACGGTTTAAAAGATCGATCCCGTCTTTACCGTTTTCCGCCTCTATAATTTTGTATTCCCCACGAAATAATTCCGCCAAAATCCCACGTTCAATGGCATTATCATCAAAAATCAACATTGTATCACGTTTCATAAATTTCCTATTCCTTTTTATGTATTAAATAATGTAACTATTTTGCTTTAAACCACATATATCATTATATCAATCACTTTTCTAAAAGTCTACTGTATTTCCATTACCAAATTTCATTGCAATTTAAATTACCATATGTTATAATCTCTGCGTTGCAGATATTGTGCCTACGGCATAGCACTAAAGTGTATTAAAATCCGCAGGTTACGGAAAGGCATGGTTATTAATATGAAAAAAATAATGATTATTACAGCAAGCATACTATGTACTGCTGTCCTGTTGTTTTTTGAAACCGCCATCAACGTCGAAGCGGCGGAAGCAACAGAGTCAGGGGAAGAAAATACTAATATAGATACGAGACCGGATTATATCATTTATGTAAATAGAGTCTTAAACTGTGTTACTGTTGTACAGAAGGAAGCAGACGGCACCGAGACACCTGTCAAGGCAATGGTATGTTCCTGCGGACGGCAGGGACACGGAACACCGGAAGGCACTTTCCAAACCTCTAATTATTATGAATGGTGTCTGATGGTAGATAACACTTATGGGAGATACGCAGTACGGTTTAATCGAAAAATCCTGTTTCATTCTGTCCCTTATATAGCATCGTCACCGGATACGCTGGAATGGGATCAATACAATTTGCTGGGGCAAAATGCGTCCCTGGGCTGCGTGAGATTGTCCGTTGAAGATGCAAAATGGATATACGATAATTGCAAGCCGGGCACAACGGTGGTCGTATATTCTGACAGCGAAGTACCCGGACCGCTTGGGAAACCAACCGCAATCAATATACCGGAGGATTCTCCATACAGAGGATGGGATCCGACAGATATAGATATTAATAATCCATGGCTTTCGGTCAGGGACGAGGATATTCCAGATTCAAATATCAGAAATATCAATGAATTTAACTATATAGATTATGCTGACAGATATCCGGACTTAATGGCTGCATTTGGTTATGATAAAAATGCATTATACCAACATTACATAATATATGGCATAAAGGAAGGCAGAATTGCCAATTCATATTAAAATCCGGAACTCATCTTTTATTGATACTACAATCAAAAAAACGCAGATCACGTGGTCTGCGTTTTTTATATTTATGCCGCGCAGGTTTTGGCCCAGCACAAAAACTGATTTACCAGGGGATGTTCAGTTCTTTCTTAGCTTCATTATACCACTGCGCCGACGTACCACCGTCTTCCTCTAAGCTAATACCGGTGGAATAACCGCCTACCCATTCACCGTCCGCATCCTTGATAAACTCCCCATAGCCATAATCCTCAATACTGCCCGAATTTAAACCCACCAGCCAGATATGCGTATTGCCTTCCTCATCCGCATATTCATACGTATATGCTTTCGTTTCGGAAACCAAAGCCGTGATATCCGTCTGCTGATCATTTACAATAAAAATCATGCGTCCATCCTGTATGACCACCGGTTCCGTAAGATCTTCAGTATAAAGTATCCCCTCCGTCGTTGTATCTCCGTTTTCATCAACTGTNTCACGTATTTCAAAATTGTTTCCCCAGCCAAAGATATTGCTGATNAGCTCTCCGCCATANGCATAGGCTGTNGCACCCGCNGCCAAAACGACTGNCACGCCGATACATGCCGCGGCAAATTTACTNNTAAAANATTTACGTTTCATATCGATCACCATGCCTTTCTCTAAATNCNNAANATCAGACTTTTTTCTGCTTTCCCCTAAAGGAATTGTCNCGGAAGCATGGAGCACNCCAAACGCCTGTTTATATTTTTCTTTATTCGTCATCGTCATTCCACCCCTCCTGTAAAACTTTTTTCAGCAGCTTACGGCCTCTTGCCAGNCAAACNTTNGTATTACTTTCCGTAATATGTAATATNTGCGATATTTCCCGNATACTGTAATCNTCATAATAGAATAAATGGATAACGATCCGATACTTCTCAGGAAGTTTCATGACCTCCTCAAACAAGGTCTCCGCCTCCGGCGTCTCAAATGCCAATGTTTCCATATATTCTTCCAGCGGAACGCTTGTCCTCCGCCGAAAAGACAGATTAACATTTTTTGCTTTATTAATTGCCACCCGTAACAGCCACGCCCGTATATGCTGCTCGCTTTCAAACTGCTTGCTTGTTTTGTAGTATTGGAAAAACGTATCCTGCACAACATCATCCGCATCGGCCGCATTTTTACATATATTAAACGCCGCCGAAAACAGGTTATCCTTGTATTTTTCCACTACTGCCTGTATTTCTGTTTTCATGAGTGCTCCCACATTATTCTTTTTTAAAGGCCTTTCAATAATAATACAATTAAGGGGGATGATAAGTTACATAATAATAACAGATTTTCAGATTTTTTCCCCAACCGCATTGCAGTATGATAATATGGAATCTAAGAAACGCTGACCAAAATATCTTCGGCATTATTTTTTACTGAAAACCACAAGGAGTATAATCCCATATGTCATTTACCATACCACAGCATTTTACTTCCATGGCAGACGCGTTGGAATCCCTGTTTGGAAAAGGCACGAAAATTGCACGATCCGACAGGATTTCAGGCGGCGACATCAATGACGCCTACAGACTTACTCTGACAAACGGCGCGCATATATTTATGAAATCCAATGCCATTAAAAATGCTGCCTTTTTTACGGCGGAAGCCATCGGTCTGCATGCCATCGCAAAGACCGGTTGTATCGGAACGCCGCGCATTCTCTGCAGCGGAACGGAAACAGACGGAAACGGATATTCTTTTTTGCTTTTGGAATGGATAGAGGAACAGCGCCCCATTTCAGATTATTGGGAAATATTTGCACAACAGCTCGCCGATATGTACCGGGCATCCGCCAAAGATTTTATCCCGAACGGAAACTACGGATTTATACAAGATAACTATATCGGTGCGCGAGTACAAAGCAATTCCCCACGGGAATGCTGGATCGACTTCTTTCGCGACTGTCGCCTAGAGCCACAGTTTCAGGCAGCCCGCGGCTATTTTGAATCTGCCGACCGAAAAAGAATCCTGACATTATTAGACCGCCTTGGCGATTTTCTGACAGAACCAGAACTACCTTCCCTATTACACGGCGATCTGTGGTTTGGAAATTTTATGACGGGGAACGATGGCAGAGCATGGCTTATCGATCCTGCGGTCTATGTGGGACATGCGGAAGCAGATCTTGCTATGACGGAGCTTTTCGGTGGATTTTCCCCGGCATTTTATGCTGCTTATCGGGAAGCCTCCCCAATGCAGCCGGGCTATCCTGACCGCCGCGATCTGTACAACCTCTATCATCTATTGAATCATCTGAATCTGTTCGGCGGAAGTTATCTATCTTCCGTACAGCGCACGGTGCGAAGGTATGGTTCATGACCTTTCCTGAAAAACGGCTGTTTTTCAAGGGAAAAATCTTATGCTTTAAAATAAAGATCCGGCAGAATAATTGGATACTCCTTACCATCCTCTTTCTCTGTCCAGCCAACCACAAAACGCACATATGCCCTCTCCATCCGGTAACCCTGTTTCATATTCTTTTCTATGGTATCCATGAAATTTTTGGAAAAATGAACGATAGGAATCGCATTTTTCCCATTTATGATCGAAAGTCCATTGCTATTGATCTCAAGCTCTGTTCCTGGCATAATATACCGGATTATGTCCTTTTTATCCTTAAAAAATCCCAGATTAACATCGCGGTGCGAAAGCTGCATCAAGATTTCTCTCGGTCTTTCATAAATCCGATTATCAGTCCTCACTTGTGCGTTTGACGTAAGAAACCGTTCAAACTCTCCATCATTATAATAAAGATACAGTTCCTTCTTAGCCCGCGTCATTCCCACATAGAGTTTTCTTTTACTTTCATCGGTATCCACAGATATATGATCTAACAGCATGATAACTTTGTCAAATTCCCTGCCTTTTGATTTATGAATGGTAGATACCAATACCTTGCCGCTCTCACTTTGGATAAAATCTTCAATTTTTGACTCGTGTAAAAACATTTCAAAATCGGATTTGTATTTTTTCAAGTTTCCGAGTTCAAAAGCCTGCAGGATCAAATTGCACAAATGAAGATTCCTGCTATTCTGATAATAATTGTTCAGCTTTTCTTTGGCTTCGTTCCATCTTTCCTCGGGAATGATTGGGGTCTGTAAATCCTTCTCCACCTTCATGATGAAATAACGCATCTCTATCATGTTATATAAATCAAACTCATCATTGGACATAATCAGCTTCGCCCGGATTCCTTTTTTCTTTAAAAGTCCTACCACGCGAAATGCCTCATCGTTCGTATTGGTAAGAATGCATACGGTTCCTTCCTTTAGAGCGGCAGCTGCCTGCTGTACCACTGGTTCCTCCAAATTTTTGCTCTTACATTTTACCAGCTCGACTTTTCCCTTTATCTCCTTTTTTGAAATAATCGGTGCGGATTTTAGACGGTATTCTATTGATTTTACAAACCGGTTGGCATACTCCACAATATTTTCTGCGCTTCTGTAATTATCCAGAAGTTCGTATTTTTTCGCATTTTCACGTTCCAGAAACATCTCAAAATATTTGGAATCGGAACCCCTGAACTCATAAATATTCTGGTCATCATCTCCCACTGCAATGACACGCATGTCCTCATTTCTTTCCATCAGTGCCGACACCAGTCCGTACTCGTCCCCATCCATATCCTGCGCCTCATCGATCACAAGGACTGTCTTCGTAATTCTTCCTATTTCCACATCCCCGTTTCGGATCAACTCTGACGCGTCTTTTACCACGGTTTTTGTACTTGCCAGATTGCCTACTCTTCCCATCAGATCAAAACAATAGGAATGGAATGTTTTAATTTCAATAAATCCGACCGCATTCCCGATCAATTCATACAATCTCTGTCGAAATTCCGTAGCTGCCGCGCGCGAAAAGGTTACCATCAAAAGCTGTTCATGTTTGACATCCTCCAAAAGCATGAGCGAGGCAAGCTTGTGTACCAAGACTTTAGTCTTCCCGCTTCCCGGTCCCGCTGCCACCAAAATATACTTTGATTCATCATCATCAATAATTTCCCTCTGGACTTCTGAGAGACTGCTGAAAAGTTTATTATATTTTTCAGGTGTGATATTTCTGTTAATTTCGTTCTTTCTGTTTCCCTTAAAATATTTTGTGATAAAAAATTTATAATCCATCTGAAAATAATCATTAACAAACTGAAGCGCCTGTCCATAATCTCTTACCATCATATTGGCAAACTCGCCAACAATGTGAATCTGCTGCATCTTTTGCTTATAATATTCATTTAAGCTTCTGTAATCGTCCACCTTATACTTGATCTTATTGTCCAGTTCCAGACGGGTAATCTGCATCCCGCTGTACAGCACCAAAAATCCGCCTTCCAACTTCATGGCATCAATCTTGGAAAGATATAAAAGCGCGTCCTCGATCTCTTCGTCCGACGTTTCAATCCCGGTACTATACCGATATGCCTTTCTGAGTTCGAGAATAGAAAACCCTATCAAAATCTGTTCCTTATTGTTTTCAACTCCCATACTCTGTTGAAAGAGATGTTTTACAATAAAGGATGCGAGATCAATACACTGCTTCCTCTTTTCCAAAAACGTATCCTGCGAAATTTCAAACATCACCATTGTCCTTGTCGCAGTATTCTCAATACTCTTTCTAATATATTTCTTAATCGTCCAATAATAAAATATCGTCTTGATCGTATTGACGGTCGCATTTTTGATTCCGCTACTGACCGCACTATCATTTAATTCTTTCAGATTCAGACTCTGTTCTTCGCATCGAATATTTTTGATCAAAAACATTTCCAACTCTGCATATCTTTTCAAAACATTCAACGATTTATTTTCTGTGTCCGTTCTCAGGATATACGCGGTTAAATCTTTGGTATTTGCCAGAATCTTTTCTTCCCGCAGCATATGAATCAACTTAAAGATTTCTTCCCTTTCGATTCCGAGTTTGTCCGCTATGTAGTCAATTCTTGACTCTCCATCATCGCCCTTTGCTATGCTTCTCGCAGAAATCAGCATACTAACAATTCTTGCGGCGTTATTCCGTTCTTTTTCAGTCATATGATTAGATTGTTGAATCACTTGGGACGCTTCTATCATACTTTTGACAAGGATGCTTGTCGCATAGACATGCGGTACATTTTTCCCACGCCTTACATATCCGGCATTTTCCAGAGCCTGAATAGCCGTCTTGACACGGGTTTCTATATCGTGTACATTTTCATCCCATCCCGCCTGTCTGGCAATCTCAAGAGGCGTACGTTGTACGCTCGGTCTGTTTTTAGTCAGATTCTTGATCGCGCTCCACACCTGCTGAATTTCACTGATGCTTAATTTTGTTTGATTCAGTAACATAAAATGCTTATCCAGATCCTCATCGTGAAAAAGCACATAGCACTCCGCCTGCAGATTCTGATCTCTGCCCGCTCTCCCAGCTTCCTGCACATAGTTTTCAAGAGAATCCGAGATATCATAATGCACCACCAGCTTGACATTCGGTTTGTCCACTCCCATGCCAAAAGCGGAGGTCGCTACCATGACCTGCACCTTGTCATTGATAAAGGCATCCTGATTTTCCTGCTTTTCGCTTCTATCCATTTGTCCATGGAAAGGAAGCGCCGATATTCCATCCCCACAAAGTTTTTTTGCAAGCTCACTTGTCCGTCTTGCTCTCGAAACATACACGATCGTCGGGCAGTTTTTCTGCTCCGTCAGAAGACGGAGCGTTGCATACTTTTCTTCGTCGCTCTCTTTGTATAGGACTTCGTATCTGAGATTTTTTCTACTCGTCGACGATGCAAAAATTTCCAATTCCAGATTCAGTTTTTCTTTAAAATATTCCTTAATATCACTGATTACCTTCTGCTTTGCCGTCGCAGTAAAACAGGATACCGGAATACATTCAGACAGTTGTTTTTTCTCCTGCAGCTGCCTGATGAAATCCCCGATATAGAGATAGTCCACCCTGAAATCCTGTCCCCATGCCGAAAAACAGTGTGCCTCGTCTATAACAAACCTTGCAACATTTCTTTTCAAAAGCAGTTGTTCAATGGTATTGGAGCGCAGCGACTCCGGAGAAATATATAATAGCGAGGCCATCCCATTCTCCACCCGTTCCATTGCGTTTGCCCGCTCTATGGGACTGATAAGTCCGTTGATCGTGACAGCGTCCACAATACCCCGCTTATCCAGATTATCCACCTGATCCTTCATCAGCGACTGAAGCGGTGAAATCACTACTGTCAGAGCCTTGGATACCGCGCCGGCAATCAGGGCAGGCAGCTGGAATGTTATGCTCTTGCCGCCACCGGTGGGAAATATGGCAAGAACTGATTTATGCTCAACTGCGGCCTGCGCAGCCCTTTCCTGTAGATTTTCTCCCTCAAATTTCCGAAAATCATCATATCCGAAAATCTGTTTCAACCGTTTATGAATGTCCAGTTTTTCCCGACAATATGGACACTTCTCGTGACAATGGGTATTGCGCAGCTTTTTGATCACATAGGAAACAGCCGGAAAGGTTCGGATAACCCAGCCCGGAATCATGGAAGCAGCATCCTGCGCGGAGATGATGGCTACCACGTAGGCAAGTTCTATTGGATATCGGAGCGAAAACTCCTCAAGATTGCAATTGCTACAGATTCTATGCTCACAAAGGCTTCTGATTAAATGCTCTGCATCTTTATCAGAAGTAAAACCCACATAAGAAAAGAAGCCTTGAAATTCCTCCTTACGGCAAAGAAGCGCCGCATAAATTTCCCTCTGTAGGGGATCCATATTCTGAAAAGCATTCACCTCATCATAAAATAACTCCATTGCTTTTTTAGAGTCATTTAACGGATTATTTAATTCATCCACCTGCAGTTTGTCATCCTTTAACAATGCATGGTAAGGCTTGTTGGGAAAGCAAAGGGGCGACAGGAACAGTGTGTCTATCATATTGTTTATTCCGGCCTCCCGCATCTCCTGTTCTATATATTTTGAATCATGGTAAACAATGTTATGACCACAGATATACCTGTTTTCACCGGTACTGTTCTGCACCAGAAAATCACGGAATTTCCCTTTCGAATCTGTGTGAATATAAAGGTTATCATTGATGAAAGCGCCGTAATCCAGCACAGTCAGCGTTTCAGGACTCACTTCTGTATCAATAAATACGATCGTATTCATGCCATTCCCCTTTGTACTTTTCTATTCAATCGCTCTTTTGCCGATATGCTGACAAACATCTACGAAGAAAAAAAGACCTTTGTGTATCAAACCTATTATATAACGAAAAAAGTATAATGG
>WFLX010002909.1_pt1 | contig 16052 bp, 15 predicted proteins | sample 4967041 | NCBI WGS metagenome assembly WFLX01 (sample SAMN12857096, study PRJNA449069) | gut metagenome | isolation source: stool from male and female vole | host: Microtus ochrogaster | place: USA:Florida | collected 2017 | reverse complement strand
GCCACGAGATGGAATATGGAATTCAATATTGATACGGTCATTTTGAGTATCCATGCTTATAATATCGCCCTTCCTACGAGTGACCATATCAATCACCTTAGAGCTATATTCTTCAGGCACATTCACAGTCAGAGCCTCAATTGGTTCGCATTTTACTCCGTCAATTTCCTTAACAATCACCTGCGGTTGCCCCACTTGCAGTTCGTAGCCCTCACGGCGCATGGTCTCAATAAGGATAGACAAGTGAAGCACACCTCGACCGTAGACTATCCACTTGTCTTCAGTGTCGCCTTTGCTTACACGCAAAGCAAGATTTCTGTCAAGTTCCTTCATGAGCCTGTCGTGAATGTGTCGAGAAGTCACAAATTTACCATCTTTTCCAAAGAATGGAGAATTATTAATAGTAAAAGTCATCGACATAGTAGGCTCATCGATTGCAATTCTGGGTAGAGGCTCGGGATTCTCAACAGCAGAAACAGTGTCGCCGATTTCAAAATCTTCAAGACCAACAATGGCGCAGATATCGCCAGAACTAACTTCAGAGACTTTCTTTCGCCCCATGCCTTCAAAAGTGTGAAGTTCTTTGATACGCTGTTTTTTCACGCTACCATCCTTCTTGCATAGCGCGATATCCATTCCCTCACGCAGAGTGCCACGATGTACACGTCCGACAGCAATTCTGCCGACATAACTTGAATAGTCAAGACTTGTGATAAGCATCTGAGGATCGCCTTCAATCTGAGTAGGAGCAGGAATGTTTTCTATGATGGCATCAAGTACGGCTGTAATATCATTCGTACGGACTTTCCAGTCTTTGCTCATCCAGTTTTCCTTTGCACTTCCATAGATAGTAGGAAAATCGAGTTGGTCTTCAGTAGCGTTAAGATTAAACATAAGATCGAACACCATCTCATTNACTTCATCCGGACGGCAATTTGGTTTGTCGACCTTGTTAACGACAACTACNGGTTTTAGACCCATCTGAATGGCCTTTTGAAGCACAAAACGAGTCTGAGGCATCGGTCCTTCAAAAGCATCGACAAGAAGTAAGCAACCGTCTGCCATATTAAGCACACGTTCCACTTCGCCCCCAAAATCGGCGTGACCCGGAGTGTCAATAATATTGATCTTTGTACCCTTATAATTTATGCTGACGTTTTTTGACAGAATAGTGATTCCTCTTTCTCGTTCGAGGTNATTATTATNGAGAATGAGTTCGCNGGNGTNCTGATTTTCGCGGAAGAGATTTCCAGCGAGTAGCATTTTGTCGACAAGGGTAGTCTTACCGTGGTCGACGTGAGCGATAATAGCTATATTGCGGATGTCTTGCATACTGATGATTCTTGCCCAAAATGAGTCTGGGCTGTTTCAAACTGCAAAATTAATACATTTTTAGGAGAAAGTCAAGTTATTTAGCCTAAAGTTGAGTCTTGATGTGACAAAGAGTTATATAAACGTCGGTAAAAGGGGTGAGAAGTGAGGGTTTCAACGTCTCCAATGATGATTAGTTTCATGCGAGCCCGAGTCATTGCGACGTTCATCCGACGTAGGTCGCGAAGGAATCCGATATTACCCTCGTCATTGCTACGGACAAGAGAAATCATAATCACATCGCGTTCTTGACCCTGAAAACCATCGACTGTATTGATTGAAATAAGATGTCTAAAAGGTTTGAAAAAGGGTGTACGTTTGACAAGGCCTCGAAGAAATTGCACTTGTGCACGGTAAGGGGAAATCAATCCGACATCAATCCGCTCATCAAGGAAGCGCTGTTTCCCTATTTTTTCAATATATTTTCTTAAGACAAGTACTGAAAATTCAGCCTCATCACGATTGATTCGACCGTGGCTTTCCCCGGCAAGGGCTTCACGAAAAGATGTTTCAGATTCTTTATCTATCAGATCAGTGTCAACAGCGATGTTAGCTTCAGCAGTATCGATCCATTCGATAGGAGTGTCAAAATCAAGGATACCACGATGGCACACTTCGGGAGCAGCTGTCATTTTACCGCCATAGAACCAATCGTTGGAGAATTGCATGATTTCATGATTCATTCTGTATTGCATGGTCAGAAGAGAGACAGCCTCCGGATGATTTTCAACAATTCGCTCCATAAGCGACTTTCCAAGACCAGCCTTCANAGCCTCATAANATTTGACTGTAGGAGGAAGTTGGCAATGATCGCCAGCAAGGACTACCCTACCGGCACGGCGCATCGGGATGAGACTGGCAGCCTCGAGAGCCTGAGCAGCNTCATCGATGAAGAGCGTAGAAAACCGCATACCGTCGAGCANNCTGGAAGCACTCCCTACAAGTGTAGAAGCAATAACATGGGCGGAGTTAAAGAGATCTTGATTGATACGTATCTCAAGTTCTGTCGCACGGCTACGAAGACGGTCAATTTTCTGATGCCATTGATCTGAACCTCTACGTTTAGCCGATCTAAGATCACGAATTGTCTTCCTTATACTCCAAAGGTCGGGATAGTCGGGATGAGCCTCGAATCGACGTTCATACGTAAAAGAAAGCATCTTGTCGTTGACTCGTGATGGATTGCCAAGACGCAAAACGTGCACTCCCCTATCTACGAGACGCTCGCAAATCCAATCGACAGCCATATTACTTTGAGCGCAGACAAGCACTTGAGGTTCACGGCGCAGAGTTTCGGCAATGGCCTCGACAAGAGTAGTAGTCTTGCCTGTGCCCGGTGGACCATGAACCACAGCGACATCTTTAGCACAAAGNACNTTATTGACCGCNGCCTGTTGGGCTGGATTAAGGTAAGGAAACCCAAGCGGAGCGAAAGTTAATTCAGATGCCTTCCTATGAGAATATATGAGATCTCGAAGTTCGGCAAGTCTGCCTTTGGCTTTAATTGTACGCTCAATCGCTTCAAACATAGTGCGATAAGAAGTCNCATCAAAAGAAATCATTACTCCTGCCACTACCGAAGAAGAGAGTCTGACAACATCGGCTTTTTCCGGAATAGCCACCACCATTCTGTCTCCATCAACGAAACTGACAGTGCCTGAAAATGGGAAAGAAGGTGCTTTTCCATCTTCTTCATTGAAGAGGAAGAAGGCTACCGGGCGTCCATACTCGAAATTATGATCGTCATCTGCTTTTCCTTCAGGACGGAAGATTTCAATTACACGCTGATTGAGTGAATTATAATAAACTTTGCCAACTGAAATATTAATCCATGCGTTGCCGCGCTCAGCAAGTCGTCTCAAGCCAATGCGAGCGGAAAGTTCTGAAAAACTTTGTTTTTCTTCTTCATATTCTATTTGGAGGAGTCTTCGCTGCTCCTGAAGTGCTTGGATAGGGGAAATCATAATGCAAAGATAATAAATAATTTTGAATTGTGAATTGAGATTTATGATTTTAGAATAATGGATTTGGAATTGGAGATATGGGGATTTAATTGGATAAAAAAGGGTAATATGCTGAAAAACATATTTTGGCATGGGGTCTTACTTAGTATTTTTTTGTAATTTTGCAGTCAAAATCGAATACTAACCTATTAACTTAACCTATGTATCACAATCGTATCATTCCAAAGGCGATTATTGCATTGATTGCAGTCATCGCCTTGGTTTGCGGTCTGAACACCAAGGCCCAAACCTACACAAATGAGCCGGCAAAAGCCTTCTGGGGCATGGACTCCATGGATGGCTATGAATTGCCAAGTCTCCTTACTCCCGAGGGAGCATTTTCGATAGCCTCTCTCGATCTTAACGGTGCGACACCAACAGGACTCAGCAATGTCAACTGGTGTGAGCATCAGTTTATCAAACTTCAACCGGCCAACGGTGAGAGCGATGCCGTAGATTGGTTTATGAAGCCAACAAAAGGTCTNACTTTCACTCCGACCAAAATTTCAGCCTACATTGCAAAGTTTGGAACAGATGCAGCTGCCCACAATGTGATAGTGACAGGCAAGACAGTAGAAGGAAAGTCAATCGTGCTTGGCACTTTCACATCAGCCCGCAACAACAAGGATAAGGCTGATGACAAATATGGCAATGAGGAAGATTACCGCCAAAACTTTACCATTGAACTGACAGAAGAGCAGCAGGCAGAACTTGCTACCGCCGAAGGATTCACACTTGAGATGACAATCGGCACAAACAACGCCAAACAAGGTGGTTTCAGCCAGGTAGAGATAGAAGGGCTCATCAACGGATCACTGAAGACCGCACCTTCATTCAGCAAGGAGCCGACAGAGGCCTTCTGGAGCATGGACACAATGGATAACTTTGAAGTGCCAAGCGTATTAAGTCCAGAGGGTGCNTTNTCTGTGGCTTCNCTNGANCTNAACGGNGTNCAGGCTGTCGGAGTAGAAGGCGTCAACTGGTGCGACTACAAATTTATCAAACTCCAACCGGCAGTAGATGCCAACGATGCNCTCAAATGGAATTTGAAACCAACTAAGGGACTGACCTTCACTCCGACTGAAGTCTCAGCCTACATCGCTAAGTTTGGCACAGACGCATCTGCCCACAATGTAGTGGTGACAGCCAAGACAGAAGAAGGGGAAACTATCGTGCTCGGAACTTATACATCAGCACGCAACAACCGTCAGAAGGAAGATGACAAATACGGCAATGAGGATGACTATGCCCAGCACTTCACCATCAAACTCAATGAAGACCAGCAGCAGGCNNTNTCTACNACTCANGGATTCTCNCTTGAGATNACAGTNGGCACCAACAACGCCAANCANGGTGGTTTCAGNCAGGTTTCAATCAAGGGTATAATTGACGGTCAGGCAGAAGACGTATCCAAATGCCCGGTNACTATCGCAGCAAATCCGGAAGAAGCAGGTTCAGTGGCAATCAAACCACTTGCTGACATTTATGATCAGGGAACAGAAGTTACCCTCGTGGCAACAGAGAAGTTTGGTTATGATTTTGTCAACTGGACAGACGCAGACGGAAATATCCTTTCAGAGGCTCCGGAATTCAAATATGTAATAGAGCGTCCGGAAAATCTCACAGCAAACTTCAAGAGTGTCAATACATATTCCGTTGCAACCTCTGTGACAAATGGGGCCAATGACTATATGGTAAGCTATGATCCAGCTCCAACGGTCGTAGACGGAAAGAATATGTATGAAGAGGGCACTGTAGTTACACTTACAGCATCCTCAAACCCAATCCTAACTTTCACCAACTGGAGCGACGGCCAGACATCATCAGTGATCAGCCTGACTATGGACAGCGACAAGGAACTGACAGCAGAATACTCAGCTCTTGACTATATAGTAGGATGGGACTTCTATCGTCAGGGAGCCAACGGTCGCCCGGCAGACTTTGCATATGGAGAGAACGATGCCGCCAACCTTAATCTCCGCAATGCAGATGGCACAATCCAAGGATGGCTCGACAAGAGCCAACTGGCAGCCCAAGGTTATGAGGGAAGACCGGCAGCAGTCAACTGGCGCACAACAGGTCTTGGAGACTATTACTGGCAAACAAAGATCAATGCTGCCGACTTCAAGAATATAAAAGTTGTGACAGCGATGGCCTTCAACTATAATGCATATACAAAGCAGAATGTAGAATACTCACTTGATGGTGAAAATTGGGAGACCATTGGCACCATCACAATAGAGGGAGCCAAGAACTGGACAGACGCAGAATTTGCTCTTCCGGAGGCTGCCAATAATCAGGCAGAACTTTATCTGCGCTGGATTTCTGACAAGTCCTCTCCTATCGAAGGCACTAAGAGTGACAACGACGGAATTGCACTTGGAGCATCTTTCTTATATGGCGAAATGGAACTCGTCAATGACGGGAAAGCACCTATACTTGTATCAACAGTACCAGTAGAAGGCGCAACTTCTGCCTCTATCAATGGTAAGATTGTGCTCAACTTCGACGAGAAAGTGAAAATCACAGACAATGCCACCGCAACCCTCGGAAATCAGACACTGACAGGCGAAGCAAGCGGCAAGAGCGTAATCTTCAAGTATAAGAACCTCGCATTCAACACAGCTTATGAGTTTACCCTTGCAGCCAACAGTGTAGCAGACCTTACAGATAATTATCTGGCAACTCCTGTGAAGATCTCCTTCACTACCCGCACTCGTCCAGAAGTGGCAAAGGCGACTCCGGACTTCATCGTACCAGATGACGGTGATTTCCGCGCTGCAATCCTTGCTGCCAACGGCCGCGAAGACAAGACTAAGAGATTCCGCATCTTCGTTCGCGATGGTGAATACATGATTCCTATGGATAAGAGCACTACAGTGAACGTCAACGGCGGAACATTCCCCGATGTAACTCTCAGACTGACAGCTTCCAACACCTCTATCATAGGTGAAAGCATGGAAGGCACTGTCATCATCAATGAAGTGCCTGACATGGATGGCATCGGCAGCCACCCGATGGAGGGTATCGGAAACGCAGACCTACTCCAGATCCAATCGGGAGTAAGCGGCACATACTTCCAGAATATCACACTCAAGCATGGCATCTCAGACAATCGCGGACGCAACATAGTGCTTCAAGATAAAGGCGACAAGACTATCATGAAGGATGCTTGCCTCTGGGGATATCAGGACACCTACACAAGCAACAACCAGAATGCTCGTTACTATTTCGAGGGTGGTGTGCTTCGCGGACGCACCGACTTCCTCTGCGGAAAGGGAGATGCATATTATAATGGAGTGACACTCCAGATGTGTGCAAGCGGCGGCTATCTCGCTGTTCCATCTGTTCCGAAGAAGTATGGTTATATCTTCAAAGATTGCGAGATTGTAGGGGAAAACAGCACTATNGATGGTAATTATTATCTTGGCCGTCCATGGGGCAGCGGNACTCCAATCGCACTCTATATCGACACCAAGATGACAGTGAANCCATCTGCTGTAGGTTGGAATGATATGGGTAGCGACGGTTTCCCGGCTCGCTTCGCAGAGTATAATTCCTTCACTGCATCAGGCTCAGCAATCGATCTTTCTGAACGTAAGAAACTCTTCGGTCCTGGCAATCATGCAAACAATCCAATCCTTACCAAAGAGGAAGCAGAAGTCAACAATTATGCCACTGTGATGGGAGGAGACGACGATTGGGATCCGGCAATGGATTGCGAACAGGCACCGGCAGCAACATCTCTCAATAAGGCAGGCAGCACCCTTACATGGGACGACAGCAAGTATGCACTTTGCTGGGCAGTATATGCCGATGGCAAGCTTCTTGGTTTCACTACNGAATGCAGTTATGTTCCATCAGTAGANGCATTGAACTATGGAATTCGAGCAGTGAATGAGATGGGTGGTCTCGGAGAAATGGTCACATTAGGCGACCCAACCGGTGTTGAGACTGCCATAGAAGGCGAAATTGCAAGCGTTAAGTATTACAACTTACAGGGTATCGAGGTGCTTCCNGGGGATGTTCCGGCAACTCTTGTGAAAGTCATCACTTACACAAATGGCCAGACTAAGGCTTTGAAAGTTGTAGAATAATTTGAAGTATATTTATTTCTATTAAGAAATCATTAGTGGCTCGCGAATCTCGCGGGCCACTTTTGNTATTGTAGTATTTTTTTGACGCGCGGGGGCGTAGGCGGAGATTGCTTATTATAGGATTGGGGAGAAGAGGCGGACTAGGGATTCGAGGATTTTGTTGTGGATGGGGCGTTGTTTCCATTGGGTTTGGGTCACTTTTTTGGAAACTGATAGGTCTTTGAAGAAGATGGCTCGCATCTTTTCGTTTACTTCTTCTGAATATATTAGAAGGTTGGCTTCAAAGTTGTTTTCGAAACTGCGGAAGTCGAAATTTACAGAGCCAGTGGTGACGAAGTCATCATCAATTATCATTGTCTTTGCATGGAGCATACCAGGGGTGAACATATAGACTTTTACTCCAGCACTCAGGCAGTCGGAGATATAAGAACTACTTCCATAACCTAACATAACGGAGTCTGTAGTTTCAGGAATCATGATCCTTACATCAACTCCCGAGAGGGCTGCTCCTTGCAGGGCTTTGAGCAAGGCATCTGTAGGTAAGAAGTATGGAGTCTGTATATACACTCGTTTTCTTGCAGAAGCAATGGCTTGCTGGAAACAAAGGACAAGATTATTCCACTTGTCGACAGGTCCTGAAGTCACAAGTTGCATATCGACGTCACCTTCGCAATCACATTTAAGTTGCGTAATAGGCTGGACGTCTTCATCGGGACGGAGGAAATTCCAGTCTACGGCAAAACTATACATCATCGACTCGATGATAGGCCCTTTGACACGAAGATGAGTGTCACGCCAAATCCTTCCATCGGGAGCTACTTCTACATATCGATCAGCAACATTCATACCGCCGATGTACCCGATTTTTCCATCAATGATAGCAATCTTGCGGTGGTTGCGCCAATTAATGCGGTTGGCGAGTTTACGGAATGTCACTCTGAAGAATGGATGGGAGTCGATGCCCATCTCACGCATACGCTTGAAGAAACGGTTGGATGTGGAGAACGAACCCACATGATCGTAAAGGAGTTTTACTTTAACTCCCTGTTTGACTTTATCTGCGAGGAGTTTGAGAAGTTCGTTGCCAAGACGGTCATCATTATAGATGTAATACTGAATATAAATGAAATCTTTAGCATTAATGATGTCTTGTTTTAGTTGAGAGAACTTGCTGTGCCCGTCGGTGAAAATTTCTACACTGTTGTTACGGTCGAGATGGGCATGGCACAAATTGTGAGCAAGTTTAACTTTTTGTATTTGGTCGGCATTAAGCTCTGAATTGTCGAATGAATGCTGTTTTGGTCTGGATTTTTCGAGGAGTTTTCGACGGACTTTCTTGCTGATCATGGTTTTTCCTTTGAGGCTGCGCCCAAAGAATAAATAGAAAATAAGACCAACGATTGGAAGGAAAATGAGAGCAAGGGTCCATGAAAGGGCGCGAATCGGATTTTTATTTTCCGAGACGACCACTACTACGCAAAATATTATTATTACGAAGTAGATAATAGTGATAGATATGTTTAGCCAGGAGTACAAAATTAATTTAGAATTTAGAATTTAGAATTTTTTGATTTGGCAGGATGCATGCGGAGCATACTTGCTTTCTAAATAAAAGTGGACCCGCGGAGGGGCATCTTAGATGGATGCCGCCTCTGCGGGTCGGAAGATATTTTATATGGCGCTTGCCATATTTACCTTGAGTAGNATGCTTTTGATTTACTCAGCAGCAGGAGNTTCAGCGGCAGGAGCCTCAGCAGCAGGAGCTTCAGTTGCCTCAGCCTTAGGAGCCTCAGCAGCAGGAGCAGCCTCAGCTTTCTTGCCACCACGACGGCTACGGCGAGTCTTAGCCTTAGGAGCTTTTTCGCTAAGCATGTTCTCGTTGAAGTCTACGAGTTCAATCATAGCCATTTCAGCGTTGTCGCCGAGACGGTGACCAGTCTTTAGGATACGAGTGTAACCTCCAGGACGGTCAGCAACTTTTTCAGCAACTACACCGAAAAGTTCCTTAATAGCCTCTTTATTCTGGAGGTAGCTGAATACGAGACGACGATTGTTCATGTCGTCTTTCTTGCAGCGAGTGATAAGAGGTTCAGCATAGACGCGTAGAGCCTTAGCCTTAGCCAGAGTCGTGAAGATTCTCTTGTGCATGATGAGAGAGATAGCAAGATTAGAGAGCAACGCTTCGCGATGACCTTTCTTACGGCTCAGGTGGTTGAATTTCTTATTGTGTCTCATCGTTGTGTTTATTCTTTATCTAATTTATACTTTGAAATATCCATGCCGAACGAGAGGTTGTTGTTCTGAAGGAGTTCGTCGAGTTCAGTNAGCGACTTCTTACCGAAGTTGCGGAATTTAAGAAGGTCGTTTTTCTGGAACTGAACGAGTTCACCAAGAGTTTCAACTTCAGCGCTCTTCAAGCAGTTGAGAGCACGGACGCTAAGATCCATGTCGACGAGTTTGCTTTTAAGAAGCTGGCGCATCTTAAGCACTTCCTCATCAAATTCTTCAGGAGCCTCATCAGCAGGAGTTTCGAGAGAAATTTTCTCGTCGCTGAAAAGCATGAAGTGATGGATCAAAATTTTAGCGGCCTCTTTAAGAGCATCTTTCGGAAGGATGGAGCCATCGGTGGTCACTTCGAGTATGAGTTTTTCGTAGTCAGTTTTCTGCTCAACGCGGAAATTTTCGACAATATATTTCACATTTTTGATAGGAGTGTAAATAGAGTCGACAGCGATAACAGCAGGATCGGCACCGTTAGCGCGTAGCATTTCGCGATTTTCATCAGCGGGGACCCAACCTCTGCCTTTATTGATGGAGAATTCCATATTAAAGGAAGCGTCAGGAGCGAGATGACAGATCACCAAATCAGGGTTAAGAACCTCAAAACCCGAAAGAGCTTTACCCAAGTCTCCTGCTTTCAATACATCAGTACCCGAAACGAGGATCTTTCCAGTTTCTTCGTCATGGTCTTCGGTGGTCTGCTTAAACCTAACCTGCTTGAGATTTAGGATGATGTTTGTGACATCTTCCTTTACACCCGGAATAGAATCCAACTCGTGAGCCACACCGTCGATACGGATTGAGCAAATAGCAAAGCCTCCGAGCGAGGAAAGGAGGATTCTGCGGAGTGCGTTACCAATAGTCTGGCCATAGCCGGGCTCAAGCGGGCGGAATTCGAATTTACCGAATTTAGAATCCGCTTCAAGCATCAAGACTTTTTCGGGTTTTTGAAACGCTAATATTGACATGGGTTACAATAGTTTATTATTTAGAATAGAGCTCGACGATCAGCTGCTCCTTGATGTTCTCGGGGATATCCTCACGCTGGGGAAGATGAAGGAACTTACCGCCCTTCACGCTTTCGTCCCATTCGATCCAAGGATACTTGCTGTGGTTGAAACCAGCGAGATTGTCAGCGATTACTTCGAGAGATTTAGCCTTTTCACGCACAGCGACAACATCACCGGGCTTCACTTGATAAGAAGGGATGTTTACAACATCGCCATTGACAGTGATGTGTTTGTGAAGCACGAGCTGGCGAGCAGCAGGGCGAGTAGGAGCGATGCCAAGACGATATACTACATTGTCGAGGCGGCTTTCGAGCAATTGGAGAAGCACCTCACCAGTAATACCTTTAGTGCGTGCTGCGCGCTCGAAGAGATTGCGGAACTGGCGTTCGAGAACACCATAAGTGTATTTAGCTTTTTGCTTTTCTTTAAGCTGAGTGCCGTATTCGGAAGTTTTGCGACGGCGATTGTTACCGTGCTGGCCTGGAGGATAATTCTTTTTAGAGAGAACTTTGTCTTCACCGTAGATAGCCTCACCGAATTTACGGGCGATTTTAGTTTTAGGGCCTGTGTATCTTGCCATTTTAAAAAATACTTAGAAAGATTTGACTAATAAAAAGAGTGTCAAACATAAGAGTGTCATGACCATGAGATCTGCCCCTTAGCGCAGCCGCGACCCCTCGAGAGAAAGAGAATCATGAGGGTCATTCGCATTCAGGGAAGATAATCAAGGAATGATTATACTCTTCTTCTCTTAGGAGGACGGCAACCGTTGTGTGGGAGTGGAGTAACGTCGACGATTTCGACGACTTCGATACCTGCACCATGCACAGTACGGATTGCAGACTCACGACCGTTACCAGGACCCTTCACATAAGCCTTTACTTTGCGAAGACCGAGGTCGTAAGCGACTTTAGCACAGTCCTGAGCTGCCATTTGAGCAGCGTAAGGAGTATTCTTCTTAGAACCGCGGAAGCCCATCTTACCGGCAGATGACCAAGAAATGACCTGACCTTCAGAGTTGGCTAAGCACACGATAATGTTGTTGAAAGAGGAGTGAACGTGGAGCTGACCCATAGCGTCGACTTTGACGTTTCTCTTCTTAGCTGCGACTGTCTTTTTTGCCATAATTTATGATTATTTAGTAGCTTTCTTCTTATTAGCAACAGTTTTCTTACGACCTTTACGGGTACGCGCATTGTTTTTAGTGCTCTGTCCGCGAACAGGGAGACCAAGACGATGGCGGATGCCACGATAGCAACCGATATCCATAAGGCGCTTGATGTTGAGCTGAATTTCAGAGCGGAGGTCACCTTCCACTTTGTATTCATTTTGAATAACCTCGCGGACAGCAGCTGCCTGATCGTCGGTCCAATCCTGGACTTTGATCATACCGTCTACACCAGCCTTATTAAGGATAGTGTTAGCTGCGCTACGGCCGATACCGTAGATATAAGTTAGGGCAATGAAGCCTCTTTTGTTTTGCGGCAAATCAACGCCGACTATACGTACTGCCATACTTTATTGTGATTACGTTTTTAGTGCGTGGGGCAATTAGCCTTGGCGCTGTTTGAGTTTAGGATTCTTTTTGTTGATTACGTACAATCTACCTTTACGACGCACTATCTTGCTGTCGGCAGTGCGTTTTTTGATTGATGCTCTTACTTTCATATCTGGGTTTCGTTTTTATTTATAACGGAAAGCGATTCTACCTTTAGAAAGGTCGTAGGGCGACATTTCGACCTTGACCTTATCACCAGGGAGTATCTTAATATAGTGCATTCTCATTTTGCCGGAGATGTGGGCAGTGATTTCATGACCATTTTCCAACTCCACCTTGAACATTGCATTGCTCAGGGCTTCGAGAATAACACCGTCTTGTTCGATTGCTGCTTGTTTTGCCATATAAAAATTACAATAGAATAAAAAATCAGAATTGTCTATCACCGAGAGCCTCTTCGATATACTTGAAAGTAGTAAGGATCTCAGGGCGATCCTCAGTGATGAGGATAGTATGCTCAAAATGAGCGGAGTTTTTACGGTCTTTAGTGCGGGTCTGCCAACCGTCTCTTTCGAAAACGATATTTTTTGAACCCATATTAATCATCGGTTCGATGCAGATGCACATTCCTGGCTTCAGGAGAGGACCGATACCGCGACGGCCATAATTAGGCACTTCAGGATCCTCATGCATAGACTTTCCGATGCCATGCCCACACATTTCGCGCACGACGGAGTAACCATGATGCTCACAGAAAGACTGGACAGCATTACTGATATCTCCAATTCTCTTACCAGCCTTGGCAGCCTCAATACCTTTATAGAGCGACTGTCGGGTTATGTCGAGAAACTCATAGACTTTAGGATCTATTTNACCTACTGCAAAAGTGTAGCAAGAATCTCCGTTGTATCCATCTAACTCAACGACACAGTCAGTGCCAATGATATCACCTTCTTTAAGAACATATTGAGAGGGGAAACCATGCACGACAGTCTCATTGACTTCGATGCAAAGAGTACCGGGGAAACCGTGATATCCGAGACAAGCGGGTTTACCGCCATTGTCAAGGATAAATTCACGGGCAACGGTGTCGAGTTTAGCGGTAGTGACACCGGGCTTTATCCATTTTGCGACCTCACCAAGCGTACGGCTAACGAGGTCGGAAGCCCGACGCACCTTTTCAATTTCTTCCTCAGTCTTAATATAGATCATTCTGAATTCCTATTGAAGACATTAAAGCAATCAATAACCGGGACCGCCAGCGCGACCCTGAATTCTTGTACCCTTCATGAGACCATCGTAGTGACGCATGAGTAAGTGGCCTTCTACNATACGAAGAGTATCAAGGATCACACCTACAAGGATCAGAAGCGAAGTTCCGCCGAAGAAAGAAGCGAAGCTGCGGTTGATGCCGCAAACATAAGCGATAGCGGGCATAATAGCGACAATACCGAGGAAAATAGAACCGGGAAGAGTGATTCTTGACATGATAGAGTCAAGATAATCAACAGTCGGTTTTCCAGGTTTAACACCTGGGATGAAACCGTTGTTACGTTTCATATCCTCAGCCATCTGAGCCGGGCGCACCGTGATTGCAGTGTAGAAATAAGTGAACGCCACAATCATAATGAAGTAGATGATATTATATGTCCAACCGTACATATCAGTGAGAGCACCCCACACGCCAGTCTGCTTATTGCTGAAACCGGCAAGAGTGATAGGAATGAACATAATAGCCTGGGCAAAGATGATAGGCATAACGCCAGCCGCGTTGACCTTCAGAGGGATGTACTGACGAACGCCGCCATACTGCTTGTTGCCGACAATTTTCTTGGCATACTGAACGGGCACCTTGCGCACACCCTGGACGAGGAGCACAGCGCCAGCGATAACAGCAAGCAGGATAACGATTTCAACGAGGAAGAGCACGAGGCCACCGCCAGCAGAATTGAGGAGACGGCTTGTGAATTCCTGGAAGAAAGCCTCCGGCAGACGTGCAATGATACCGATAAGGATGATGAAGGAGATACCATTTCCTACACCTTTCTGATCGATACGCTCGCCGAGCCACATGATGAACATAGAACCGGCAGCCAGCACGATAGTCATGAAAGCCATGGTCCAGAAGGTCATGTTGACGACACCGCCAGCTGCACCAACCTGATACTTGAGGTTCATGAGATAAGCGGGACCCTGAAGGAGGAGAATCAGCACAGTGAGATAGCGAGTGTACTGGTTGAGTTTCATTCTTCCGCTCTCGCCTTCACGCTGCATCTTCTGGAAAGAAGGGAGCACCATNCCAAGGAGTTGGATCACGATAGAAGCCGTAATGTAGGGCATAATACCGAGGGCGAATATAGATGCCTGAGAGAATGCACCACCCGAGAACATATCGAGGAGCTGCATAAGGCCGCCGGAAGTGAAATTTTTAAGGGCCATGAGGTCGTCAGGGTTGATGCCCGGAAGGACCACGTAGCATCCGAAGCGATAGATAATCACAAGCAGCAGGGTAATACCGATACGCTTGCGAAGATCCTCGACACTCCAGATATCTTTAATTGTTTGTGTAAATCCCATTTGACAGAAAGTTATTTTTTGATTACAGAGCCACCTGCAGCTGTGATAGCAGCCTCAGCAGATTTGGAGAAGGCATCAGCCTCCACCTCGATTTTGCGGGTGAGGGCACCGTTACCAAGAATTTTCACGAGGACATTCTTAGGAACGAGACCTGCTGCGCGAAGATCGGCAACTGTAATCTTCTCGAGATTCTGAGCTGTGGCCAGCGCTTCGAGAGCATCGATATTGAGGGCTTTGTATTCCACTCTGTTGATGTTCTGGAAACCGAATTTAGGCACACGGCGCTGAAGAGGCATCTGGCCACCTTCGAAACCGATTTTGCGTTTGTAGCCTGAGCGAGACTTAGCACCTTTATGGCCACGGGTAGAAGTTCCACCATAGCCGGAGCCTGGGCCACGGCCGATTCTCTTGTCACCCTTGTTGCTGCCGGGTGCTGGTTTAAGATTATGTAGTTCCATTGGAAATAAACAATTTTAGAGTTTTGTTACTTCAACGAGGTGATGAACGGCCTTGACCATACCCATGATAGCGGGGTTGTCTTCCGTGACAACAGTGTGGTTCATCTTGCGGAGGCCGAGAGCATCGAGAGTACGCTTCTGGACTGCGGGGCAGTTGATGCGGCTTTTAATTTGCTTGATTGCGATCTGTGCCATGATGATAAATTATTTGCCGTTAAACACTTTTTCTACAGCGACGCCGCGGTTCTGAGCCACCTGAGCCGGGCTACGGAGCTCAGCGAGAGCAGCGATAGTAGCCTTTACGAGGTTGTGAGGGTTGGAAGAGCCCTTAGACTTAGCGAGGACGTCAGTGATACCAACACTTTCGAGCACGGCACGCATAGCGCCACCAGCCTTAACACCAGTACCTTCGGAAGCAGGGCGGAGATAGATGCGTGAGCCGCCGAACTTAGCAGCCTGTTCGTGAGGGATNGTGCCNTTGTGNANNGGNACNCGGATAAGGTTTTTCTTAGCAGCCTCAACGCCTTTAGCGATAGCNGCCTGAACTTCGTTNGCNTTNCCGAGGCCCCAGCCGATCACGCCNTTNTCGTTACCGACAACGACGATAGCAGCGAAGCTGAAAGCGCGACCACCTNTNGTGACCTTAGTGACGCGGTTGATAGCAACCAGGCGGTCTTTGAGGTCGAGATCATTGGTAGATTTAACTCTATTATTCTTTGCCATGACTTACGATTAAAATTTAAGACCGGCCTCGCGAG
>WFLX010000811.1_pt1 | contig 16061 bp, 10 predicted proteins | sample 4967041 | NCBI WGS metagenome assembly WFLX01 (sample SAMN12857096, study PRJNA449069) | gut metagenome | isolation source: stool from male and female vole | host: Microtus ochrogaster | place: USA:Florida | collected 2017 | reverse complement strand
AGAAGTCAGACCTTGTAACGCCGATGGTACTGCGAAAGCGGGAGAGTAGGTAATCGCCGCCTTAATTGAGGACTCACATAGATGTGGGTCCTTTTTTTGCATGAGGGCTCCACCTCTTCGCTTCCCGTATTTGGCCGAACAGAGAAGTCAGACCTTGTAACGCCGATGGTACTACTAACGTGGGAGAGTAGGTAATCGCCGCCTTAATTGAGGACTCACATAGTTGTGGGTCCTTTTTTTGCATGAGGGCTCCACCTCTTCGCTTCCCGTATTTGGCCGAACAGAGAAGTTAAACCTTGTAACACCGATGGTACTGCGAAAGCGGGAGAGTAGGTAATCGCCGCCTTACGAAGCCAGGATCGAGAGATTCTGGCTTTTCTTATTGGTCTAATTGGTCTAATTGGTCTAATTGGACTAATATGTCTTATAGGGCTAATTAGTCTAATAGGGCTAATTGGGCTAATAGGAGTTATAAATTTTATAATTTTTACTTTTTTTTTCTTGCTTACAAAGCCGGATCCCAAAAAAGGGATTCGGCTTTTTTTGCATATAAATCTTATAATTCTTATAAATCTTATAAATCTTATAAGTTTTATAAGTCTTATATATCTAATTGGGCTAATAGGGCTAATAAATTTTTAAAGAAATTTTGAACTTTGTTGAGTCTGATATGTTTTATTTATGAAGCTTGCGGAAAGCATGCTGATGGAAATAATAAAATACTAATAACTATAAATTATAAAAAATTTTTTTAAACTATGGAACAGAACACAGCGCCCCTCCAGGGCATCAAAGTCGTAGACTTCACCGAAGTACAATCGGGCCCATCATGTACTCAAATGCTTGCCTGGCTTGGCGCAGACGTAATAAAAATCGAACGTCCCGGTGTGGGCGACGCAACTCGTAAAGAACTTCAGTTTAACCCTGATCTTCCAAGCTACTACTTCCTCCAGCTCAATAGTGATAAAAAATCTCTCGCTCTCGACGCTAAGACTCCTGACGGAAAGGAAATCCTTACAAAACTTATCAAGGAATGCGATATTTTTGTAGAAAATCTACATCCGGGTGCAATGGATAAACTCGGTTTCAGCTGGGAAGTTGTACATGAATTGAATCCTAAGTGTATCTATGGTACAATCAAGGGTTTCCCTCTTTCATCTAAATACAAAGACCTTAAGGCATACGAGCCTATCGCTCAGGTGACTGCAGCTGCAGCTTCTACCACTGGTTGGTTTGAAGGCGAATATGATATACCAACTCAGAGTGGTGCTGCACTTGGCGACTCAAATACAGGTATGCACCTTCTAATTGGACTTCTCGCAGCTCTTCAGCAGCGTAACAAGACTGGCGAAGGATGTTTCGTATATCAGTCAATGCACAATGCATGTCTTAACCTTTGCCGTATCAAGACTCGTGACCAGCTTACTCTGGACAAGATCGGTTATCTTACCCAGTTCCCACAATATCCTAACGGTCAATTCGGTGACTGTGTGCCTCGTGCTGGTAATATCGAAGGTGGCGGTGTACTTGGTTGGACTTATAAGTGCAAACCAGCTGGAGGTTATGACTCCGCTGTTGATGCTAACAACTACGTCTACATCATCCTTCAGCGTGGAGAAAAAGAATTCGAACTTGCTTGCAAGGGCTTAGGTTTCGAAGATTGGTTGACCAACCCTGACTTCAACACTGCAGATGCNCGTGATAAGCACAAACAGGANATTTACGCTCGTATTGGTGCTTGGACTGCCGATAAGACCAAGTATGAGGTTACCGAAATCCTTTCTAAATATGGCGTTCCTGTAGGTCCAGTATTGTCAACTAAGGAAATAATGACAGATGAGAGCCTCTATGATGGCAACACACTTGTGCGTATCAACCAAGGTGGAGAAATCGGCGAATTCGTNACTGTAGGATGTCCGTTCACATTGAGCAACTATCAGCCTACTTACGGTCCGGCTCCTGAACTTGGTGGCAACACTGAGGAAATCCTTAGCTCACTTGGATACACTGCAGAGCAGCAGGCAGCCATGAAGGCCAACGGAACAACCGCTCCAATGCCAAAGGCAGAAGCACCTGCAAAATAATGAAAATCACTTTTAGATCAGGTCTTTAAGGGGAGTTCCTTAAGGACCTGAACTTTAAAAATAAAACATGGGAAACATGGGAAACATGTAGAACATGTGGAACATGATANAAAATAAACTAANCCACTATNTAATCAAAAATCTACGTATTATGGAAAATACATCANCAAAGCCGGCAAATACTNCCGCTCCTAAATTCCCCGAGCAAGTGACCGGTATGTATATATTGGCAGAAAGCCTTAAACGTCTCGGACTTATGGATGTCTATGGTCTGGTCGGCATACCTGTCACAGAAGCTGCATACGCTATGCAGAAAATTGGCATCAACTACTATGGCTTCCGTTTTGAGCAGCAAGCCGGTATGGCAGCCGCAACTCACGGATATCTTACAAAGCAACCGGGTGTACTCTTGACAGTTTCTTCACTCGGATTCCTCAACGGTTTGACAGCCACTACTAATGCAACTGTCAACTGCTATCCAATGATTCAGATCTCAGGAGCTTCTGATCCTCAGATGGTAGATATGGATATGGGTACATACGAGCAGCTTGATCAGCTCAATACCGCTCGTCCACTTGTAAAGGCAGCTTTCCGTTGCTCACACGCTAAGGATATACCTTCTGCTGTGGCCCGTGCATATCGCGCAGCAGTCAGTGGACGTCCCGGTGGTGTATATATTGATATGACAACTCCTGCACTTGGTGAAATCATGGATGCCTCTGAAGCTGAAAAGCTGTTCTACGAACCAGTAGACGTAGCTTCTCCAGTAGCACCTACCCAGAGTTCTGTAGACCGTGCAGTCGAAATTCTTACATCTGCAAAGNGNCCNNCAATNCTTCTTGGTAAGGGAGCCNCATACGCACAGNTAGACGACAAGATCAAAGAGCTTATCGAAACATATAAGATTCCTTACCTGTCAATGTCAATGGCAAAGGGTCTGATGCCTGATAATGGCGAATTGAGCGCATTGAGCTGCCGTTCGACTATCATGGAGAAAGCAGACGTAGTGATGGTGATTGGTGCACGTATCAACTGGATGCTTTCATTTGGCAAGGGGAAATGGAATCCTGAAATGAAGTTTATCCAGCTTGATGTGGAGCCTACAGAAATCGATCGAAATGTTCCTATCGCAGCTCCGGTAGTAGGCGATATGGGAGAATCTCTCGATATGATCCTCGCGACAATGAAGGGGAAGTCAATGCAGGCAGATCCGCAGTGGCTTGCAATGCTTCAGGCAGAGTCAAAGGAAAAGAACGCCAAGTTTGCTAAGCGTTTGACAGATGCCTCGACTGTAATGCCTATGACTCACTGGACAGCACTTTCAGCAGTGAAACCTGTATTGGAATCCAATCCGGACGTAATCCTTATCAACGAGGGTGCAAATACACTTGATGACACACGTGATTCAGTAGATATGTTCTTGCCACGTCATCGTGTGGACTGTGCAACTTGGTCAATCATGGGTATGGGTATGGGCTCAGCAATAGGAGCTGCAGTTTCAACTGGCAAGAAGGTCGTAGCAGTCGAAGGTGACTCAGCATTTGGTTTCTCCGGAATGGACTTTGCAACTATCTGTCGCTATAAACTCCCTGTCACAGTAGTAATCTTCAACAACGGTGGTATCTATAATGGTATCGGTGTTAACCCTTCAGGAGGGGATGCTCCAGCTCCTACAACACTTGATATCAATGCCAAGTACAACCTGATTGGCGAGGCATTCGGCGCAAACAACTATCGTGTTGACAATCCTTCCGACCTCAAGAAAGCACTTGAAGAAGCCATTGCATCTGGAAAGCCTTGTCTTATCGACGTACAGCTTGCAGATAACTCCGGTGCAGAAAGTGGTCACATCGGATATTTGAATCCGGCTCCGCTGATTGAGTATACAGTGTAATTTAGTATATCGGAGTTGAGCTTTTTTACCATAAAGCGCCTCTCCGAGGCTACTTAGATGTAAGTCTGGGACCCCAGGCTGAAGCCTGGGGTTTCTGCATTATATCAGGTCTCCGACCTGAATCTAATTAAAAATATTATTAAAATGTACCTTATAAATTAATTCTACTATGGATATATCGCACGTCATTCTATACGCCATTGTCCCGATTATAGTNGTAATGCTTGCGGGTTTTATTGCCGGTAAGAAAGGGGCGTTCACAGGAGAAGACTCCAAGAAATTCAACAAAGTCGTGCTCGACTTCGCATTGCCAGCCGCCCTCTTTGTATCTATNGTACAAGCCTCAAGAGCTGATCTTGTAAAGGATATCAAGCTGACCATCGTGTCTACTATAGGTATCATGGCCTGTTTCATGATAGTATATTTCGTATTTAAATACTGTTTTAAGAAGAATACTGGTGCAGANGCAGCAGTTTCAGCACTTATCAGTGGATCTCCGACAATCGGATTCCTTGGTTTTGCGGTGCTTGAACCTATCTTTGGAACCACCCCTGCAGTTGCACTCGTAGTAGCAATCGTTGGTATCGTTGTTAATGCCATCGGTATTCCTGTGGGACTTTCATTAATGAATGCATCATTGGAGAAGCAGAATCCCGGGTCTACAAAAAAGGAAAGTGCCTGGAAACCTGTAATTCATGCTCTTGAGCAGCCAGTGGCATGGGCTCCTATCTTAGCAGTGATTTGGGTTGTTGTCGGAATTCCATGGCCAAAAGAACTCAGTCCATCCTTCGACCTTATCGCTAAGGCAAATGCTTCAATGGCGGTATTCTCAGCAGGTATCACACTTTCAGCCATTAAGATTCAGATCAACTGGCAGGCTGTCCTTGGCTCGATCATGAAGATGATCATGATGCCGGCAGTAGTTTTGATCCTCGGTCTTGTATTCAAGATGGATCCACTAAACTTGAAGATGCTTGTCGTAGCAGCAGCACTTCCACCGGCCTTCTCAGGTATCATTATTGCTGATGAGTATGACACCTACGTAGCAACGGGTACGTCTTCATTGACACTTTCAGTAATCCTCTTTATCGGATTCTGCCCGCTATGGATATGGCTTACTAATCTTTGTATTGGAGCATTCTAAATTCAATTTTCGCAGGCTAAAGTTGAGGGTTAACAAGGTTAAACCATGTCAATTGCGTCTGCATAATGGAAAGAATTATAAATATAGAGTCTCAGGTCTCAACCTGGGACTTTATTATTGTCCCACTTTCGCTATCNTGAGTGGGATTGTATTATTTTATGTTAAAGANGGAGGGAATGTCAGGAATTTTTTGTAATTTTGCCGCATATTATGCGACGATTTTTCTTAATAGTAATAGCACTGTCGTTTCTTGCTATCGTTTTGGCTCAACCGGCTGTAAGATCAGCGGTGAGAAACGACCAAATTTCCCTGTTGGATGCTTCCGGCGGGGATGAGCCGCAATTGCCGGAAGTCCTCGCTACCAATCTACCGGAAGGAGATACCTTAGTTGGATTGAAACCTATGTCTGAAAGCGTATTGCGTGCTCTTCGTGACAGCCTCGCCTCAGACAGTGTAGTAAAGAATCGGATAAAAAATGGAGGCATAGTCACGGATAGTCTCGCTGTAGATTTTGACGATATGGAAGCAATCAACAGCGATTCCGGAGAAGTAGAAGATTTTACGCGAGAAACGTTTGAAGATACCGACAGTATTGAAGATGATCGCACTTCTCTCACACGCATCAATCGCGAAAAGGTAGACATAGACAATAGCGTTACATTCTCAGCGAAGGATTCAGTCATACTTCTNGGNAATAAACTTGCATTTCTTTACGGTGATGGAGAAGTTGAATATGGAAGTTTCAAACTCAATGCCGACGAGATCAAGATGGTAATGGACTCAACGACAGTCTATGCCAATGGACGGGTGGACAGCGTAGGAGAACTTCAAGGGAAACCTGTATTCCAAGATGGAGGTGACACATACGAGTCAAAGACCATGTCGTATAACTTCAAGAACCAGCGCGGTTTCATCACCGATATCATAACAGANCAAGGAGAAGGATATCTGACAGGAGGACGGTCAAAGAAGATGGAAGACGGCAGCTTCTTTGCCGAAGACGCTATCTACACCACCTGCGACGAACACGACCATCCGCACTTCTATATGAAACTGACACGAGGAAAAATCCGACCGGGTAAAGACGTTGTGTCCGGAGCTGCGTATATGGTGGTGGCCGACGTTCCGTTGCCTCTTGCTCTTCCTTTCGGCTATTTCCCATTCAGCAAGGAATATTCTTCAGGCATAATCTTCCCTACTTTCGGAGATGACTATAATCGAGGGTTTTATGCTCGCAATGGTGGCTATTACTTTGCGTTCAGTGACTATGTAGACTTGGCACTTACCGGAGAAATCTACACCAAAGGATCTTGGGGAGTTTCCGGCAGGTCGTCGTATAAAAAAAGGTATAAATACAACGGATCATTCAACATTTCCTATCTNACTACAGTGATGGGTGACAAGGGCCTTCCTGATTACTCTAAACAGAACAACTTCCAAGTTGTCTGGAATCACTCAATGGATACGAAGTCAAACCCGAACATGTCTTTTTCAGCATCGGTCAACTTCTCAACGTCGGGTTATACAAGAAACGACCTGAATTCATATTATTCTAATTCGTTTACAGAGAATACGAAATCGAGTACAGTCAACATGACATACCGTTTCCCCGGCACGAAATGGGCTGCAAGTGCTTCCACCAACATTAGCCAGAGGACTCAGGACTCAACNCTTGCCGTGTCATTTCCNAACTTGAACGTNACNTTGAGCCAGGTGGCTCCTTTCAANAGGAAAANAGCAGTCGGTGGTGAGAAATGGTATGAAAAGATAAAGTTGAGCTATAGCGGCCAGTTCCAGAATTCATTGACTGCGAAGCAAAACGTATTCTTTAAGAAAAGTTTGATCAAAGACTGGAGAAATGGCATCAGACATAGTGTACCTGTATCGGCAACATTCTCTCTGCTCAAATATATCAATGTCTCGCCGTCTATATCAATGACTGACAGAATGTATACATCGAAAATTAAGAGAGACTGGGATCCAAATAAATCAGCGGAAGTGCTCGACACTTGCTATGGATTTTATAATCTCTTCGACTTCAATGCGTCATTGTCTGCCGACACAAAGATATATGGATTCTTCAAACCTATGAAATTCCTTGGAGACAAGGTACAGATGATCCGCCATGTCCTGACACCGAGTCTTTCATATAATTACACTCCTGACTTCAGCAATCCAATGTGGGGAATTTATGGACAATATTCGTATGTCAACAATGCGGGTGATAATATAATACGAAAATATAGTTATTTTCAGCATGGTGTCTTCGGAAGTCCGGGGCAGGGGATGTCAAGTTCAGTCTCACTTTCTCTTTCAAACAATCTTGAAATGAAAGTGAAAAGCGACCAAGACTCCACCGGAGTGAAAAAAATATCTCTTATAGAGAATTTGTCGTTGAGTCAAAGCTATAACTTCGCGGCTGACTCCATGAACTGGAGTAATCTCAATACCTCAATTTTGCTCAGACTGACGAAAAGCTTCAACTTGAACTTGAGTGCCACCTGGGACCCCTATACATACGCTTTGAATTCAAATGGGCAGCCTGTAAGGGTCAACAAGACAAGATGGCAGGCTCATAAGGGGTGGGTAAAGTTGACATCTACCGGCACATCCTTCAGTTACACATTCAACAACAGTACATTTAAGAGAAAGAAGGACACAAACAGCAAGAATAATAAAAACAACAATGGCAGTGATGAATACGGCGATGACTACGAGGATGACGAAGACATGTCGTTGGCAGACAATGCACCATCAAAACGCCAAAGAGGGAACCGGGAGGAAGAAAAAAATAACGATGCTGATGGATATACTCCGTGGGAATGTCCATGGAGTCTATCGGTCAACTATTCAATCAACTATTCCGGAGTTGGAGGAGAGTTTGACTACAAGAAAATGGACTATAGAGGGAAATTTACACAGAATCTTTCCATTTCAGGCAATATCCGGCCTACAAAGAACTGGAATTTCTCAATGTCGTGCAGCTACGACTTCCAAGCTAAGAAAATCGCATACATGAACTGCAACATATCTCGCGACATGCACTGCTTCACTATGAGCTGCTCCATCATTCCTGTAGGAATTTATAAGAGTTTCAATTTTAATGTGGCTGTCAAGTCTTCATTGCTAAAAGACCTCAAGTATGACAAGCAATCGTCGCGCTTGAACGGCATTAATTGGTAGGCATGAAATAACGATTGAAATCCTAAATCGAAAATTTTATTTGGTAGTTTGGGAAAAGTTTATTAATTTTGTAAAGATTTTACCGAAATATGGCTCGACCTCTCAACCGGATAATTCAGGATCTAAGGCAGAAAGCAATGATACTCGCAATGCAGCGAGATAAAGCTACTGCTGAAAATGAAAGGCTTAAGCAAGAAAATGAGACATTGAAATCGCAACTTGCGGAATGTCGCCAGGATCTGACAACAGCAAGAATGGAAGTGGATTTCCTTACCATTTCGCATCGACTTGCAGACTCCCCTGAGAAAATTATCTCGGCGCGAAGAAGGCTACAGCGGTTGATCGCCAAAATAGACAGATGCGTCACTCTCCTCAAGGAAGACGCAGACATCAGCTGATGGATTCAAACGAGAACAAAATAAAGATAGACGTCAAAATAGGCGAAGAGTGGATCACCCTGACGGTACCTTTCTCCAAGCAGGACGAAGTCAGGCGGATCGAGACCGAGTTTAAACTCTATATGAAGGAATTGAGATCGAAGGTTCCTAATAAGGGTCAGAAAACTTATCTTGCGATGGCGGCATATCATTTTGCCTCCTATTATTACTTTCTCAAAGATCAATACGAGAAAGAGTCGGATGAAGCCGAAGATCTGTTGAAAGACATGTCAAGACTCTGTGGAGAAGACGACTTCATGGATGAAGACATTCTTTCAGGTGATTTTGACGTATTCTGACAACATATTTATAGCTGATATCTAACGTTTTCCTTCCCGCGAATAGCGCAGGAGGGATTTTGTGTTTACACGAAATGTAAACACAAGAGCAATGAACAAAGAATAAAGAATAATAAACAATGAACAATGAATATTGAACATTGAGTAATTAATAATTGGAAAGAAATATAGTAACATTATAAAAACAAACAATAGTTAGTAAAGATATGACAACAGCAATATGGATCATCATAGCCGTAGTGGCAGCTGTCGCAGGATATGCTTTTGCATCCTCGATGAGCAAAAAGAATGCCGTGAGCAGGGCTAACATGATTCTTGAAGATGCCCGTAAGGACGCAGAAGTTATCAAGGAAAAGAAGATTATTGAGGCTAAGGAGCAAGAGGTGAAGATTCTCTCTGAAGCAGAAAGAAATGCCAGTTCAAAATTGCAGAAAGCCCAGGCCTCGGAAGCGCGCGCGAAACAGCGCGAGATGCAGCTCAACCAGCAGCAGAACGAGCTTAATCGCCGTAAGAAAGAACTCGACTCCCAGAAGCAGAGCCTTGACACACGCTTGAACAATGCAGAAAACCTCGAACGTAGTCTTGAAGCTCGCAAGGGAGAAGTAGAGCATCTATATCGCCAGGCTCAAGAACAGCTCGAGCATATTTCAGGTCTTTCAGCCGATGAGGCCAGGGAGCGACTGATAGAAAGTCTGAAAGATGAGGCAAGGAGTGCGGCNCAAGGATATATCAACGACATTATGGACGAGGCTAAATTGACAGCCAATAAAGAAGCCAAGAAGATTGTCATTCAGTCAATCCAGCGCGTGGCCACTGAAGCTGCCGTAGAAAATTCAGTAACAGTATTCCATATAGAAAACGACGAGATTAAGGGGCGTATCATCGGCCGCGAAGGGCGCAACATCCGCGCCTTGGAGGCAGCCACAGGGATTGAAATCATCGTAGACGACACTCCTGAGGCAATCGTGCTTTCAGGTTTTGATCCAGTGCGTCGTGAAATTGCACGGTTAGCTCTACACCAGCTCGTTCTTGACGGCCGTATCCATCCTGCTCGCATCGAAGAAGTAGTGGCAAAAGTCAAAAAGCAGATAGAGGAGGAAATCAATGAGACGGGCAAGCGTACTTGCATCGACCTCGGTATCCACGGCCTGCATCCTGAACTGATAAGGATGGTAGGCAAAATGAAATACCGCTCATCATACGGACAAAATCTTCTTCAGCACGCAAGGGAGACAGCAAATCTTTGTGCTATCATGGCTGCCGAGCTTGGACTTAACCCGAAGAAAGCTCGTCGCGCCGGCCTTCTACACGACATAGGTAAAGTGCCAGACGACGATCCTGAAATCCCCCATGCAATTTTTGGCATGAAACTTGCTGAGAAGTATAAGGAGAAACCCGATATCTGCAATGCTATTGGAGCCCACCACGATGAAGTGGAGATGACTTCACTGCTTTCTCCCATCGTGCAGGTGTGTGATGCAATCTCAGGTGCGCGTCCGGGAGCGCGTCGCGAAATAGTAGAAGCATATATCAAACGTCTCAACGATCTTGAGCAGCTTGCGCTCTCATATCCGGGAGTGATTAAGACCTACGCAATCCAGGCCGGTCGAGAACTCCGTGTCATAGTAGGGGCAGACAAGATCTCCGATGAAGAAATTGAGAGTCTATCTGCCAACATAGCTAAGAGAATCCAAGACGAGCTAACTTATCCAGGCCAGGTGAAGATCACTGTAATCCGCGAAACCCGAGCTGTAGCATACGCTAAATAAAAGGAGTGTAGCCTATGGATGAAATAGAAATTCAACCACTTTCCGACACTGCCCCAGACATTGAAAGACCCTCCGGGTCAGAACCGAAGCCACTCCCAGACTGTACAAATTGTGCGGGTTGCGACTCCGGCTGTGGAAATGCATGTGGGAAAGATGGATGCACATCGGCAGATGGCGATGGTTGCGGAGGATGCGTGTCCCATAAGGTGATGGGTTGGAGGCGCGAACCTCGCGGAAAGCTCTATGCCACCAATTGGCTTGGAGATATCTCTACTTCAGCAGATTTCCCGGCTGTGCAGGTGCAGTTTAAGAATACCCGCGCCGGTTTTTACCTCAATACTGCAAAACTCAGTCTTGAGATAGGAGATCTTGTAGCTGTAGAAGCAGCCAACGGACATGACATCGGACAAGTGACCATGGTAGGGCCTCTTGTCAGGCTGCAGATGGTGAAAGCAAAAGTAGATCCTGATAATATTGAAGAATTAAAAAAAGTCTTCAGAAANGCACGTCCAGCNGACATAGAACGCTTCAATGAGGCNCGAAGCAAAGAGCACAGCACTATGATTAAGTCGCGTGCGATTGCAGAAGAATTGGGGCTGAATATGAAGATCGGTGATGTGGAATATCAGGGAGACGGTAGTAAGGCCATCTTTTATTATATAGCCGATGAGAGAGTCGACTTCAGAAAGCTGATACGAATTCTTGCCGAGGAATTTAAGGTGAGGATAGAGATGAAGCAGATAGGCGCTCGACAAGAGACGGGAAGAATCGGAGGAATAGGACCATGCGGACGTCCCTTATGCTGCTCAAGCTGGATGACACATTTCGTGAGTGTCGGCACCGGGGCAGCAAGAATGCAGGATCTTTCGATGAATCCTCAGAAACTTGCCGGTCAATGCGCTAAACTGAAATGTTGCCTGAACTTTGAGATAGATGCATACGCTGAGGCTGTCAAACAGTTGCCACAGAAAGAGACAGTGCTTCAGACGAAGGATTCGGAGTATTTCCTCTTCAAGACAGACATATTGACGCGGACTCTTACATACAGCACCGACAAGAAAATGGGTGCTAACCTGACTGTGATTCCNGCTTCAAGAGCTTTTGAGATAATCGCACTCAACAAGCAAGGCATCAAGCCTGATAAACTGACGGCGGAAGCAGAGGATTCAGAAGAGAGGAGAGAATATATTGACCTGACCGACCAAGATGCCCTGACACGCTTCGACAAGACAAAGAAAAAGAAACAAAAGAATAATAAGCAGGGTAATCAGGGAATCCAATCACAGAATGTTGCTCCCAAGACAGGCAATCAACGGCGTAATAAGCGTAAACAGAACAATAAAGATCAAAAGCCAAGCAATAATCAGACACATGACCCTAACGAAACTTAAGGAGAAACTGACCCATCCAATATTCAGGGTCATCGGGGAAACGGCCGATGACTTGGGGCTTGATGTGTATGTTGTAGGAGGTTTTGTCAGAGACATTTTCCTCAACCGCCATTCTGCCGACCTCGACTTCGTGACTGTTGGGAGCGGGATTGCATTGGCACGTGCCGTTGCTGACCGACTCGGCAAGAAGGGAAAACTCACAGTATATGCTAATTATGGCACAGCCCAGATACGCCATAAGGATCTTGAATTGGAATTTGTAGGAGCGAGGAAAGAGAGTTATACGCGTGATTCACGCAATCCGATAGTGGAAGACGGAACACTTGAGGATGACCAAAAACGCAGGGACTTTACAATCAATGCTATGGCTATATGCCTCAATAGCAGAAGATTTGGAGAACTTGTGGATCCTTTCGATGGTCTGACTGATCTCAAGAATAAAATCATCCGCACGCCTTTGGACCCTGACGTCACTTTTTCCGATGATCCGCTAAGGATGATGAGGGCAATTCGCTTTGCGACTCAACTTGAGTTTGATATCCTTCCTGAGACATTCGAAGGAATCAGGCGCAATTCCAAAAGAATCGACATAATCTCAAAGGAGCGAATCAATGATGAGCTTGGAAAGATCATTCGCTCCCGGAAACCATCCATCGGCTTCATGCTTCTTGATGAAAGCGGACTATTGGAGAGGATAATGCCGGAAGTGTTTGCACTGAAGGGAGTTGACACCGTAGGGGGAAGGGCCCATAAGGATAATTTTCTTCACACTCTAAAGGTAGTGGATAATGTTGCGGAACGTTCCGACAATGAATGGCTTAGGTGGGCAGCTCTTTTCCATGACATAGCGAAGCCAGTCACAAAGAAATGGGACAATAACCTTGGGTGGACTTTCCACAACCATAATTTCATAGGGGAGCGGATGGTGCCACGGATTTTTCAATCAATGAAAATGCCGCTCAACGACAAGATGAAGTATGTACAGAAGCTTGTCGGGCTCCACATGCGTCCGCAGCAAGTAGGGGAGGAGGGCGTCAGTGATTCCGGAGTCAGACGCCTCTTGACAGATGCCGGAGAAGATGTTGAAGACCTGATGATACTTGCAGAATCCGACCTTACGTCGAGAAATCCTGTAAAAGTCAAATCTGCTCTTGATGGATTTATGGCATTAAGAGACAGGATGAAGGAAATAATAGCAGGCGACGACTACCGAAAATGGAAAAATCCTATCAACGGCAACGAAATCATGGAGCGTCTGGGAATACCTCCTTCGCAAGAGATTTCAAGATTGAAGCAGATGGTCAAAGANGCGATCCTTGATGGCGTNGTTCCAAACGACCATGATGCAGCCTGGGAGTATTTAGTGGCTCATCGCTACGACTCTATCGATCAATGACTAAAAAGATAGAAATATCTTTATAATTAATATAATAATCTTGTTGGAATCTACGTTAATAAGCCAGAGAGATTCCATCGCAATATCGAGAGTGTTCTCCATTTTGAAAACAGAAACTTCTAAAACTTACGAATATGTGTGGAATAGTAGGATATGTAGGCGATAGAAACGCTTATGATATTCTTATCAAAGGATTACACCGTCTGGAATACAGAGGGTATGACAGCGCAGGGGTTGCACTTGTGAGCCCCACCGGGAAATTGAACGTCTATAAGTCACGCGGTAAAGTTTCAAATCTTGAAGATTACTGCCGCGATAAGGATACAGCCGGAGGCACNGGTATAGCTCATACACGATGGGCCACNCANGGGGAGCCNTCNGACCGAAATGCNCATCCTCATTTCAGCGAAGATGAAGAAATTGCGCTTGTTCACAATGGTACAATTGAGAACTATAAGGTTTTGAAAGATGCACTTATACAGAATGGATGCAAATTTCAGTCGGAAACCGACACAGAAGTGCTTGTACAACTTATAGAATATATCAGGACTCACAACGATTGTTCGCTCCTTGAGGCTGTCAAGGAGGCTTTAAGGCAAGTGGTCGGCGCGTATGCTATTGCCGTAATTGAAAAGAATCATCCCGACACAATAATAGCCGCGCGGAAAAGTTCGCCACTTGTGATTGGAATAGGTGAGGGCGAAATGTTCCTTGCATCGGATGCCACTCCTATTGTGGAATACACCAAAGATGTTGTCTACGTAAAAGATAATGAGATAGCCATCGTCTCTAAGACCGAGCCACTGAAATTGATCAATTTGAACAATGAGGAGACGAGTGTGGATGTCAAGACCCTTGAATTCTCAATTTCTCAGCTTGAGAAAGGGGGATATCCGCATTTTATGCTCAAAGAGATTTTCGAGCAACCGATAACGCTTCGCGACTGCATCAGAGGCAGAGTAGTAGATGGCGGGAAGAATATCATAGTAAGCGGCATATTAGACAGCAGGGAAAAATTCCTGAATGCCAAAAGAATCATAATAGTGGCTTGCGGCACATCATGGCATGCCTCACTCATTGGGAGATATTTGATCCAAGATATGTGCAGGATTCCGGTTCAAGTGGAATATGCAAGTGAGTTTCGCTATAGCAACCCGGTGATAGATGAGCATGACATNGTGATNGCCGTCTCACAAAGCGGGGAGACAGCNGATACTCTTGCAGCCATTCAAATNGCNCGAGAAGCCGGGGCNTACGTATATGGNATTAGCAANGTAGTGGGCAGCTCAATTCCGAGAAACACNGATTCCGGNACNTANATNCATGTGGGTCCGGAGATNGGAGTNGCTTCCACGAAAGCATTTACAGGGCAAGTGATGGTATTGACTCTTTTGGCGATGGCAATAGCCGAACTGAGGGGTACAAAGCCGAAGGAAGAGTTAGTGAAAATAGGCGAGGAGATCCTCAAGATTCCGGAATACGTCAAGCAGACGCTTGAACTCAACGACCAGATTGAGCGCCTCTCTCTTATATTTACATACGCTCACAATTTCCTATATCTTGGGAGAGGCTATAGCTATCCAGTAGCACTTGAAGGGGCTTTAAAGCTCAAAGAAATATCCTATATCCATGCAGAAGGATATCCTGCTGCGGAGATGAAGCATGGACCGATCGCTCTTATTGATGCGGAGATGCCGACAGTCATTATTGCACCCAATGATCATCTGTATGAGAAGATCGTCAACAATGTTCAGCAGGTGAAGGCGCGCAATGGCAGTGTGATTGCCATCGTCACGGAAGGTGATAATGAGATTAAGAATATCGCAGACCATGTGATAGAAGTACCAGCGGTGCCGGAATGTTTGACACCGATTATCACGAGCATCCCATTGCAGTTGCTGTCGTATTATATAGCGATCAACAAGGGCAAGGATGTAGATATGCCCAGAAACCTTGCGAAATCGGTGACAGTGGAATAATTGGTTTATTCTATTGATAATTAGTAACAAAAGTTAAAAATAAATGTAATCCGAAGCATACGGATGAAAAAAAATTGAAGTCCGTATGCTTTTTTTTACTAAAAAATTTGGTGGGATAAAAAAAAAGTTGTAACTTTGCACTCGGTTTCGGGATTGAACGCCACGAAAGGGCAAAAAAGAGTCTTGAAATCAATAAAAAATGCCTCTTTAGCTCAGTTGGCCAGAGCACGTGATTTGTAATCTCGGGGTCGTTGGTTCGAATCCGACAAGAGGCTCAAGAACAATGAAAGTTTGGGCGAATACCAGAGTGGCCAAATGGGGCAGACTGTAAATCTGCTGGTTGATACCTTCGGTGGTTCGAATCCATCTTCGCCCACGAAATAATGCGGAAGTAGCTCAGTTGGTAGAGCATTAGCCTTCCAAGCTAAGGGTCGCGAGTTCGAGCCTCGTCTTCCGCCTCAAACTTGCCGATGTAGCTCAGGCGT